>Ga0265297_10003939_pt1 | contig 25389 bp, 26 predicted proteins | sample Munlanlwell13791_FD_192502 | JGI IMG/M metagenome (GOLD analysis project Ga0265297, IMG submission 192502) | Leachate microbial communities from a municipal landfill in Southern Ontario, Canada - Leachate well 137-91 | ecosystem: Engineered > Solid waste > Landfill > Unclassified | place... | reverse complement strand
CACGATCTCCTTCTTGTTAGGGGGAAAAGGCTCGCTTGGGTCATGGCACTTCCCAAATATTATGCCATAGGAATGGACGGGCAAGTACCTGTTATGTACAACGATACCCCTAGCCATTTCGAGTTTGTACCTGCCGACGACCTGAGCCGACCACCCTTCGACCCCCGATCACAGGAGGATAAAAAATGAACTGGTATGCCTGCACATTCAAAGTAACCGGAACTTCTGTCAGACATACGGAATACGTCGAGGCCGCTTCAAGAGAAGAGGCCTACGGCAAAGCCGTAAGAATAGCAGCCAGCAGCAAAAGGCTGCTGACAGAAGGAATGGAAATCAACATCGAAGGTTGAACAACAAAGTCCTAAGCATGACTCAAAACTGCTCTTTTTTTATGCCCGCATAACCAAAAAGCAGGCTTTTTGCCTACTTTTTTGACTCTTTATGGACAGTATGCTTGCGGCAGGTATTGCAAAACTTCTTGCGTTCCAGTTTCTCTTTTTTCTCCTCCAAACCTTTGGATTTTTTGGTGAAATAGTTTATCTGCTTGCAAGCTGAACACTGCATCTTTAAAAACGGTTTTTTCTTTTTCGCCATATATTTTTATTTATTAATTATGAGCCTGAGGGCGGGATTGAACCGCCGACCTCGTCATTACCAATGACGTGCTCTGCCAACTGAGCTACCCAGGCCTTTATGTGGGCAGGGAGGGATTCGAACCCCCGTAGGCCTGAGGCCGCGGGATTTACAGTCCCGTGCAATTGTCCACTCTGCCACCTGCCCGAATGTTGTTAATATACCATTAAACTGGTATTTTTTCAATCCTTTCAATAAGTTCAGTATGTTGTTTTGCTGTGCTTCTCTCTCCACTCCTCTATTGCTTTATGTTTTCCCGACAACAAAACCTTGGGAACGCTCCATTTTTTCCCATCAGCTTCAAAAACTTCCGGCCTTGTATATTGGACGTATTCCGTGAATCCTTTTTTCTTTGTGGTCCTTTCTTTTACCATTTCCTCCTTGCCCAAAACGCCGGGAATCAATCTTGCCGTTGTCTCAATCACAGCCATTGCCGGAATCTCTCCCCCCATTAAAACGTAATCCCCTATTGATAGCTCAATATCTGCAATCTTCTTGGCAACTCTTTCGTCAACTCCTTCATATCTCCCGCATATCATAATAACATGGTCCAGCTTGGAAAACTGGTAAGCTGTCTTCTGGGTAAATTTCCTGCCTCTTGGAGTAAATAGGATGACTTTTAATTTTTCCCCGGAGCTGTTCTTTTTCAAAGCTTTGACAGCCTTAAAAACAGGCTCTACTTTCATAACCATGCCAAAGCCCCCTCCGAAAGGCCTCCCGTCAACGGTCTTGTGCTTATCCTTTGTCCATTTACGCAGATTATGCACGTTAATCTTCATCAGCTTCTTATCTTGAGCTCTCTTAATTAAACTCTCGTTAAGGTAAGAAGCGAATATCTCAGGGAAAATTGTAATTATATCAAATTTAATCATATTTTATGAAAACAGCGCCATATATAATTATAGCGCCGTTTTCTTGTTTCGTAAACGATTGACGTTTGGAATTACAGCTTCAAATCTTCTAAATCCGCAGCTTTCTTAACTGTAGCTTTTCCGCCTTCAGGCTCTTCAATCTTTAAGTTCACTCTGGCTTGATTTTTCAAACCGACGATGCGAACTAAAGTGCGAATAGCTCTGGCAGTGGAACCTGACCGACCGATTATCTGACCCATATCCTCGGGGTTTACCTTCAAAGAAAGCAAAACACCCATCTCATCAACCTTTCTGTCAATACTGACATCTTCTGGGTGGTCAACCAAAGCTTTAACTACAAATTCAAGAAACTCTTTGTCGTTTTCTGCTTTAGACATAAAATCCTTCAATCTAAAAATTCATATTATCTAGTAGCCCGACCTTTCATATCTGTAAGCTACTACCTTGATTATACGTTTTTAAACAAATTTGTCAAATTTTATTCTTTCTTTTCTTCAGGCTTAGGCTCTTCCTTCTTCGCTTCAACAGGAGCTTGGACAACTTCTTGCTCTTTGGGAGCTGCCGGAGCTTCTTTGGGCGCATCCGCTTTCTGTTCTGCGGCAGGAGCCTGTTTCTTGCTCTTCTTATGAACGTCCATTTTCTTGCCTTCTATTATTTTTTCCTGCACCAGCATATTATGCACCGTATCAGAAGGCTTGGCGCCCTTTGATATCCACTCTTTTATCTTGTCCTTATCCAGCGCCCTATGCTTGGTCAAAGGATCCCATGAGCCTACTTGAGCCACAAAACGACCGCCCTTCGGCGCCCTTCTTTTATCCGTCACCACTATTTTATACGACGGCTGATGTTTTTTTCCTATTCTCAATAATCTGATAACTAACATATTACCAATTTTTAATTTCTAATGCTTTTTTTGCTGCTTCGGATTCCGCCTCCTGTTTGGAAAGACCCTTGCCCTCGGCTATCAATTCATCATTCAGATATACGCCTACGGTAAAAGTCTTTTTATGGTCAGGACCCTTTTCTTCCAAAACCCTGTACGCCGGAGTAATGCCCGCTCTCTCCTGGGCTCTTTCCTGAAACTTTGACTTGGAATCTTTAAACAAATTCTCTTTGATAATCACAGGAAGCTCCTTCAAAAGATGCTTCTTTATAAACTTAGCGCAGGCGCCTATGCCCTGGTCAAGATACAGGCTTCCGATGAACGCTTCAAAAGTATTTGCCAGTATATACTGCCTGGCCTTGCCGTTCTCTTTAATTTCACCTGCTGAGAGCAAAAGGTAATCGTTGAACCCAAGCTCTTTGGCCAGCTTGAACAGCATCTTTGAATTAACCAGAGCGGCTCTCAAATTTGTAAGCTCGCCCTCGGGCTTTTCCGGATATTCCAAAAATAGATGCTCTGTCACAACATGCTCTAAAATCGCATCTCCCAGAAACTCCAGCCTTTCATTATTATCAAGCTTAAAATCTGAATTCTCATTAAGATAAGACCTGTGCGCAAAGGCCTGGACAAGCAAATCTTTATCATTGAACTGCACTTCCAGTTTTTTTTCTAATTGTGAAAAGTCTTTCATTCTTTTTTCTCCATTTCGTTATATATTGTCCCCAATACCCCGTTGATGAACTTGCCTGAACTTTCTCCGCCGAATGATTTGGCAAGCTCAATGGCCTCGTTTATGGCCACTTTGGGAGGAACTTCTTCTTTGTCGCTGTACAAAAGCTCAAAAATGCCTATTCTCAAAACATTCCTGTCCACAACGGTTATCTGGTCCAAAGGCCACTCGGGAGCCGCTTTTATGATGATATTGTCTATATCCTCCAAATGGGAAACCACTCCATTGATAAGCTCCCATACGAATTCTTTATCTTCCAATCCCGGGCCGAATTCCCCCAGATTTCTTTCAACAATACTTTCAAGCACATCAGGCTTTTTGCCTCCGAAATCCCATTCGTACAAACTCTGCATTACTATTGAACGTGATAAGTGCCTTGATGCCATATTGATAAAATTATTTCTTTGATAACTCCTGCATATCTAACGGCTTGTCTGATTTTTCCTGCCCCTGCATTTCTTTCTCTTTCTGCTTTCTTTCTTTTTTGGTCAATTTCCCCAAGACATCAATAACCTCCCTGCCTTTATAATAACCGCAGCTTTCGCAGACCGTATGAGGCAAAACCGGCTTGCCGCATTTGGGGCAAGTTGTTATGGAAGGCTTTTCCAGATAAATATGCATTCTTTTTCGCCTCTGCCTTGTTTTTGAACGATGTTGTTTCGGAACTGCCATAAATTACAATAATTTATTAATATATATCATCATAGCAAAAAAATCAAGAGCTTTCAACTTATATGGAAAGTTTTGCGGTGAATCCGGCATAAACCGTGCTTGTTTATGGCTATCCTGTGAAGCTCCGTGGGATAACCCTTGTGCCTGTCAAAAGAATACTCCGGATACTTTTTATGATATCTTGCCATAATTCTGTCTCTTGTAACTTTTGCCATTATTGAAGCTGCGGCTATTGAGAAGACTTTTTGGTCTCCCTTGACGATTGGCTTCTGGGGAGCATCAACATTTATGCCGAAGTTTCCGTCAATCAACAGAAACCCGGGCTTCTCTTTGAGATTCTCAACCGCTTTTTTCATCGCCAGCTTGGTCGCTTCAAAAATATTTATCCTGTCTATTGTTTTCTCGGAAACTCTCCCTATGCCCCACTGCGCGCCAGGAGCTCTCTTCAACAGATTAAAAATCTCTTCTCTCTCTTTGGCGCTCAACTGCTTTGAATCTCTTACTCTTTTAAAACGGCTGTCCATGGAACCTTTCCATTTTAGGCAAAAAGCGCAGGCGACAACAGGACCGGCCAACGGCCCCCTTCCTACTTCGTCTATGCCCGCAACAACATCATATCCCTTCTTATGTAATCTTTTTTCTTCCTTAAAATCAGGATAATTCATTATTCAATCTTAACATAAAAACAAAATATACTCCTGCCCTCTTGACAAATATTCAGGAATGGAATATAATACAAAACATGATGATTTATCAATTGAAAATCTTGACAAAAGGTTTTCAAGCTGATAATATCATAAACAGCACATTTCGCACTACGTTGGTGCGTACTTATAGGAACGCCTTTTGAAAGGGCAAGCTATGAATGTGACGACGGCACGGAACGATTTCCTCCATAGTCTACTATGCAAGTCGACCACGGCCGAGACGTCCGCCGGCGCCACCTGCACAGTCCATCGGTGACAGGACCAACGGGCCAACGCGCAAGGAGGATTCAATGCGATACCCATCAGGATTTGTCTAGTTAGGGATACACTCCCTTACGGTCCCAGACATTCGTCGGCGACAGTCGCCATCGGTGACGGTCCCGAGCACTATCCAGCCAGGAGACCTCGAATGCCGTACCCATCATGGTTTCTGTAATTAGGGTTACATACCCCTTAAAACTCTGCGAGTACCTCCAATGAAGAGTAGCAAGCCTCATGCACCTAGCATGGGGCTTTTTCTTGTTTGACTTTTAAAATATAGGTGCTATAATCTCATCAGTCCTTCATATTCATGCAACATGTTTAGGAGTAGAGAGTCATGGCAGCAAACGCAGTCGCAACAACCGCAGTGGCCGAACGGGAAACAGGAGGAATTATAAGGCTGCCGCATTGCCCCAATTGCGGCAAGGATTGGAACGGATCGGACCCCAATCCTCGCTATACGATACGGTTCCAACCGCTGGAGGGACCCGAAGAATCGCTGGAGCTGTGCCCAGACTGCATGCAAGGAAAACCCCAGTACAAGATAAAGATAAACAGGATTATCACCGCTCTCACAGAAGCCGGATGGCGGAAACAGGAACGCCTGATAGTCAGGCTCGCCCTGGAAAAGCACATCAGACATTCGCCGCCGCTCTGACAGAAACATCATGAATCAAAGGCCCTGATACCAGTTGTATCACGGGCCTTTTGTATTGTTGCTTTTAAAAAACTTACGGGGTAAAATAAGGTATATGAAATTTACCCACCTCCACGTGCATTCGCAATACTCCTTGCTGGACGGCCTCTCAAAGATAGACCAGCTTTTGGATTACACCAAAGAATTGGGCATGGATTCCATTGCTTTAACAGACCACGGAGTAATGTACGGCGCGGTGGAGTTTTACAAAAAAGCAAAGGAAAAAGGAATAAAGCCCATTATCGGATGTGAAATGTATGTCGCCCAGGAAAGAATGCAGGACAAAAGACCGAACATAGACGACAAAAGATATCATCTAATCTTGCTTGCGAAGAACGAAACAGGATACAAAAATCTGGTCAAACTTGTGACAAAAGCCCATTTGGAAGGATTTTACTACAAGCCAAGAATAGACAACGAACTTCTTGCCCGACATTCGGAAGGCCTTATTGCTTCAACCGCCTGCCTGGCCGGGAGAATACCAAGATTGATTATAGCCAAAAAGATTGAAGAGGCGGAAAAGCTAGCCCTGCAATACCAGGAAATGTTCGGCAAAGACAGCTTCTATCTGGAATTGCAGGACCATCCCCATATACCTGAACAAAAGACAGTCAACGAAGCTCTGATTGCAATGTCCAAAAAACACAACATACCCCTGGTGGCGACAAACGACAGCCACTATCTGAGAAAAGAGGATGCCGAGGCCCAGGACGTTTTAATGCTTATCAATACAGGAGCCAAAACCGATGACCCGGAAAGAGCAACCATCAAAGGGGGTGATTTTTCAATAAGAGGCCCCCAAGAAATGGCAGAGGTATTCAAAGAAGTCCCCGAAGCGATTGAAAACACCCAAAGAATAGCAGAGCTTTGCAATTTTGAATTTGAGCTTGGCAAAACCAAACTGCCCCATTACGAAGTACCGAAAGGAAAAACTCCCGAAGGATATCTAGAAGAGCTTGCCAGAGAAGGCCTTAAAAAAAGGTTCGGAGAAAATCCAGGCAAAGAGATAATAGAACGCCTGGATTACGAATTGTCGGTTATAAAGCAAACAGGGTTTGCTTCTTACTTTTTGATTGTGCAGGATTTTGTAAACTGGGCTAAGTCCCAGAGAATCGTCGTAGGGCCTGGCAGAGGTTCGGCAGCAGGCTCTCTTGTTTCCTACCTGACAAATATAACCAATGTGGACCCGATTAAGAACGACCTTCTTTTTGAAAGGTTTTTAAACCCTGAAAGAATATCCATGCCTGATATTGATTTGGATTTTACTGACAGAAGAAGAGACGAAGTCATCGGATACGTTGCTTCAAAATACGGCAGGGACAAAGTCGCCCAGATTATAACATTCGGGACAATGGCTGCCCGCGCCGTGATAAGAGACGTAGGAAGGGCACTGCAGTATCAATACAGCTATTGCGACCAGGTCGCCAAAATGATACCTTTCGGATTTTCTCTGGACGATGCCCTGGAAAAGGTTTCCGAATTCAAGGACCTTTATGAAGCAGACGACCAGGCAAAAAGACTGATTGATTTGGCTAAAAAAATGGAGGGAGTGGCCCGACACGCTTCAACGCATGCCTGCGGAGTCGTGATTTCCGACAAATCGCTCACTGACTTGATACCTCTCCAGTATCCGACGCAAAGCGATGAAAGCATTGTCACCCAGTATGAAATGCATGCCATTGAAAGCTTGGGTCTTTTGAAAATGGATTTCTTGGGGCTCAAAAACCTTACGATTATAGAAGACACTTTGTCGCGCATATACATCTTGAGAAACGGGCTGAAGGTTGACATTGACAGTATCCCGACGGACGATGAAAAAACATACAAGCTTCTGCAAAAAGCATATACCACTTCAGTGTTCCAGCTGGAATCAGACGGCATGAAAAGATATCTCAAAGAATTAAAGCCTACTGAATTTGAAGACATTGTTGCAATGGTCGCCCTGTACCGGCCCGGGCCCATGCAGTTCATACCCGAATACATCGCCAGAAAGCAAAAAAGAAAGCAGATAGAATACATGCATCCCAAACTAAAACCTATTCTTGAAAAAACCCAGGGAATATGCATTTACCAGGAACAGCTCATGCAGATAGCCAGAGATATAGCAGGATTCACATTGGGAGAAGCGGATGTCTTGAGAAAAGCGGTAGGCAAGAAAATAGCCCAGCTTTTGAACGAACAGGAGCAGAAATTCATAGAAGGCGCCGAGAAAAACGGAATTGACAGAAAAATCGCCGTAAAACTATGGCAGTGGATTCTTCCTTTTGCGGAGTACGGGTTCAACCGAAGCCATTCGGCAGCCTATGCCACCATTGCCTACCAGACAGCTTATCTGAAAGCGCACTTCCCTGTTGAGTTTATGGCCGCAGTGCTGACTTCGGAGAAAGGCGACGTGGAAAGAGTCGCCCTGCTCATCGGAGAATGCAAAAGAATGGGGATTGAAGTCTTGCCGCCTGATATAAACGAAAGCTTAAAAAACTTCACCGTGGTGCCGAACGAAGAAAAGATAAGATTCGGGTTGAAAGCAGTCAAGAATGTCGGGGAAAACGTGATTGACGCAATCACGGAAGAAAGAAAACTGAACGGAAAATTCAAATCAGTGACAGACTTCCTGAAAAGAGTGAATTCCAAAGATATAAACAAGAAGTCAATGGAAAGCCTGGCAAAAGCAGGAGCTTTTGACCAGTTTGAAGAAAGAAACAAGCTTCTGCAGAATATGGAGAAATTGCTGGAATATTCAAGAGATATACATAAAAACAAGCAAAACGGACAAAAGGGGCTTTTTGACTCATCTGCAAACTTTTCAAGCGGCATAACCCTGGGACCGGCTGCTTGCGCGACTAATTTTGAAAAATTAAGCTGGGAAAAAGAACTGCTCGGACTCTATGTCACCTCCCATCCCTTGGATAATTACAAAGAATTGCTGAAGAAAAAGGCTTCCCCCCTGGAAAACCTCGGCTCCGCAATCAGCAAACAAAGGATTAAGGTCGGAGGAATAATATCATCAATCAAAAAAATAATAACAAAAACAGGCAAGCCTATGCTTTTCGTCAAACTGGAAGACCTGACCGACAAGGCGGAAATAGTTGTTTTCCCGAATGTAATAGAAAAAAACCCGACGGCTTTTCAGGAAAACAAGATAGTATTCATATCCGGACGCGTTGACCACAGAGACAATGCGCCAAAAGTAATCGCCGACGAGGTGGAAGAGATAATAAACGAATCGTAATCATTGACAAATAATATAGTTCTGATATAATATAGGAAGTATCGGGTACACTTCATGTTTTTAATATAAGGAGCCGAGATGGTAAGGATAGATGCGTCGGTAAGACTTATCTTGCTGCAGTTCAGTTTCTCAAGAGAAACTGCGGTCCCAGCATTGCTCTGGCAAAGAAACCCTGAAAGACCGAATGAAAGAAAGAGACGAGAAACAGGAAGAATGGTTGTAGAGCCTACTCCGAACTGTTCTCTGGCAAAGTTCGTTTCTGACATTTTGGGGTGCGGATATGAGCTGGTGGAAGCATTCCACCAGCAACGCATAGACCCGAAGGACCCTGCTGGAAAACGGAAGTACCACATTGTGCGGTACGTCTTCGTCCGGCAGGAGTACCTGGAAGAAATTCAGGAGGGATTCAAGAGGCTGCGGCCGAAAATCCTTGAAGAACTCCAAGAAACCTTGGAAGAAACCATGTGGAGAGTGAGAGTCTTCGCGAATCCGTTCTTCTCGGACGGAGAAGAAATCCCGGGGCAAAGCGCCCTAAGCGTCAATTTGGAGGTGCGAACCCCCCTTATCCAAAACGGAAAGCCTGTCACTATGTGGCAGAAAGACGCGGATGGAAACCGCGTTGGCTCATCCCCGGTTCCAATCAAACCCGAGCATTGTCTTCGTCTCGAGGAAAACAGCTTGCAAATAAGCTGATGACCCGAACGAGGAAAAGGCCGGTGCCCCGCGCGGACATCGGCTTTTTTATTTGCCTAAACTTTAAAAATGTATATAATGAAGAAAAGTATGGATATGGAAAAAATAAGACATTCTTTGGCCCACATATTGGCCTTTTCGGTTAAAAATCTCTACCCCGAAGTCAAATTCGGCATCGGACCTGCGATAGAAAACGGATTCTATTATGATTTTGGCGACCTGAAAATATCCGATTCCGACCTGCCCAGGATAGAAAAGGAAATGAAAAAACTTATTGCTAAAAATATTGAATTCAGGAAAAAAGAGGTTTCAAAAGAAGAAGCCGGGGAAATTTTCAAAAATCAGCCGTATAAGCTGGACTTGATGAAAGACCTGAAAGAAATAACAATATACGAATCAGGAGAATTTACTGATTTGTGCGCAGGGCCTCATATAGCTTCAAGCAAAGAGATAAATCCCGATGCTTTTAAGCTTACAAAAACAGCGGGAGCGTACTGGAAAGGAGATGAAAAGAACCCGATGCTGACCCGCATTTACGGATTGGCTTTCGGCAGTAAAAAAGAGCTGGGCGCATATTTGAAAATGCAGGAGGAAGCTGAAAAAAGAGACCACAGAAAACTTGGCGCAAAGCTTGAATTATTCATGCTTGACGAAGAAATAGGCCAAGGACTTCCAATATGGCTGCCCAAAGGAGCTCTGGCAAGAAGGATAATAGAAAATTATCTTTATGAAGAATTGACTTCTGAAAACTATAAATGGCTTAACACTCCCCATATCGGCAACTTGAATCTCTGGAAAAAATCAGGCCATTGGAATTTTTACAAAGAAAACCTTTATTCCCCTATTCAGATTGATGAAGAGCAATATCTTTTAAAACCCATGAACTGCCCCTTTCACGTCAAAGTATACGGCTCCAAAATAAGGAGCTACCGGGACCTTCCTTTAAAATTCGCCGAATTCGGCACTGTATACAGATATGAAAGGTCAGGGACTCTGCACGGACTTACAAGGGTGCGAGGATTTACCCAGGACGACGCCCATCTAATCTGCACTCCTGAACAAATGCCCAAAGAGCTTGAGAGGCTGGTGAAACACGGCTTAAAGATGCTAAGGCGCTTCGGATTTAAGAATTACACTATTTATCTTTCAACAAGGCCTGAAAAATACGCCGGCACAGACGAAGGATGGAAAAAAGCGACAGACACCTTAAAACAAGTCTTAAACAAACTTAAGCTGAAATTTGAAGTTGACCAGGGAGGAGGCGTTTTTTACGGACCGAAAATTGACATTAAAATAAAGGATTCTTTGGGACGGGAATGGCAGTGCACCACGATACAGTTTGATTTCAATCTGCCCGAAAAATTCAGCATGAAATATGTTGATGAAAAAGGCGAACAAAAAGAGCCTTTTATGATTCATAGAGCCCTGCTCGGGTCCATGGAAAGATTCTTCGGCGTGCTGATAGAGCATTATGCCGGAGCTTTCCCGTTTTGGCTGGCGCCGGAACAAGTTTGGGTTGCTCCGATAGGAAAAAAACATAAAAAGTACGCCAAAGAAGTGCATAAAGAATTGCTCTCTGCGGGATTAAGGGCGGAATTGAAAGACGGGAATGAAACAATCGGGAAGAAAATAAGGGAAGGGGAAATCCAAAAGATTCCGTATATGCTTATACTCGGAGACAAAGAAATAAACAAGAAAACAATAAGCGTGAGGAAACACGGCAAAGGAGACGAGGGGGAAATGAAACTAAAAAAGTTCCTGGAAAAATATGCCTCAAATATCTAAACCATCCCAAAAACTGATTTCTGCCTTTGAAGCCTGGCACAAATCGCTTCAGCCGGCAGAAAATGCTTCAACTATACACGTTGACGAAGTCGCTTCAAAAGTAGCGGCTTTTTACGAAAAAATAAGGGGAATTATTGACTGGAAAGAAGAACATCTTCTCAAAAGAAGAGCCATAGAAAGGATATTAAAGAGAAGAATCCTGCTTGAAGAAACCGGCATCGCAGAGCCTTTGGTTCTGGAATTGATAAGGGGCGGGCATTTCCCGAACGACAGGATAGAAGAGAATAAAATAGGAATGGTCCAAAAAGCCATAGACAAATATGTTTTCATCCTGAACAACGCCCCTGAAGGCAAACCGAAGGTGCATCTTTACACATGGCTGTCTGAAATTGCCGCCTGTGAAATAGAAGAAATCCTTTCCTCTTCAATAAGGGAAAGAGGCCTTATAAACTACATGTTTGAATCCCTGAAAGACAAAATACAGGTCAATGAGAAAATCTTAAAAGTCGTAAAGATGACCGAGAAAGAAAAGAACATACAAACATATATCGCGGTGCAAAGAGCTTTGTTCAACCTGGACTCCCCTGTCATCAGCTATCATCTTTTAAAGTTTTACTACCCTGACTGGAAAGACATTTCGGAAAAAAAGCTGCCTGAAATAGCAAAAGACATCCATAAGATAGAAGAAAACATAGAAAAAGACTTGAACCATCCTCTGGCAGACAAGTTTTACCAGATAACTGAAAAATACGACACTCCTTTCATGCTTCTGGGAGACGCCCTTTCGGATGACATATCAATAAAAGACAAATTGTCCAATCCTGAAGAATTAGAAAGAGCAGTCACTTCTGCTTATCAAAAAAGAGTCAAAACGTTGAAAAAACGGCTGGGAAGAGCTGCCGCATACTCCACTATTTCCATTTTCGTAACAAATATAATATCCCTTTTTGCGGTTGAGATTCCTTTCAATAGGATATTTACCGGTTATTTTTTCAACTTCTGGGCCATGGGAGTGGATATATTCGTGCCGACTCTTCTTATGTTCTTTCTGGTGGCCACCATCAAACCGCCAAGCAAAGAAAATCTGCCAAGAGTCATAATAGAAACAATGAAGATATTTTATGACAAGAAAAACGCCGAAGATGTTTACGAAATCAAGACTTTCGGAAAAAAGAATATCGTATTTTCAATGATTATAAATCTTTTTTATCTGGTGGGATTCGTCGTCGTCCTTACTCTTATCGTTTTCGGACTTTCAAAGGTCAATTTCCCGCCTTTGTCCCATATCATATTCATCATATTCCTGTCCCTTATAGCTTTTGCCGGAGCGAAAATAAGAACCAGGGCGAAAGAACTGCAAGTGATAGAAGAAAAAGAAGGGATTTTGCACTTTTTGATAGACCCTTTTGCCGTTCCCGTAATCCAGCTTGGAAAATGGTTCACCCTCAAATGGAAAAAGTACAATATCATTGCAGTATTCTTCTCCGCTTTAATAGACATGCCTTTTTCCGTATTTGTGGAATTTATTGAACAGTGGCGTTATTTCCTGAAAGAGAAAAAAGAAAAAATCCACTGATGAAATACCATATCATTACTTTCGGGTGCCAGATAAACCATTCTGACTCTGAAAGAATTTCTCAATTTTTAGACAAAGAACATGAGCACGCTCCTGACATCAAAAGGGCTGATTTGGTCGTGGTCAATATGTGCTCTGTCAGGCAGTCTGCCGTGGACAGAGTTTATGGGCTGGCTCCGAAACTAAAAGGCAAAAGAACAATTTTAACTGGATGCATGCTCAAAAAAGACAAGCTGAAATTATCCGAGATATTTGACGAAATCAGAGAGCCGGAAGAACTAATCAAAAGTCATCAAGGAGTTTCAGGCCTGATACCGATAATGAAAGGATGCAATAATTTCTGCTCTTACTGCGTAGTTCCCTATACCAGGGGGAAAGAAATATCCAGAAAGAGAAAGGAGATAGTGTGCGAAGCAAAAAGACTGGTTAAAAACGGAGTCAAAGAACTATGGCTTTTAGGGCAGAATGTAAACAGCTATAAGAATGACTTCCCGAAACTTTTAAGGGAGATAAACAATATCAAGGGCAAGTTTTGGATAAGATTCACCTCTTCCCACCCAAAGGACTTTTCAGACGCTCTGATAAAGGCAATGAAAGAATGCGAAAAGGTAACCCCCTATTTAAACCTGCCTGTCCAGTCAGGAGACAATGAAATCTTAAAAAAAATGAGCAGGCCGTATACTATTGAAAAATACAAGAAGATTATTGAAAAGGTCAAAAGGGAAATCAAAGGAATAACCGTCTCAACGGATATAATTGTCGGCTTCCCGTCGGAAACAAAGAAACAGTTTGAAAACACCAAAAAGCTTTTTGAAGAAATAGAATATGACATGGCCTATATCAATAAATACTCGCCAAGGCCAGGAACAGCTGCAGAAAAGATGAAAAATAACATATCTGTAAAAGAAAAGAGGCAAAGAGAAAAAGAACTCACGGATATTTTGAGAAAAACCGCGATGAAAAACAATAAAAGATTTGTCGGGAAAACTATTGAAGTTCTGCCCTCAGAATACAGCGACGGATTCTTAACAGGAAAATCTTTTCACTACAAGACAGTCAGATTCAGAGGAGGCAAAAATCTAATCGGGAAGTTCGTCAAAGTTAAAATAACGAATGCTTTTCCCTGGAGGTTAAAAGGGAAATAAAAAAAGACGCGATGGACCAGCCACAGCGTCATTGTTTTTCGGCGGCACTTCTTCGTGTCAGGATGGCGTATTCCTTTTTCCCAGGAAAAACGGGGAATAGAGAATGAACACCAGCATGAAGATAGCCGGGAAAACCGAGACATGCATGCCCCACAGAAGCGAGGCGATGCCTGTCCAAAAAAGAGCAACAATCAGAACGGCCAACATTGGAGCTATCATAGTTCCCCCTTTCGTTCATATTAATTGTCGTAATTATCAATAATAACATATTGTAGAAATATGTCAATAAGGAAACTAATCGTTATTGCAGGACCTACTTCTTCAGGAAAAACCGATTTATCAATAAGAATCGCCAGAAAATATAACGGGGAGGTTATTTCCGCTGACTCAAGGCAGGTCTATAAAGGAATGAATATCGGGACAGGAAAGGTGACGAAAAAAGAAATGAAGTACGTCCCCCATTATCTTCTTGACGTTGCTTCTCCAAATACGAAATTTACGGTATCTAAGTATAAAAAACTGGCTGAAAGAGCCATAAAAGACATCCAAAAAAGGGACAAGCTTCCGATAATAGCCGGGGGAACCGGTTTTTACATCCAGGCGGTGATAGACGGAATAATTATACCCGAGGTCAAGCCTGATTGGAAATTAAGAAGAAAGCTGGAAAGGAAAACAGCGGAAGAGCTGTTCGGACAGCTAAAAAAGCTTGACCCAAAAAGAGCTTCAGCCATAGACAGATACAATAAAAGACGGCTGATAAGGGCTCTGGAGATAGTTTCAAAAACCAAAAAGCCAGTCCCCTCTTTGAAGAAAAAACCCATAGATTCCGATGTCTTGATTTTAGGGATAAGAAAAAATCCAAAAGAATTAAACAAACTGATAGAAAAAAGATTATTGAAAAGAATAAGGACCGGCATGATTGCCGAGGTAAAAAAACTGCACAAGCAAGGCGTCCCCTTCAAACGCCTTGAAGATTTTGGCTTGGAATACAGATACGTTGCCTTTTTCCTGCAGGGAAAACTGACGAAAGAAGAAATGATAAAAAAGCTCCAAAAAGAAATAGAGCATTACGCCAAAAGACAAATCACGTGGTTTAAGAAAGACAAGCGCGTTAAGTGGATTAAAAATTACAACGATGCGCAAAAACTGTTGACAAAATTCTTAGATTGACATATTATATTCTCATAACAGCACATTGCGCTTTCGAGCTGATAAGGTGCCTCCGGAGTTTTTTAAACGGCGATAGCCGTCTCCCGGAAACGCATAGGAGAAATATCCTAGGAAGATTTCTACGAGCATGGTTTGGTTTCTAAAAATGGCGATTCATTTTTTTCTTTTCAGGGGGATATTCCGGTGCGGTATCCTCCGAGCCGAAAGCACCAAAAACCAATAACCGCTTATCAGTTTCGTATGTCTTATGGGTTCCTGCAAGAATGCAAGAGTTGCCCCAGTAGGGAGCGCCGGCGCTTGCAGGAGCCCTTTTTTATTTAAGCTTGTCTCTCAATAGCCTCTGGACCGCATCAGGCTTGGCGCGGCCTCTGGTGGCTGCCATAACCTGTCCTGCCAAATACTGCAGGGCGTTTTCTTTTCCGCTCTTGAAGTCTTCTGCGGGTTTCGGGTTTTTGGATATAACGTCCATTATGATATTTTCCAGTTCTGTCTCATCCCCCATTTGAGACAAGTCTTTATCTTTGACAATATGGGAAGGGTCGGCTCCGGTTTCAAACATTTCTGACAGAATATTCTTGGCAATTTTGGAAGATATTTCCCCCTTGTATATCATTTTCATCAGCTCGGCGAAGTTTTCAGGATTAACCTTTTTTTCAAGCTCTTCTATTTGGGCCCTGTCAAACAGCGCCCAGAAATCCGTAACAATGTAGTTTAAGGCCAAACTCGTAATCTTTTGGATGTCTGTTTTTAATCCTTCTTCTTTGGCCCAATTAATCAATTCAGACATCACCTTTTCAAAATATTCGCCCAAATCTTTATTATAGACGAAGTTTTCAATCGCGGAATCGTCAATCCCGTATTCTTCTTTCAATCTTATTCTCTTTGCCCAGGGAAGCTCGGGGATTTCCGCTTTGATGCTATTTATAAAGTCGTCGTCAAAGCGCAAGGTCGGCAAATCAGGCTCCGGAAAATACCTGTAATCATGAGCTTCTTCTTTTTCCCTCTGGCTTACTGTCCTTTGCTTTCTTTCGTCCCATCCTCTTGTTTCCTGAATAACTTTTTCTCCGTCGTCCAAAACCTCCGACTGCCTGGCAATCTCAAACTCAATTGATTTTTCAACCACCCTGAAAGAATTGAGATTCTTAATTTCCACCTTTGTCCCTAATTTATTGGTCTTGGACAAACTTATATTCACCTCTACCCTCATCTGCCCTTTCTCCATATCGGCAGCGGAGATTCCAAGGTACCTGAAGATAAGCTGAAGCTCCTGGGCGAAACTCCTGGCCTCTTTGCCGGATGTGATTTCCGGTTCTGTCACCATTTCCATCAAAGGAACTCCTGCCCTGTTGAAATCAACCAAAGAATCGCCCTCCTCATGCAAAAGCCTTCCGGTATCCTCTTCCAAATGAATTCTGGTGATTCCTATGCTCTTGCCGTTTATCTGCAAAAAACCCTTCTCGCAAAACGGCTTGTCATATTGGGATATCTGGTATCCCTTCGGAAGGTCAGGGTAAAAATAGTTCTTTCTGTCAAACTTTGACTCCTTGTTTATCTTGCAGTTCAAAGCCAGGCCGGCTTTTATGGTTTTTCTTATCGCCTCCTTGTTGGCAACGGGCAAAGACCCGGGCTGGGCAGTGCAAACAGGACAAATATTGATATTTGGGGTTTTTTCAAAAGGGTCGTTCTTGCACGGACAAAACATCTTGGACTTGGTATCCAGCTCCACATGTATTTCCAGGCCTATTGTTGTTTTGTAGCTCATATGTTTTTACGGGCCGCGAAAGGATTAAAATAGTATTCCTTGTTTTCAAGGGTGGCTGCCCAGGAAGCAGGCATGTCATCCATATCAACATTGATATATTTTCCAAGCAACGGCTGTATCTTATTTATCTGGCGCCAGCACTCCTGGGCGATTCTCCTGTAAGAAGGATGTCCCTTTTTTCCGCTTCTTAAAGATATAAAATGATGGAGTTCTCTGAGATTCCATGTTATAAGAACTCTTTTTCTGAAACATAAAGGCACGATATACTGGGCCTCTTTGGGGAACTTCTGATAAATCTTTTCAAAGGCCTGAACCGAATTATCAACGGCTTTTTTAAACTTATCTTTCATTCCCGCTTCTTCTATTTCAGGAGGCATATCATAACCGTGGACAACAGTTGCATCCTGATTGCTCTGGGTGCACATTCTATGCCTCTGGATATCGCGGAACGCCCCGTAGTCGATAAGAACATCAAAAGTGTAATAAATATGCTCAAACTCTCTCAAAGGAGCGTCAAATTTGCCTCTTCTCTTAAGCGATTCGTCAATGATTTCTTCTTTCTTCTCATGACTCATTTTATCAACCTCTTTCTTTATCTCTTTATAAGACAAATCAACATAAGGATACAGCAAAGCTGAAACAAGCTTGTTCTCCGCGTCTTTATCGTAGTCCACGATTTCCACCGAGTCAGCCGAACCGGAACCTTGCAGAAGGCCTCCGGCCAGCCCTGCCAGCTTCTCTTTCGTTTCCGCCAGATAAGGATTCTTGTCCGCAAAACGGACCAAAGTAGGCACTTCGGCAACTGCCTTCTCTTTTACCTCTTTTCCGATGTCCTGCATTTCTTTCAAAGGACAAGAAAGCATTTTCTTGATAAAATGCTCAAGCTCTCTGGCGTTGACCGTCATTCCCAGATTGGTCAGGGTGGCGGCAGGAAGCAGATAGCGGAGATTGTCGCATGCCCTTGCCTTTGATATCATCTCGTATAATTTATCCGGCTCGTCTTTTTTAGGATACTTCTTTTTTATAAACGCCCTCATCGGTTCAGTCAACTCCTCATAAGTGTCCATTAACAAGTTGATGGCTGATTCGTACTCAAAAGACAGTTCCGAGTTCATTACATTTTCCGGCTTATACACCCTGTCTTTTGTAAAAATCTGGTATCTGGTTGATTTTTCCGTGTAGGAAGCCAAACGGCAGTCCTCTATGGCTTTGGTTGCGAGTATTGAAACGTTTTCCAAGGCTAAAGAAATTACAGCATGTTCGGCAACAGAAGAATGGCCGTACCCGACAACCCATTTTTCATGAAACTCCGCTGATTTTTCTTCGGTCAGTTCTTTTGCTATTTCGTCAAAAGGCTCGGGGCTTCTGGAGCATTTGGCAAAAGTCACTGCTTTTACTTCAGGCATCAAATCGGACGGCAGCGCATATATCCTTCTTTGTTTATTCATATAGCAATTCCTCCTTAATTATTTTCCAAACTATTTCGTGGATTTCTCCAGACGGAAGCAATTCGTTATTCCGTATGCACTCTATGACTTTAAACTCTCCAGGAAACTCTTCTGCCGCATGGAGATATGACTCCAAAGTGGCTGTCTGATGACTGCTGTCTTTTTCATGGATATCCTGGTTCTTATCATCGCCCAGATATGACTTTCTCCTTTCCTTCTTTTCCTTGTCAACGATATTGTTGGCCATTTTCAATGAAAGCTCCGAGGATGTTTTAAGTATGAAATTAATGTCAGGCTTTGGTATCCCGAAAAGATTATACTCCAAGTCATAAAGCCAGTTAAAATACTTCTTTCTTTCCTCTCTGTCTTTTATCTTCCCTCCCTGATGCCCTATATTTGAAGCAACATACCTGTCCGCAATTATTATATACCCCTGCTCCAGCCATTTTTTAATATCAAATCCTGCGTCATACCTGTCCAAAGTATAAAAAATGGAGCCTCTGTACGGACCGACTTCTTCTGCCGTGCCGTATCTGCCGTTCAAATAGGCGTCTACGAAAAAAGCAGGCGGTTCTCCGTGCCTCGGGAAATCTATCTTCTTGACCTTGCGGTTGTCCTGTTCCAAACGGCCGGTCAAAAGCCTGACCTGGGTAGCTTTGCCGGAACCGTCAAGCCCTTCAAAAACAATAAACTTTCCCTTATCATTCATATTATATCAATATACCATAAAAAAACGGACTCTTTCAAGCCCGTTTCCAGCTGTTTTATTTTGAACAGAATCAAAAGTTGTCTTTCTTGTTCATGTCTGTTCCGTAGCGATGCTCGTCATCTATTATGTCCTTTTCCTGCCATTCTTTGACCCAGTCCTCAACGTTGAATATTCTTGATTCCTTGTCTTCCTTGGAAGAACAGACAACCTTCTTCAATCCCGCATTTATAATCATCCTCTTGCAGAAAAAACAAGGAAAAGCGTCAATGGTCGCTCCTTCCCTGTCTCTTGTATGAAGATACATGCTTCCTCCCAACAGGCTTACTCCCGCCCTGGCAGCGTTTATTAAGGCATTGGCTTCGGCGTGGACGCTTCTGCACAACTCGTATCTCTGGCCATGGGGTATTTTCAGTTCGTCCCTCAGGCAGTTGCCCCTTTCAAAACAATCTTTTGTTCCTCTTGGAGCGCCTATGTATCCGGTAGACACTATCTGGTCGTCCTTAACGATAATAGAGCCTCCTTTGGCGCGAAAACAGGTGCTTCTTTCAGCAACCTGCTTGGCTATATTCAAATAATATTGGTCTTTTGACGGTCTCATTTTTTAACTTCAACGCCTATATTTCTCGCAATCTATGCAATAAATTTAATTACACTATTACAACAATGTAAGATTCTTTTTCCAATTATAATTATACCCCCGTGAAAAACCACGTCAATACATTAACAGAAACACGAACCTTATACGTGTTGCCTTGTTTCAAAAGTCCGAAATAGAACTGATTGTCGCATAATTACTGCCTCCCTTCTCTACATTTTAAAAGCCGGCTCCAAACCCTCGTTTTGGACCTGCACATACTGGAATGATAGCGATAGCTGACTTGCGGACCCTATGAAAAAGCACCGCCATGGAACAGAATCCATAGAAGTGCCTTAACCTCATAATCCATACTAATATAATACGCAAGAAATCGTTAAATATAAATGAAAAAGCACCGCAGAAGGACGAAACCTAATGAAGTGCTTTCTCGTGATAATTCTGATTTAAGTATAATTCCTTTCAACCTCTATGTCAATACCTCTGCCTATCTTTTAATATACTCTAATTTTCCCCTCAAAGTATCCATAAAAAACATTCTTTCTCTTGCCTTCTTTCGCAGCAATATGGAACACTTTTCTTTATTCGGACTTAGTACAGCTTTCAGCTTTCCTTTGCCGTAAAGATGCTCAACCAATGAATAAAAATCGCCATCGCTTGAAACAATCACCGCTTTGTCATATTTACAGTACTCAACCATCGTTCGCAAGACCAAATCGGCGTCAACGTTTCCCTTGGGCTTACCGCCCCCGTCTTTCATAACTGGTTTGAAAACAAGAACATAGCCGTATTTTTGCAAATTAGCATAAAGATTTTGATTTTCTGGAAGATAACCGATAAAAAGATACGCTATTTTTACAGAATACTTTTCTTTAAGGTATATGATAAACTTTCTAAAATCCAGTTTCCACCCCAATTCCTCAACCCCCATATTCACATTCTGGCTATCAATAAATGCGTAATTGTTTTCTTTATTCTCCATACAAATTTACAATATCAAAAAATCGCCTATATCACAAGACGATTTTTTATTCTTAGCCCTTAACTTCAATACCCATATTGCGAGCAGTGCCTTCTATGATTTTTGCCGCCTGTTTGACATCGCTGGTATTGAGGTCAGGCATCTTTTTCTGGGCTATTTCCTCAAGCTGGGCTTTTGTTATTTTCCCGACTTTGGTCTTGTTCGGCACGCCGGAACCCTTATCAATGCCTATGGTTTTCTTGATAAGCTCGGAGGCGGGCGGCTGTTTCAATTTGAAAGTATAAGACCTGTCTTCAAAAATAGTCACCTGGACAGGAATCTTAAAACCCATCTGCTCTTTTGTCATTTCATTGAACTTCTGGCAAAAATCAGATATGTTGATTCCGTGAGGAGCCAATGCAGGACCTACCGGAGGCGCAGGATTGGCCTGGCCGGCTTTAATCTGTACTTTTACGATAGCTTTTATTTTCTTGGCCATAATTAAATTTTCTTAATTTGCAATGAATCAAGCTCAACCGGGGTATCCCTGCCGAACATGTTCACCAGCACTTTTATCTTGCCTCTGCCTTCGTCTATTTCAGCAACCTTTCCGTCAAAGTCTTTGAACGGGCCGTCTATAATTTTAACAGAATCCCCCGCCTTTACTTCTATTTTGTATTGAGGGGCTTCAACGCCCATTCTCTTCTTAAGATTGTCTATTTCCATCTTGGAAACAGGCACCGGAGTAGTTCCGACTCCTACGAAGCCGGTAACGTTCGGGGTGTTTCTGACAACATACCATGAGTCATCAGTAACAATCATTTCCACCAGGACATAGCCGGGATATATCTTTTCTTCCGTTGTTTTTCTCTTCCCGGACTTGATTTTTATCTTTTTCTCTTTGGGAACTATGACGTTGAAAATCTTATCTTCCATGCCCAAAGACTCAACTCTCTGTTTCAAGTTTTTGGCTACTGCGTCTTCATAACCGGAATAGGTATGAATAACGTACCAATTTTTCTCCTGAGGCAAACGCTGTTTAGGCATTATATTATGAATTTATTCAATAAAAACTGATAAAAAGCGTCCAATCCCCCCAAAAAAGCGGCTGTAACAACGCAAAAACCCACCACTATCAGCGTGTATTTTATGGTTTCTTTCCTAGTGGGCCAGTTGACTTTCTTCATTTCCGTCCTCACTTCCTTCAGAAATCCCGATATTTTTTGAGGAATATTGCCAATCTTCATATAAATTGATATTAGATAAAAATACGCTATATGTCAAGGTTTTTAACCTTGTCCGCATAGGTCTGAATGAACTTCTTTCTGGGCAAAACTTCTTCTCCCATAAGCATGTCAAAAACCTTGTCAGCTTCTTTTGCATCTTCAATTGCAACCTGCAAAAGTATCCTGTTTTCAGGATTCATCGTTGTTTCCCAAAGCTCCCCGGGATTCATTTCTCCAAGACCCTTATAGCGCTGAATTGATATGTTTTGGTTCTTCTCTTTTTCCAAAAGCCTGATTAAATCATCCTTTCCCGCTTCGGTATAGGCATACTCCAATCTTTTCCCAACCTGTATTTTATACAAAGGCGGCTGGGCAATATATACATACCCCTGCTCTATCATAGGCTTAAAATATCTGAAGAACAAAGTAAGAAGCAGTGTCCTTATATGATTGCCGTCCACGTCGGCATCGGTCATTATGACAATCTTGTGGTATCTTGTTTTTTCCAAATTGAAGTCTTCTCCTATTGCCGCGCCCAAAGCAATAACCAAGGCCCTGATTTCTTTTGAGGAAAGCATCTTGTCTATTCTCGCCTTCTCAACGTTCAATATCTTTCCCCTCAAAGGCAGAATCGCCTGGAAATGCCTGTCCCTTGCCTGGCGGCTTGAGCCTCCGGCTGATTCTCCCTCAACGATATACAGTTCGGAATCTTCCGGCTTGCGCGATATGCAGTCAGCAAGCTTGCCCGGCAGAGAAAGGCCGTCCAAAGCTCCCTTTCTCAAAACAGTTTCTCTTGCCGCCCTTGCAGCCTTCCTTGCTCTTGCGGACAACAAAGACTTCTCAATAATCGCTTTTGCGTCCTGCGGATTCCTTTCCAGAAAATCAGTCAGCTTTTCAGAAACAACCTGGTCAACCGCTGCTTTTGCTTCGGGATTGCCCAATTTTGCCTTTGTCTGGCCCTCAAACTGGGGCTCTCTTATCTTTACGGAAACGATGCTTGTAAGGCCCTCTCTTATGTCTTCTCCTGACAAATTGCCGTCTGCTTCTTTTATAAGCTCATTTTTCTTGGCATAGTCATTAAGAGTTCTTGTCAAAGCGGACCTGAAACCGGTCAAATGAGTCCCCCCTTCTCCTGTATTGATATTGTTGGCAAAACTCTCTTCAAGGCACTCGTACTCTTCCGTATACTGGAAAGAAGCTTCAACCTCAATGTCGTCTTTTTCTCCATGGCAGTAAAATATATCCTGCTGCCGGACCGGCGAATCTCCGATAAGATATTTGACGTAAGACGCCAATCCTCCTTCAAAATAGAAAGTATAGCTTTCAGGCTTGTCTCTCTCGTCCCTGAAAGTAATCTTTGCCCCTTTTGTCAGATAGGCCTGCTGCCTCAGATGCTTTAAAATTGTCTTTTTGCTGAAATTCACTTCTTTGAATATCTCAACATCAGGCTCAAATGTGATGGTAGTGCCCGAATGCCTGCACGCTCCTTCTTTTTTTACCGGAGTTTTTACTTTTCCTTTGACGTATTCCTGGACATGCCTGTATCCGTCCCTGCACACCTCTGCTTTCATGTAGCTTGACAAGGCGCAGACCACCGACACTCCGACTCCGTGAAGCCCTCCGGAAACCTTATACGCCTCCCCGCCGAACTTTCCTCCCGCATGCAGGGTTGTCATTACCGTTTCCAGGGCTGATTTTTTAGTCTGGGCATGCTTGTCCACCGGAATTCCTCTTCCGTCGTCAATAACGCTTACCCTGTTATTGGGCAAAAGAATAACCTCAATATTGGAAGCATAGCCTGCCATTGCTTCGTCCAAAGAGTTGTCCACGCACTCCCAAATCAAATGATGCAAGCCTTCAGGCCCTGTTGAACCGATATACATGCCCGGCCTCTTTCTTACCGGGTCAAGCCCTTCCAGAACATATATGTCTTTTGCCGTATATTCTTTCTGACTATTTTGTTTTTTTTCTTTATCCATATTTTTAACGCAAAACAGCGTTTAAGTCTTGTTTTGTTTTTTCACGTATTTCTTCTTGGATTTTATTTATCTCCTCCGCGGTCAAAGTACGCTCGGGAGAACGGTAGACGATTCTGAACGTGTATGATTTCTTGTCTTTGCCGAACTTGTTTTCGTCCTCATATTCGTCAATAAGCTTAACCTCCTCAATCAGATTATCAGCAAAATCCCTGACGATTTCGTAATAATTGTTAAGATTTATGCTTTTGTCTATTATAAAAGAAATGTCTCTTGATGTTTCAGGATACTTGCTTACTTCCTTGAATTTGCTATCTATATCCTTGAATTGTCCTGTTATCCTCGGGTCTTCCGACCAAAGCACCCTTATATCCGGTATTTCCATTTTAACCATGGCAAGACGGTCTATGCCGAAACCGAAAGCCCAGCCGTTGTATATTTTAGGATCCAGGCCGAAATTCCTCAAAACCTGAGTGTGGACAAGACCGGCTCCGGTGACTTCCATCCAGTCGCGGTCTTTCAGCTTGATATCCAGCTCCACCGACGGGTCCGTAAAAGGAAAGGTGTCAACCAGAAACTTGCATTCCACGTCCTTGCCGAAGATGCTTTTTGCTATATCAACCTGGACTTCCTCCAAATCTTTCTGAGTTATCGCCTTTTGTTCTTTTTTGCATATATACAAGCCGTCTATCTGGTGAAAGGCGGGAAAATGATTTCTGTCTATCTCGTCTTTTCTGAAAACTATGCCTGCGGACAAAGCTCCCAGCCAGCCCTGCTCTTCAAGCTTCTTTAAGACCTCCGGATTCCTAAGATAAAAAGGCCACATCGTAGTTGTCTGGGTGCGCAAAACATGAGACTCGTCCAGATAGTAAGTATCTGTTTCTTTGCGGCTCGGATGGTCCGGAGGCGTATTCAAAACATCAAAGTTCTGCTCCACTGTCACTATTTTCGGGAAGTCTACAAAATCAAACTCTCCGAACCTCGGCAGCTTTATTATCTGGTCAACCAAAATCTTCACAGGAGAGCCTTCTTTCTTCGTAAGGTCCTGCAACTTCAATAATCTTTTGATTCTTTCCGCCTTGATATCGCTCCTTTTCTCCAGGTTTTCTATTATTATATCTTCCTGCATATTATTTCATTTTACATCAGTTTTAAGCATAAATCAACTATCCGTCTGTTGATAAAAATAAATAAAAAGGAGGGGCAGAACCCCTCATAACTTGAGCAGCGAGATAATTTCTATCCCCTCGGGAACTTCAATGTCTTCGGCAACAGAACATGCGCATACGACCGGAGAGAAATTCAACTCGGGGCATGCTTTCAGCATGGCGCCGTAATAGATGTTATTATACACCCGCAGAATAGGTTCGCCGTTTGCAGTCCTGAGAAACCTTTCCTCCCTCATGCAAAGGTCGGAAAGATAACTCATGCCCATCGCCTTGGCAACCTCAAAGGCGAAAAAAGAACTTCCCGTAACGGTTTTTGGCAACGGCTCTCTCCTTCTGCGGAAAACTTCCGGGATTCCCGCAGACAGCTTTCTTGCGAATATCTCGCAGAGCCTGGGATTCAGAGCGAACAGCATGGCGAAATCAAGCTTGCCTGAAGTTCCAGTGCATTTGTAAGCCTCAAGGTACGCAAGGATTTGATCTTGGGTAATTT
>Ga0265297_10003938_pt1 | contig 25394 bp, 37 predicted proteins | sample Munlanlwell13791_FD_192502 | JGI IMG/M metagenome (GOLD analysis project Ga0265297, IMG submission 192502) | Leachate microbial communities from a municipal landfill in Southern Ontario, Canada - Leachate well 137-91 | ecosystem: Engineered > Solid waste > Landfill > Unclassified | place... | reverse complement strand
AACTAAAAAATATTCATATCGAGAAGTTTTTATTTCATCACCAAAACTTTCATTATCATTAATTCTATATTTCCATGTTGCTGTCCCAACTGCACCACCTTTCATAATTTCAATTCGCACAACACGTGATAATCCAGAATATTTTCCAGAAATCCTAATCGTCCCAGTAGAAGAAGCATCAACATTTTCAACCAGGCGAAATTCCATCTGACCAGTATAAGAAAATTTTAAATCCCCAGTAATATACATATCAAATATATCATCTGCCCTTTCGGATAATTCTTTCCCAAGTTCCGATGAAGGATTATTTTCTGCCACAATATAAGCATAAGTTTTCCGCATAACTGCAAGCACAAAAGGTTCATCATAATCAAAAGTATATGTAACATTTGATTTAGATGGCATATAACCCAATCGTCCTTCCGCATACCTGGATGCCTCATTGATATATTGTTGGACAATTTCAGAATAATAAGTATCTATACTTTTTACAGTCCCATTAAGGTCGCCAGTTAAATTTTCAATTGTTGGAGCTGTGAAATCATCCTTTGTTCTTGCCGTGAAAATCAAATTATTTGCATTTGATGTTAAAATTATATCTAATTCGTTAAAATCCGACGCATTTGCTGTTACAAAATTTTCTGCTGTTTTTGCTAATGTCGTATTAAATGTAACCGTTTTTTCTAATCCAACACAAATAATAGTTGCCGTTCCAGATGTCCCAGATAATGTTATAGTGGAAACTTGCCGAAATAATGAAGGATAATCAAATGCATCAGGAAATCTTGTTTGAAATTGTTCTATCGTAAAATATGGACTATTCATATTATATCTCCATGTTTATTATTACGTCTTTTTTAGCCATTTTATTCACTTGCTTTTTTGCCTCTTCATCAAATTTATTGTATATATAATTCATAATCGATGGTGGAAATGGGTTTTTGTCGTCTCCATAAATTCTCCGCCCCCGCACAGCATTACCCGATACCTTTGCCGCCTCTGAACCAATCCATCCCAATTGGACTAAACTATTATTATATTTATGAACCTGATAGTCATCAAGCATATCGCCTGTTAGTGTAAGGTCTGGTCTTGTAGACCTTGATTTTTGCCGTTTGAATTCTCCCCGTGATTTTCTTTCTTCATATTCCTTGGAATATTCTTTGAAATAATCTCCCTTATAATCTTTTCCATCCCGCCTAACGTGAATTAAGAATAAATCCCTGACTTCATCGCCTAATTTTTTGAACCATTGTGAAGTAAATTTAATCATTTTTCTCCATGTCTTTTTGCAATTGAGTCTTTGGCGTTTCCCATTTATCTTCTTTTTTTAATTCTTCTATCTCTTCCTTCGCTTTCTCTGGATTTGACAATTTTGTTTCTTCTGTAAATTTTGTAACTGTTCGCCATGAATGCCTGCAATTAAATCCGCCCCCATCAATAAAAGCCCCTGGAAATCTTTCATCAATTTCTTCCCGTGTCATTTCTCCCGCTGCCATCATCTCAAGACAAATAGGACGTGTTTTTTCATCAACCGGACCCGCATAAACATACTTTGTGTCTTCTGGTAAATCTCTACTCATTACAGCTTGCACTTGCCTTGAATATGTCCTGTTCATCGTATCGATAATTGTTTCCATTTGTGCTTGATTGAGCCCATCCCTCAAATTCATCACCCGAGCAAGCATTTGCTTTCTATCGAGATTAGCAAGCATAGAATTCATCAATTCCTTTTGAATTTCTTGCGCACTAAATTGAATATGCTTTAAAAATGTCGCCTTGTTTACCTCATAAATTGCCTTTAGAGTCGTTTCGTTTATTGGCGCAACTGCCTCCATCCCTAAAAGTGCCGATGTCGCATATCGCTTTAACTCTTCTTCTATTGTCTTCTCAAAGCCTAATTCTTTTAATATGTATTGTCCTGCATCATGTCCCCTGAATTTTGCGAGTATTTGTGGGACGGATAATCCTTCCTTATACATAGCATTAATATATTTTATTTTAGTTTTTTCCCAAGCTACCGTAATCATGAAATTATTCGACTGGTGTTTTTAGTGCGCTCACAAATTCACCACCCGCTTCTCCAATTTGTTTTTTTGCTTCTTCTTCAGTCATACCCATCTCTTCTATCATATAATCAATTGGCCGTTTATACCCATTGGCGATTAACCAATCCCAATGTGCACGAATTTCAGCCTGGTCTTTTATCATTTCAACAGGTTTAAATTCAATTATGTGTTCTTTTTCAAGTGAAATTCCATTCATACTACAAATCTTTTTTTCCAATTCGTAAAGCTCTTTTTCAAAAGTCTGCCAACCAGGAATCATTCCTTCCCGTGCCTCAAGTAATCCTGACTTTCGTGCTATAATTGAAAAGCCGGACGATGGATTTCCGCTTTCATCAAAATCTGCTCTCATGTGATAATTAGAAAGAGTCCTATCCAGTGTATATCTTAAAACCTCTATGCTTTGAGTAAAATTTGCTTCATTATCTAACATGCCGATATTTACTCCTGAAGCATTTTCTATTACAATTGGTTTAGATACGTCTAAATCTATATTAAAATTGTGTAATGAACTCTCGCTTATTACATATGGTATTTTAAAACTTTGAAAATAATGTGCATGATGAAGATTGGTTAATCCTTCGTTGTAGACGAGATTGCTCCTAACCACATCGTTCATCCCAGAATGTTCCCATTCACCCCATTCCACAAAAGCTGGAACAAATGGCATAAACCCAAAATCATTTCGCCTTCGCTCTTGTATGTTCCCCTCAAAATCAAATATTACAATTTCATCATTGGTCCATATATTATAATTTCCATTTGTATACGGATAAGCATAAGCGACTGGCTCCCCTGACACTTCGTTATAATCAAAAAATGGCATAAAATCCATGATTACATCATGATATCCTTTTCCATTATCAACCAACGGACGCACAAGAACCATTCCCAATAAATTGCGATATCTTTCACAAGATTTTAACGCATTTATGCGATTAGGAAAAATCCCCAAAAGTTTTTCGCTCGAATACTTAGGAGATTGTTTATATACCATCGACCATTCTTGGACGACCCGTCGAGTGAAATTATCCGTAACAATTGTAATGTTTTTTATGTTTTCATATTTTTTCCTGACGTAATATTCTTGATATCCTTGATAAAAATCAATCCCCATGAGTCGTTCTGCTCGCAACTCCATGAATCTCTTATCACCACCCATTCCCTTAATTGTGGCAAGATATTCATCTATAAAATTATTTATGTTCATTTATCTCCTTCCATATCGTATGTTCGCAATTTTATGTCCATATAGTGCATAGACAGGATATCCGACAGCATCGCTCATGTGCGTTCTTTCTTCAGAACTTTTATCAATTTGCCCATATTTATCGTAGACAACCTGTTCTAAATCCTCGCATATTTCTTCACATATAGAATCAATTGTTAATTTAACTTTTCCCTTTGCATTTCGTAGCATTCCATTAACAGCATTAATTCTGTCACGAACTGGCGGATTTCCTGGCGCACTAATAACATTAAATCCTGCCCTTCTCAAAATTTCATGGTCGGATTCTACTGCTGAACTTCTACGTCCTCCACCAGCTGCATCTGGATATATCGTGGGATTATAATTCCTTGCCTTTAACTCCGATACCATGTCATAGGTATTAGCATTCCTTAATACTATTTCATCGAAGAAATGTATTGAATCTCCATAATCCCATCCGATAGCACAACACATTTTGCCGACATTAAAATCCATGCCTGCGATTAATCGTCCTGGCTGTATCATTTTTTTAATGTTTACATTTCTGTCAAAGATATAAACACTACCCTGCGTCATGTTGACAAATTTACCGTTCAGGTATGCATCAACTAATTGCGAAGGATAAACTTCAAGTAAGTGTTCTACAAATGACGGTGGTAAACTTTTATTGTCTGTCGTCTTGGCGTGAAAAATTGCCTTGTCGCCTTTATCCTTATCTTTTACAAATAATTTATATAAATAGTGATATCCTTCTGGCGTCCCGACAAATGACATTTGAGGTTTATCACATCCCCTTAGACGTCCAATTGCCTTCTTATATGCCATATCGCAATTTTTCCAACTCTCAACATCGAATTCATCAAATCCAACACTTGTGAGATTTGCTCCAATAATACGTGCTGGCTTTTGTAATTGATATATTTTCAATCTTCCATATTGTGTCCTGAATAAATGTTTTGATATGTTATAATCATAGCGAATTCCTATTTTATCAAGTCGTTCTTTGAATGGCTCAACAAATAGCTCTTCTGCAAGGTCAAATGTAGGATATATTACCCATCCGTTACTTTTACCGTCTTTTCCGCGTAAATCGATATGCTTTCTAATTTCATCATCTATAAAAATATATGTTTTCCCAGAACCCAATCCTGCGATAAGTGCCTTTTCTCTTGCATTACAGGTTATGTAATTTCGCTGGTGCGGATAATATTTGCTAAGATCAATTTTCAGTTTCATTCAAAAACTCCGTTTTTTCATAAGGTGGTTCAGTATCAAAATCATATTCAACATAACCACGTTTTTTCCCACGTGTCTTTAGAAAAAAAATTATTGCTGTTACGTTCCCATTTTCAACAAGTTTATATAATTGTGATTCGACAAAATCAATTGCACCCTCATTAATTTCCTCAACGGCTTGCCTATATTTTTCGTCAGTCTTTAACCAATTATAATGTGTCTTTCTTGGTATATTAGAAGAATTGCAAGCTGTTGTAACAACTCCAAAAGATTTCTCCAAAGCTTCCAACATTTTCCTTTTTTTAATGTGTGCCATTTGTGCCATTTGTGCCATTTGTCCCTTTTCAAAATTCTTCCTCAAGAATTAACTCTGTATCATACGACTGATAAGCAGACGTTTTGAAATTTATTCCACCTCTTAATCTTACCCATTGATATGTTGTATCATCATAAAAAAGAAAGGGAAATTTTGAAAATTCTCCTGCAATAATTTCATCTATCATTGCCTCTAAATTTGTCTTGTCGGTTGAATTCAAATATCGATATGACAGTTCCCACATTTTTCGACGTGTTTCATTTTCGCTATACCCATATCGAATACCATTCGGTGTTTCGTAAACCCCAACCATAAATTCATTTCCCCAAGATATATCCATTTCTGGATTGTGTGACAAATTCAATTCCTTCCCGAATAAAATTGTTCCGATTGATAGTTTTGCGCCAACATTACCAGAAAAATTTAATTTAAAATATCTCCAATTTACTGCTGAAAATGTCTTAACTGTAATTGTAGGTATCGTTGAACTTGTTACATTTTGCCAAGCAAAAACATCATAATATGTCGTTAAATCTTCTGAATACGTTAATTTATATTTCAAATTTGTTCCAACCATATTAAATCCTATAAGGGCAATATAATCCCTGGATTTTTCTACTGAACCCATGTCAATTTTTATAATTCCTTGTCCTGAGACATCATCTGATTTAAAATACGTATTTTTATTTACATCTTTTATGTTTGTTAAGGGATAATTAACTACTTCATCCATATTCTCGATTGATAGTGTTTTATTTTTTAGGCTTTCATAATAATATTTCATAATTCAATCGCTTTTATTTTTAATGTGGTTTTATTTCTGATAATTTCAAATATTAAAAATTGTTTATTCTGCCAGCTTTCACCATTGCATTTTTTATATGAGTCAAATTCAGTATGGTTGAATTCTATAATATCGAGCATTTCAAGAGCCCCGATTATTTTTAAAACACCAGATTCCCAAAAATTTGAACCCCTAAAATCTGCTGTTTCAAATTCTACAATATTCCGAGATTTACCCCAAAAGGCAACCGAATCTGTTTTGCAATACAAATCTGCAAAAAGTTCTGCTGTCGTTTTATCCTTTATGTAATTCAAGCTTTTTTCCGAACTCAAAATTATATTATAATTGCTTTGTAAGGTTGAATTTTCTCTTTCAAAATAGTCTTGTAAATTATCATCATAAGATTTATTATATTTAACGGATAATTTGTTCCAATACATATCATAATCAGTATGAGATATTTTTAATGATTGTGATAAAATATCATTAATATATAATTTCTTATCTGTCGTATAGCTATTAGCAAATGTAAAAAAATCAAATTCGTCATTTGCGTTCACATATATATAAGATTTTGATTCTTTTGTAATGTTTTCCAAGACATTTTTCATCGAATCTTGTTCGTTGATAATAAATGATAGCTTATAATTTGCGCCAAGGATTGTGTTCATATCTGCAAGTGAATCTAAATTGTAATTTATGTCATACCCATAAGTATCAATTAAATCACTAATAATTGTTCCTGGCTTTGTATCGGTTAAATTAACGCCTTCGCAAGCATAATAAATCTGATTATAATCAACTTTTGTGGGAACATATTTTCGCTCTTCGACGACATAATAGACTCTCATTGTTCCCACTTCTGGCTCTGTATTATTGATAACTTCCATTGTAAACATAACACTTTTAACATTATCTGGCTCTGCCACATATAAAGACATTTGTGCTGCAGAATTTGCAGGTTGGTCTGAATCATATATTGCAAATCCACCTTCATTAAAGACTTTTACGTTAAATTTAAAAGTTGTGGGATTATTAGAAAAAAAATTTCTCGCATATATGGTTACTCCTGCAAGCGTATCGATTAATTCTTTGTTTCGATTTGAATTTGCAAAATCAACTGTTAAATACCAATTATCGCCAACTTCACATTCTGCGGCAATCTTGTTTACATAAGCATAAGTTGATACATTTCCATCTACGCCATAAGCTGGATTTGTCATCCCACCATTAACAAAACCTGATAATAAAGTAAAATCATGAATATAAAATGTGCTATCTAATTTATCTAAATCCATATATGTTTTTTCATCCAATTCGACAATGTCATAATTTGATGGGTCAATCATGACAAATTTTTCCAAAACAGAACTATACATCCAGGCTCTGGCGTGTGTAGTCTCTTTTGTAGATAATAAATGGTCTGCAATAAGATATCTATTTTTATATGCATATTGATTTACCATTAAACATTTTGCCATATTATTTTTTTGTGAATTGGTGACATCAAGAGAAGTCCCATCTGCGCCATATTTAAAAAGATGGTCTCCATAAATCACAGGGAAAGGCTTTAAAAAATTATCAGGATTTGCATTGGGAAAATTCGTAGACGTTATGATATTTTGCGGGAAAATCATTTTCGCTTTTTTCTCTTGGGATATAGAAACTTTTATATTAATAATATCATTTGTTATTTCATAATCTTCAAAAATTCCTGTATAAATTTTAAGGCAATCCGATAATGCTGTAAGTCCATGTGCTTGAAGATAAATTTCTATCTTCCTATTAAAAAAATATTCGCTTGCGAAGTTATCTGAAAAATATTTTTCTCCGCCAAGATTACAATTTGAGATTTTAAATGTAATTCCGCCTATTGACGATTTGTGCTCCTTCAAGTCTATCAATTCGTGGATTTCGGACACGTCTAAAAGTAATGGCATAACCCGTTTTGTTCCAGAATCTGTAATAGTGGTTTCACGAGAACTAAAATAATATGTATTTATCGAACCTGTCATTTTTATAATGTAATATATTGGAACAGATGGATTTTCTCTTAGAATGTTTTGAAAATTATTTGATAGTGTTTTCATTTTATGGCAATTCTGTTAAAATTTCTTTTTGAACGGTCTTCGATAATTTTTGCAAGTTTGTCAGCTTGTTCTTCTGACCCTAAAAAATCACCTTGTATGTTAATTGTCACATTATTCCCGCTTTTCCCAGAATTAATCATATCAAAAAGTTCTGCCTGCTGAGTTCGATTTAGAATCATTTCTCCAGAATTGACTGCTATGGGTATCCTATCTCCGGTATATGATGTTCCGCCTACAATTCCACCTTCCGCAAACTTCTGTGCGTTAATTGCCGCAATTTCGATAGCACCAGCCGCCGCAATTAATCCAGCAACAACCATGCTAAATGGCCATTTATAATCTTTTAAAGCTTTTGTTACTCCGACAGATGTGTTTGCAACTGCTTCGGCAACTAAAAGTGGTTTCATTTTTTTATGACTTGCTTCTTCCTTTCGCTGTGCTGCATCTATTATTCGTTGCCTGTCTGCCTGATATTTTTCCTCAGATATAATTCCGGTTTCATATTGTTTTTCTAAAGCCTCTAAACGTTTGTTCTTTTCATCATTAATTTCCTGGATTTGATTTTGATGCAAGGCATTAAAAGCTCTCGAAACTGAAGATATCACCGTTGAAAATGCATTTGCGTAAGTGTTTGCTGTATCTATATAATCCTCACGAATCATTTCGAGTTCTTCCGGACTAACTCCGCCAGGATGAATCTCTTCATCTGTATCTAATTCGTTTATTTTTAATTGTAAATATCCAAAAGCCTCTACTAATTTTTCAACATTTTCTGTCTGTATTGAAATATCTTCCGTCACAGGGGGAATAACCGATCCTAAGCCATTATAATATTTAATTGCCGTCCCCATTTTTTCGCTTACTTCAGCAAGTTCTGCCTTGAACATTTCGTTTATATTGGAAAGAGACTCAATTTCCCCCCTTAATTTTTCAAGCTGCCAGCGTTCAGCAGTATAGGTTTGTACCAGACGGTCATGTTCTGTTTGTGCTTTCACAATGGACATCTCATTTTCCGAAATCGTCATGGTCAGCCTTGCAATTTCCTTGGAATAATTCTGAACAATTTCCTTCTGAATAATTTGCTCAGTATATGCTTTGAGTTTGTCTTTTGCTGAATTAATTGACGTTGCTAATGTGTTATAATTTGCTGATTCAAGATTTATATTTTTAAGATAATTGGGGTATTTTTCCTGCAATTCGCCGATTATTTCGCTTTTTAGTTTCGATTCTTCATTACTTAATTTTTCCTTTTCAGCCAGCACAAGCAAACTACCCGTCAATACATCAAATTCGTTCGACAACACAGCCGCTTTCTGCGATATTTCCTCAAGATTTGAAATTGCATCTTCGCTTGGCGTGATAAGCCTGAGAACCGCCTTCGACATTGAAAGCAAGGCAGGTAAAGCACGATCCCCAATAGCTTCGCCAATGTCTCCCATATAATTTTTTAATTGTTTATATCGCGCAGAAACGCTGTCGAGATTTTTTTGTGCCGTTCCACCAAATTTTTCGTTCAAAATCCGCATACCTTCCGCGGCTTTTTCTGCAGCTGTCCCACTGTTTATAATTTCATTATTTGACGCCTTTAGCGCTGGAATATAACGCCCTAACATTTCAACGTTTCCCTCAAGCGCCATAGCAACATATCTCGCAGCTGTATTGATGTCGAATAATCCCGAGGATGCCATATCAAGCACAAGTGGAAGATTTTGTATCGATTTTTCGTAATTTCCAGTAAGTTGAACAAGTGTCGTGAGGGCTTCTGCACTTTCAGTATCTCCATATTCCGTCATCGATTGTAATGAAGCTGTTACATTATCAATTTCACCTTTTACATCATTATAATTTTTCCCCGTTAATTCTATTGAAGTTTGAAGCTTTCTAAATATTTTTTCTTGCGCTATGGCAGCAGTGACTGTTGCGTTTATGGCTTTCTTCACCGTGTAGATAGAAAGTCCCGCAGTTACCATCGATTTTATGGAACGAGTAATTCCATTCATTTTTGTCTGAACAGTTGAAGCGCCTTTTTCTTGAATATTAAAAAGATATTTTTGCTCAGCCATCGCGTTTCCTTTTGGCTTTTATACATTTGGGAATTTCTGAACTAAGAAATGAAATAAAATCTACAAATTCAGCTGGTTGGTCGTCGTAAGACCCGGGGAACGGTGCAACACCTAATTCTTTGGAGTAATTGTATCGCATAACATAATTATTAACCTTCTCTGATTTTACCAATCGTGGGTCAAACTTCTCTACCAATACAATCTCCCAAATAGCGGCGCTACTCCGCTCACCCAGGTCTTCCGCAACATAACAAAGGAGGGTATCTTTGTTCTTGGCAACTTTTTTTTTGCCATTCTCAAATTTATATTCAATAGGGAATGAGGGACAATTACCTTCTCCCCATGTTGAAAAGAAGTCATTCCAAACATTCAATATCCATTCCATCATTTTTTTTTTGAAAAATTGGTTTCCTGCGCAATTTCATCGGCAATCTTGCGAATTTCATCCAATGTCAATTTATTTACTTGTTCATCAAAATTTTCTGGAGTAATTTGAATTCCATTTAGGGTATCTAAACCATATTTCAGCCATAAAATCTGCATGCTGAAAAGATTTTTAACACGCACGCACCCACCAGGTTCGATAACAATTTCTTGGTCATTACATTCGGCACGTTGTTTCAATGATAATGGTTTTAATTTATAATCCATTTTATTCTCATATTGTAATTTTTATAATATTTCCGCTTGTGTGTGCTGTCAGCATGAGAGGAATATCAATAAATGCAGCACCTTCATTATCGGCAGGATTAATATCTGCTGTAACCTTACCATAACTTGCAGAAATTACAAATTTTGAATCAGCATCAGCAAAATTAAATGCCACATCACCACCATTTGAGAATTTTTGATATAAATCAAGTGTGTTTGCATCATATTTTGTGCCAATTGTCATATTTGCTTCAAATCTTGGAATGCCACGTCCCATCAACTCTGGAATACAATCAGCACCAGTTCCAAAAAATTTCACATTTGATTTTAAAGATAGTTCAATTTTGTTAATGATAATAACTTTAGTATCAATTGTTTTAGTTGTAAATTCGCAAATTGTTGGAATTGTTGTGCCATAAGCCAATGGCGACGCTGGATTATTTGCAGAATTTGTTGGATTAAATCGAGTTAATGCGGTTGCAGAAAAATGAAAGCGTCCACCATCTGTCGCTTGATCAGCAGTAATAGTTAATTCATCAATAATGCATCCAGGATATATTCGTGTTTTATTAGTTTCTGGAGAAATAAGTGCAATTGTAAGTGTCCCTATTGATTTTTCAGCGAGAATATCACCCGTAAAAATATTTGTTCCAGTGTAATTATAGGGTATTTCATACGTTTTTTCTGTTCCTACACCAGTTCCTGCTACCCCCATGCAATTGGGAAGTAAAATTCTTGCTACTGTTTCGTCGAGTAATCCTGAAAAACTAATACTTTTTATTTGCCCTTTTTCAGTATGAAAAGTATCGGCTTTTTTTAATGTTCTACCATCACCGAATCTCTGGTCATGGACTACAAGTGGATTGTCTGAAACAGAAAAAAGTGAATCAATGTTTACTTTTTGCATTGATGTCACGTTTGCTGTTCCAATTGTAGTTTCCGCAACCAAAGCCATTAACCATTCGCTTAAAGCATGAATATTAGTTGAGAATGACATCTTTTTTTACCTCTTCTTTTTTCGTTTTAATTATCTCTACATGTTCTTCAATGAATTTATTCAATCCATCAATTTCTACAATTTCCCCACGATGTAATGCTCGAAAAACCTCACAATCCAAGCCTTGAAAATTATTTTCGTTTCCAAGCTTAAAAAATGATTTTTTTGCTTTTACTTTCATGTTATAAATCCTCTTTTTATCCCAATTGTAAAGGTTAATCCCCAATATTTTTCCTGATAATCATCTGGAATTTCAGCCTCATAAATTATATTTTCGACTTCAAGATAAAACCACTCATTAGAACTGCGATTTTCGTTCAATTTTTCTTTTAAATCCTCAGCAAATGAAGTCATTTCATCATATAAATCAAGAATATTTTTTTTATAATAGATAATTTCAAGATTATATTTACGTGTTTCGCTTGAGACAAAGGGAGTTATTATTTCATCCGAGATGGGTTTAATCCGAATAAAGTCATCATGCCGAAAATCCTTTGCTAATGGATTAGACCTGAAAATTATTCTATCATTAGCCATGCGACTAAATTTTTGACTAATCAAACTGGAAATTTCATCATAAATTAATTTAAATGCATTATCTGCCAATAGATATTCCTTTTTTTAAATTAATAATACAAAAAATTTCTTTTGCATCGTTTTTGCCTCAATTTTTAATATGCTTTAACGATGTCGTCCCCTACGAGTTCCCTTACAACGTGCTTGTATCATGCTTTTCCCCCTTTTTTAATAATATAATATTTAAAAATTAATTACGCAACCGTATCTCTAAAATTATTTTTTGCAAGTTTAATACAGCATTCTTTCCATAGATTTATTTTATATTTTTCCTCAAATTTTTCAATGCCAATTTGATGAAGCTCTGTGTGATGAATTCTGCACAAGCTTATGGTCGTAAAATCTTCCCATCGCCGATTTTTTCGATTTCTTCCAATCCCAATGGGAATAAGATGATGATTTTCTCCATCATGAGTGCAAACAAGGCATTGCATATTTTAATTTATTATTTATTTTCCAATAACGCAACCTTGCAATATAATATTGTGATTTTTTTAAAATCATTGCTTTTTGTTAATGTTTCAACTTTTAAAAATTCAAAATCAATTTTAGGTGAAAAATGGTGAAAAATGGGGTTTGAAACTTCACCCTCATAAAACAGCACCAGCAGAGGCTTTGAGGGTTTTTTGTGTTTTTTCTGGTGAAGTATTGCAGTGTTTTATAAGGACTTTTTTCTATATTCTCTCGCGTAGAAAAGTCTATAGAAAATACTGCAATATTGCACCAATTCTCTATAACCTCGTATAAATCAATGATTTAGGGGTTTTTGAAACTTCACCCAAAAATTCATCGTTTTTTTCCTATTTTTTTGTTTAAAAAACGCTAATTCCTATCCAATATAAACCATCTTTTTCTTTTTTTTCTTCAAACTTTTCTTTGATTTTTTCCCCTAATTGTTTCTTTCCAAGAGGAAATTTTATTCCGCTTTCTTTACAATATTCTTGATATTTTTCATATAAAACACCTTTTTTGATTTTTCCCTCGGGATTAATTACACAGCATTCTAAAATGAAGTCTTTTAGGGGATTCATTTCATCCCTGTATTGCTCTGTAGTTTTTTTGACAAGTGCAGGAGTTTTTAAGCCATCTTCTTGCCATTCTAAACATCCCTGAATAGCCCAAGCTAAAATCCCTTCTCTTTCTTGTCTCAGTTTCTTTTTTAAGTCTTTATCTCTTTTTTTCTCTTGTATTAATTGGTCAAAGGGTATCTTTTCTTTTCTTTTCCACTTAGCATAATCATCATCTTTTATTTTAGGTCTTATGTTTGCTGAAAGGAATAATTTAAAGCTTGGTTGAAATTCTATCGCTTCCTTGTAAAGGGGTCTTGCTGAAATAACATCCCCGCCTGTTAATTGTTTTACAAGTCCCTCCGCTAATTGCCTGCCTTCATCAACTTCAAGAGAGATTACTAATCTTTTGTTTTTTAATTTTGCTATATCATTCCTTGGTGCTCCGCTAACCCAATTCCGTTTTAAAAATGTTTCAAAATCTGCTGTAGTAGCATAATCTCCTAAAATATAACGAATGGTTTCTAAAAATGTTGATTTTCCAGTTGCAGTAGACCCAAAAATAAAGAATAGTTTTTCTTCTTTTACACTACCAGTGAGAGAATATCCAATGACTCTCTGAATATATTTTCTGGTTTCTTCATCTGGTATGACTTCAAAAAGGAATTTTTCCCATAATTCACTTTTTGCATTCTCATTGTAATTAGCTTCGCATATCATAGAGAGATAATCTTCCTTATCGTGTTTTTTCAATTGTCCAGTCCGTAAATCAAGAGTCCCGTTTTGCACATTCAAAAGATATTCTTCTTTATCAAACTCCTCTGGTAAAATCGGGATTCCTTCCTCTGATTTTGCCATCTCAAGGATTGCTTTCACCTTATCCGCTTTGTCTAAACCAATAAGAAATTTTATAAAACTCTTTCTTTCCTCATCATTGGTTATTTTAGAAACTTCATTATAAAGCTCTATTACAGCTTTTTTACAAAGCCTTTCTACTTTTCCCTCTTTGTCTTGCTTCCAAACCTTGCCATTCCAAAATAGCCAGGCTTTATAGGGATAACAGTATCTTATTTTTTCTTTGTATTCTTTTGCAAACTTCCTTGCAAACCAGCCCTCAGTGTTTTTTATTTCAAACTGAGGTTCAACATACTCCATAGTAAATTGGTCATTATTCCAATCGGTTATAGGAGAGTCATAATCATATCTTGCACCGCTCTTTATTATTTGTTCCAATTCTTTTTTATCTAAAGGGATATCACATAAATTTTCATTAATAAATGTAATTAAATGCTCTATTTCATTTTGAGGAATATTGAATTTTTTCAACCTGCAAGTGTGCTTAAAGAGAGTATCATTCCTTGCTCCTTCATTGATAGGTAAAAAATCAAATTCCTCTTTCCATCTCTCTAATGGTTCTAACCATACGGGGAGGTTATCTATTTTCTCACTAATTAAAAGAAACCTTCTTTTTTTAGTGTTTTCGGATGGTAAAACCGTGTAACCCTTATTTGATAATCTGTAATCAACAACAAAAACGCCCTTTGTCAGGACTTTCGCAGTTTGATTTTTAACCATTCCAGTATCCTTAAAAAAGAATTGAAAGCCATTGGGGGTTTCGATTATATGAGTCTGTAGATTATTTTTTTTTAAAACCTTAACTAATAAATCTCCATCTTTTTTATTATCAATATCAACTAAAATATAGCCTTCAGGAATTCTAAGTCCAAACCAGCCCTTGTTTTTTATATGAGTTTCTTTTTCCTTCTCTGTCAGCCCCGTATAAGCTGGGTCATTCCAACCTCTGACAACTGGAGTTTTTGCTTTTTGATAGTCTTGATTTCCATTGCTATAACCCAACAATGGGATAAGAATGGTATTTTTTAAAAAGTAATTAGTATTTTGTTGTTGTTTTATATCAAACTTAGTAAATTTTGTTGTTTCCATTTTTTTACATCTCCTGTTTTTTCTTGCAAGAGGGGGGAGAGGTTCGAAAGTCAGTGGCTTGGGAGTAATCAATTACGGGAAAGATTTTAGCTCACTTATTTTCATGTTTTTCACGTAGCTTTTTTAGAATTTTTTCCATTAAAGACAAATCAAACTGATAATCAATATCAAATAAAAAATCGACTACTTCTTCAGGCAATTATTGTTTTTCTTTTTTTATTTTTTCTTGCCAAGCTTCAATTTCTTCCATTTTATATCGGAAGGTTCGAGTCCCGTATTGATGATACGGCATGCCTCGCTTTCTCCAATAATGGATTGTTTCCCTTGTTACCCCAAGGATTTCACATAACTTTTTTGTTGAAATAAAATCATTTTCCATTGAAATTCTCCCTTTTTTATACTAAAATTATAACAAATTGTGTGATTAAGTCAAATGCAAATTGACCCTTTTTTTAAAAAAAAATTAAAAAATAATAAAAAAATGCTTGACAAAAACAAACAAACTTCGTATGTTATTATAGAACAAAGGAGAATAAAAATGAAAACAACTAATTGGATGATTGAACTAATCGAAAATCATTTTCCAGATTGGAAAGTAAGTTATTGGGAAAATTATGGAAAACGCAGGATTTACATTTGCCCCAATCACCCCTCTAAAACTATTATTGTTGACCTTGACGGTTTAAAGGCATGGGCGAACCGTCCAGGTGCTTACACAGAACTAAAAAAGCTCGTTGAAGAAACGAGTTTGAATGTTGAAATAATCTAACAAAGGAGAATAACATGAAATCAATTTATCGTGACCATGAATTTGTTAATAGATTAACATTTATTAAGATGGGCAAAAAATATTTTTATCTGTCACATGAAAGAGAAACAAATTGGATTAAAATTCCAATAAATAAGGCGCTAAAAAATGCATTTGATAGTGGAAATTGGAAAGTTTTTGAAATTGCCGAAGCTGCCTATTGGGGCGGAACAATTTTGTAGAATTTTAAAAAAAGGGACTGAAATTGTTTCAGTCCCTTTTTTATTATTTTCAAGAGGATAACATGAAGAATTGTAGATTTCAATCACCCCCGGAATTAACTAAAGAATTTAAAATACCACAAACGGGTATATTTAAATCTACAATAATTAATTATTGTAATAAGTGTAATAAAGAAATTAAATCTCATGAGGTTATATACAAGGGGGGGCTTTGTTCGTCTTGCCATGAAAATAATTTCATAAAGGGAAAATATTACAGTTACAACGATGAAAATATTCATGGTTGCTACGTTGGAATAGAGGTTGAAATTGACGATTCCCGATTGGATTATGGGGATGATCCCGATGACTGGGGAGATATACCCAGAATCAAAGGATGGGAGAACAAACGTGATGGAAGTTTGAATTTTGGACGTGAAATAGTTTCTCCAATAATGCCTCCAAGCTTGTTAAAAAAAGATTTAATTTTTTTAGCAAATGAATTAAAAAAACACGGTAATATATGCAGCGGTAATGCTGGTATTCATATACACGTAAATAAAAAACATTATTTAAGCGAATTAGACATAAAAAAGCTAATAATACTTTTTTATAAATTAGATGAAAGTAATGTAAAAAAATTGTTTGGGCGTGAATATAATAGGTATGTTAAAATGATTGATTGTCATTGGGATGATACTTCTCCTTATTCTTTAGTCAATACCGAAGAACCCACTGTTGAATTTAGAGGATTTGCTGCATTTCATACCTTAGATTGGTATATGTATGCAGTAGATTTAACACTGTTGATTTGTGAATATGTTAGAAAAACAAGCTATTCACAAGTCAATTTTGAAGACTTCTATAATGAGATAAAAAATATTCCAAAGATAAGGAAAAACTTTTATGGGTAAAGGATATAAATATGTGTATAGCAATTTTGAAACCTAAAGGAATTAAAATTCCTGAGGAGCATTTGAAACAGAGTTTTTATTCAAATCCTGATGGGGCAGGATTTGGATTTTTCATTGATGAAAAGCCTCATATCTATAAAGGATATTTTACTTATAAATCCTTTATAAAAGAATGGAATAATATTAACAAAATATATGATTTAATAAACAAAAATGTTATCATACATTTTAGGATTGCCAGCCGTGGTAAGATATGTATAGAAAATACACATCCTTTCTTATCAAGTAAAAATTCCATTATTGCACATAATGGAACAATTTTTGATTTAAGCAAGAATTCTTATAGATATACCATGGAAGATAAAATATCTGATACAAGACTATTTATAAAGAAATACATAAATAATTTACCAGTTGACTTTTTAGAATATAAGGTTCTAAGAGACTTGGTAGAGTATAGAGTGCGAAAGTCAAAACTAATAATTTTAACATCTGCTAAGTGGTATATAATTAATGAAGCAGATGGGATATGGGATAAAGGAATATGGTATAGCAATGAGAGCTATAAAGATGTGCAGAGTTACTATACACAATTATGGCTCAGTTATAATAGAAACTTAACAAAAGGGAGATGAGGAAATGATTCACATTGTTTATGATGCATTCAAGACAACTCCTGAGATAATTTTAGAGGAATTGCAGACTCGTGGAATTGATGCAAGAATTATCAAACTTGCACCTGGAAAGAAATTAAAAACTTTCCATGGGGATTTGGCAGTTAATTGGGGGACAAGGGTTTTTGAAACAACTTGTTCAGTTAAAACATTAAATAATTTTCCTAAATATGGGAAGATTAAAATGTTTGAGATTTTAAATGGATGTGGGCTAAGAACCCCACCATGGGGGTTAAGGAATAACCCTCCTCGAGATATTGATTATCCTGTGCTGATTAGAAAAAGTGCAGGATTCGGTGGAACAGATATTATTTATTGTGAAAATTCCACAGAATTTAATGCTCATAACGAGGGGGATTTTTGGGTAAAATATATCCCTAAAACATATGAGTTCAGGGTTCATGTGTTTCGGGGTAAAATGATATCTTTAACAAGGAAAGTCTCCGAAACTAATGATTATGATCATATTTCTTGGAATTTCGGATGTGGATTCAAGCAAATTCCATATAAAAACAAATTTGTTGAATTGGTTTTAAAAGATCTAAGTTTGAAACTTTTTTCAGCAATAAAATATGATTTCTTCGCAGCGGATATAATAGCTGATGTACATTGGTACTACTATGTCCTGGAACTCAATACAGCTCCAGGATTAACCATGGATGGAAATTTAAATTTATATGTAGATGAGATAAATAATATATACTTAAATCAAGGAGAAGAATAAGATGAATGAAACACTTGAAGAATTGTCTTATCGTGTGGGATTTTATCGTGCTTGCAAGGCAGAAGGCTGCCAACGAGCGCTAAAATGGCTTTGTAATGATGATTTTATGAAATTACATATTTCCGATATTATACCATCGGAGTATGAGGCGGGGTTTGAGGCAGGCTTAAAGGCTTGCTTCGAGATAAGCAAAAAATTTGAACAGGCATTAAAAATTGCAGATGGGAGGGATGATATTGATGTTTGAAGAACTAAAAAGAACTCTTCATGAAGAGGAAATCGAATGTCGTATCGGGACATTCAAAAAAGGAAAAGGGTATTCTTTGCTTCTGTACAAGACAGCCAGGACAGATGCAAAGATATTGGACGAATGGGCTGCTGCGACTGGCGGACTTTGGAATTGTTATTTCAAAATGGACGCAAACAATAATGTTATTTGCACTATTACCTTAGAGGGGGAATTTGGAAAAATCTCCCGTGAAGATGTCGGATTTAATGACCGCGAGGGAGACATCGGGATAAAAGGCGCATATTCCGATGCCTTCAAACGGGCGGGCTTTAAATATGGGATAGGCGTTGAATTATATGATGTTCCATTTATATGGATTATATATAACAATGATTACCCACCAAGCACTTTTAATTATAAAATAAAGTTCCTTGGGGAAACACTTCAAGATGGATTTAAAATCTTGGACAAAGAATTAGAAATCTATTCGACGTCACAACCAAAACAAGAAAAAAAAGATAATACAAAATTCGTTCAGGCTTGTATGGATTTAGGATACTCAATAAATGAATTAAATGATATCGTAAAACCAAAGGGATTTCTATCCATAACTCAAATTGTAAATAGAGACTTGCAGATTAAAATTTATGAAGATTTGAAGGCATGGAAAGATGAAAAAGATTTATGATTACGAAAATTCAAAATGGTAAAATCCTTATGACACAATCACTCCTGGATGCGATTCGAAAAAACGAGGGAAGGCAGGTTGTGATTGAAATCAAAAGATATTATCCCAAGAAAGACCGTTCAGCACAGCAAAATCGATATATGTGGGGAGTGGTATATCAGATATTATCGGATTTCACGGGACACTCTCCTGAGGAAATCCACGAGGCAATGAAATATGAATTCCTATTAGAAAAAGGGAGCAAATTAAAAATTCCCAAATCAACAACAGAATTATCGACAATTGAGATGGAAGATTACCTCTCAAAAATCCGTGAATTTGCATCCATGGAATTAGGGGTTTACATACCATCACCTAACGAATATTATATATAAAAAGGAGGTGTATTATGAGATACTGTGGATATGGCTGGTATGAAATGACAGAAAATGAAGAAGCTGAATTGGGAGAATTTTATGACAATCCAGAAAAATGGCTTTATGATTATAGAATTTTTGATGATGAAATTCGTTATGACGAATGGTGCGAATGGTTTAGCGAATTGCGCTATCAAAAACCAGAGGAACGCCTGTCATGGAAAGAATTTCTTATCAAAAGATTTCTAAGGGTCGCTGAAAAATATATTATAAAACCGATATTCTCTCATGCAGCACTTAGAGACGCTGGGAGATTAGGGCAAAATTAATAGATAAATATTCAAAAAAGTAAGAGGAGAATTCCATGTATCAAATATGGGTCTATAATAAGAATCACTATGAACTGCGTTTTAGCTCAAAAAGTTTTTTTGCCACATTATTGGCATTTATAAAATTCGATAAAAGTTGGAATGAATTTAAATTAATCAAAAAAAGGATAAAAATATGAAAAAAGGCGATAAATTTATAGTTACAAGGGACATATTGACTTATTATGATTGTTATCCCCCAATCCTAAAAAATACAACATGTGTTTATACGGGATATACAAATTATGGAGATAGTTATCTGTTCCAATTTGAAGGAATGGAGGGGAAACTCCATAATGGGAATAAAATAAAATATACAAATGATAAAAATTGTTTTTGGCTTGATAAGGATGAGATAAAAAAATCCCTTATGCGAACAAATCAAAAGACAATTTTTGGAATTGATGATATAAATAATAATTTAGGAGATAATCATGAAAACAATGAAAAAAAATGATGCTTTTATTGTTAAAAAAGATATTCCGACATTATCGGTATATCCAGACATTCCCAAAGGAATTATGTGTTATTTTACCGGTAATTTTTACGGTAACTATAAAAATAAAAGTGTTTATTTATTCCAATTTTATGGCATGGCTGGAAAACTCCACAATGGGAATATAGAATGTTACAGCAAGGATAAGAATTGTTATTGGTTATCAGAAAAACAAATCAAAAAACATCTTGAATATATAAAAATCATAAAAAAGATTAATACGATTAATGAAAATCAAGTAACAAAAAATCCCTATCAGTCTCAAAATGACATAATTCTTGCTCATTTCCAAGATGGAAGAAGCATAACAACATGGGAAGCGATTACAAAATATCGGATAACTCGACTATCACGAGTGATTTATGATTTACGGAAAAAAGGATATAAAATTAACAGTGAAAACATTCATGATTTAACAAGCGGGAAAAAATATACTCGCTATTGGATGGATATAAAATGACACATAAAACTGATGGCAATCATAAATACATTATGAATTATCTTAAGCAGTTTGGAATTTCTGTCGCTGATACGTCAAAAATTGGGTTTGGTTTCCCAGATATCGTATGCGGATATCAAGGGAAAAATTATCTTTTCGAGATAAAAATTAGCGAAAAGAGCAAATTGAATCAAAACGAAGAAAAATTTTTAGCTTCTTGGCGTGGACAATATCATGTTATTACGACGCCACAAGAAGCATTGGAAATAATAGGAATAAAACATAAATAAAAGGAATAATAGATGTATTATGAAAATATTGATTCTTATACCGAAAATAGAAAGCTCAGGAAAGATAAAATTCATGATATTCTTTTTCTTTGTCCTAAATGCAATCAGGTTTATACTATATATTCCGATTGTAGCAATCATCATATTGTAGAATTTTTCCCAGAAATTCCAAGATACGGACAGCGCAAACGCACATGTCCAGAATGCAGTAACAATAAAAAATATAAAAGAAATGTAACATGGTGAATATTGTTTGTCAAGCAAATCACAAAAAATATATGATGGATTAAAGATATGTCCTAATTGTCGACGTGTATGGTCGAACGCAAAAGGAGGTTGGAAGGCATACCCCCATTTCCAGAAATATGGACATCTAAAAAAATTGTGTCCAGATTGTCAGAAAAAGTTTAAAAAAAATGAAAACATTTAAGCATTCTGGCGATTGCGGAGATATTATTTATTCCCTACCAGCAATCCGAGAACTTGGCGGTGGGATTTTGTATCTTGATATCACTTCAAAAATAACACGATTTCGCAAAGAACAATTTAATATGATATATCCCTTGTTAATAAAACAATCATACATAAAAGATGTTAAATTATGGAACGGTGAAAATATAGACTACAATCTTGATTTATTTCGAACCATGGAAAATATTAACAAGACAAATCTTTGTAAGTTATATTTAAAACTTTTCAAACTTGATACTGAAATCGCAAACAAAAAATGGCTTGAATGCGAAAAAAGGGAAATTTCCCCTGTGATTTTTGCACGTTCTATGCGATATCGACAAGATGGCTATAATGAAAAACTCATAAAATTACACAAATTTATTAAAAATAGTATATTTATTGGACTTCCTGAAGAACATAATGATTTTGAAAAAAGAATAGGTAAAATAAAATATTATCCAATACAAAATTTTCTTGAGATGGCTGAAGTAATAAATGGTTCTAAACTCTTTATTGGCAATCAATCATTGCCATTTGCGATTTCAGAAGGATTACATAAAAATAATATATTAGAAATATGTCCTACAGAACCGAATTGTAATTTTGAACGTGTCGGACATAATTTCATAGTAGAAATATAATTTATTTTTATTTTGCCCTTATGGTTTCGCTTATAATAATTCTTTCATCTGGATTATATCTATTATTAATATGTTTTACAGTAAAATGCAACCATACACCGCCCATACTTTCTGGTGCGAATTCCCTTCTATCTTCCCATGTGTTTTTCATAAACGTATTCATATAAGTCCCAAGTGATATATGTTCAGGCTCTTTAATTTTAATTTTTCCCTGTTGTGATAAATAACCAACTGGACGTGTTAGATTAAATTCCATATGCGAATGTCCTGATACATAATAATCTGCCAATATCATATCTTGCCTGCGATTTGTTTTTATTACTCCACGTGTTACGGGTGCTCCATTCCCCGAACCATGCACATAATATATATCTTTTGAAATTCTTCCGCCATCTGTATTCCCGTGTATAAATTGGAGTCGAATAAATCCACGATATCCACCAACTTTCGCATCCATTTTTTCAGCAAAACGACTTATAAGATTTATCTCATTTCTTTTTAATATCGAATATTCGTGATTCCCCATAGAAACAAAAACTATATTATCTTTATAAGGCAAATAAAATTTTTCCGCTTCCCTAATTATAGCATCAAAATAATCCTGTTTTTGAAGTTCTGGACGGACAAGTTCTTTGTGTGTTCTTTTGTCATATTTCCCCCCCATGCAATCAAAAGTATCTCCGAATTTTAGGATAATTGCATTTCTTTCTTTTGCCATTTCATGATGTCGCTTTAGAAGATTTCTGTCGCAATAAACAGAATCAAAATGTTCATCTGCCATCAGCAAAAACCATTGTTCCCAATTTTCACCAGAATATTTAATTTTAATTTTATGCGCATCACCTAATTCTTCTATTGGTAATATTTTCGTCATAATTATAAATGACTTTCTATGCTTTTTGTTATGAATAAAATATACAAATTAATATTTTTCAATTTTTTGCTTGTCTTGTTCTTTTATTTTTTTCCATCTATGCAATTGTATTCTAAAGGTAACATAAGCAATTCCGATACCGATAATAATGGAAATAATCTGTAATAATGGAGAAATCGCATCAATAAATGGCGTTAGAAATGCAACAATAGAACCAAAAATTCCAATTTCAGGATTATCACCGAGTAATGTTTTTATTGTGTCCATGGGTAATTCCTCATTTATTTTTTTTAACATAATACTAACAAAGCAATAATTAAAGAACCTATTATGTCTCCGATTGCATCATATATAAATCTCTTAAGACTTCCATATATCTTCTCTACATCATCTGTAATGTATTCAAATATTTCCCATAGAATTGACATAAATAAAACAATTATAATTATTGGGTAAAAACTGATACCAATTTTTTCACAAAACAATGCGAATAATCCCCCAACCAACATATGAAACCAAAGCCATAAATTTTCCATTATCCCATAATTGAAAAATTCTTTTATTTTATTAGCCATACAATACCTCCTGTAAATAAAGCACCTATAGCCATATTTATTATCGGTTTTTCATACCATTTTGGGTTACAATAAATATATTCTGTTTTTGTAATGATACCTTGTGGGTAGGGATTCCATTCGATATTGAATAATTGTGGAATAACATAATAATCAACTGATAATTCCCCCTCATTAAAAGTGGTATCAATACTTGCAACTTCTGTTATATATAAAGTATCTTGCGCATAGACAGTATCTATCCTTAGTTTTTCAACATATTTAATTATTTTTATTGGTTCTTTTTCTATGTATACAGTATCTACTTGTGAGAGAATTTCTGTATTGGTAATAATCTTTGGTTTTCTCAACATAACAATTAGAAAAATAATAATAAGTATAAGAATAATATCAATTAATTTATGTTTCATTTTTTCTCAAATATTTTTTGTACAAGTTTTCCAGTTAATCCCAATGAAATCATAATAGAAGCATTGATAGCATCTTCATACATAAAAGCATAAACAATGCCAGCAATAATAATAATTGTTGTTTGCACTCGTTGGATAGATGGTTTACTATTATCGTCAGAAAACAATTGTTGTAGAAATTTTAGCATCCCATTTCCTCACATATTTTTATGAATTTTTCTATAGAGCCAGCGCCCTTTTCTGTGTTATAATTTTTTTTCCAATAATATGCTTGTCCCGCTAAATCATCTGGAATTGGTGTAGGGTTAGGATAGTATTTTAATCGTGCTAAAATAATTCCAAGCCCAATATCAGAAGATAATTTATAATCAAGATCTTTGTGCCAGCCTATGCCGACAATTTCATTTATTCTTTCCAATAATTCTGGCCTATATAATAGAAAATTATCATAGATAGATTTTGCAGTTGCAGGTTCAATTTGAAAAAATCCTCTTGCAGGAGCATTCCCTAATTGATATATATATTTTGCATTACTTTCAACAATCGCAGTGCGTAAAAGTAAATCGACAGCTTTTTTAGAGTAAAATTTATCTCCCAATTTTTTTAAGGTAATTTCTATTAATTTTTTCAGCTGATAAATATCCAATTTCATAATCCTTTTTGTAATTCGATATGCATTATTTCTCTTTCAGAAAGTGGTTTTATACTTTCTAATGCTTTTTTGTGTTCAGCCATTACTGATTGTTTTAGTGTTTCAATGTCTATGCATATTCCTTTTCCATAATCGCAAGCACAAAAATGAGCACCTTGTTTGTTTTTACTTTGAAGCAATTTTATTTCTTCGTTTTTTAAAAGATATACGTCCATATTTGTTCCCTTTTATATTAGAACTTGTTTGTGTATGGGGATAACATCCATAATGGAACATCATGCATCCCTGTTACTATCATCGCAACTACGGTAGAATCACGAGGAATGCAATATATTTTCCCATTAGGAGCCAGCACTCCACCAACCCACTTAGAAGTGCCACTTAATCCCGTAATACTTGTTGTGTCTATGGTATCTGTTTCTGGGTCTATGATAGCAACTACTTCAGAATTACAAGGAATGCAATATATTTTCCCATTAGGAGCCAGTACTCCACCATACCACTTAGAAGTGCCACTTAATCCCGTAATACTTGTTGTGTCTATGGTATCTGTTTCTGGGTCGATGATGGCAACTATGGTAGAACTATAAGGAATGCAATATATTTTCCCATTAGGAGCCAGCACTCCACCAACCCACTTAGAAGTGCCACTTAATCCCGTAATACTTGTTGTGTCTATGGTATCTGTTTCTGGGTCGATGA
>Ga0265297_10003937_pt1 | contig 25398 bp, 25 predicted proteins | sample Munlanlwell13791_FD_192502 | JGI IMG/M metagenome (GOLD analysis project Ga0265297, IMG submission 192502) | Leachate microbial communities from a municipal landfill in Southern Ontario, Canada - Leachate well 137-91 | ecosystem: Engineered > Solid waste > Landfill > Unclassified | place... | reverse complement strand
CTTATCCAGGTTTTTATTAGCCGGCACCAGAACTAAAGCATAATTTTTATCTATCTTAACCACCAGGGTTTTCCCGATAATATTTTCTTTGACTCTCAGGGTTTTAGCCTTGTCAAAAGCAGTATAAACGGTTTTATGCTCCAAAACCTCGTATTTAACCTTTGATTTGTCTAAAAAATTAATTAACTTCTTTGAAATAGGCATATATTAAATGATATCAAAATCAAAAAAGCCTTTCAAGGCTTTCTGATCTTTAGATTAGTATTTTAGAGTTGCTCCGGATCGATCTTTTAGGTGTTCGATCAGTACCTTACGGTTGAAGATAGAATTCTCGACCTTCAACCTTAGTCGACTAAAAATTTAAAATTTATTGATCCACGACCAGGTTCCCCTAGCCGTGCCTTGTTACGACTTCGTTCCTCTCACTGAGCCCAGCTTAGGTCCCCGAAAAGGGGCACTTCGGCTGTTCCCAGCTCGTTTAACGTGACGGATTGGATACTTGAGATTAGTAGATGCCGTTCCCACTGATCGGACGGATTTCCCGTAATCAGCGAGTCCTATATATGCATTTGAGATTTCCATTGTCGGATTCTTTCTAAACCGACCCTGCTCTGATGATCCTTTTTACAAACCGCTCCAATAATTTTACAAAAAAGATTAAAATCTTTAATCCTCTTGCTTTGTAAAGGATGCTGCTTGAAAAACGGAACAATCATTTCTCTTAATTGTTTAAGATTTGTTACTTCAAATCTGTAACAATTTTTGTGATTTGGTCTGTTATCTCTTTGAAAAGAGATTCTGCCGAAAGGGAAAAATTGTTTTACTTTCTTTAAAAGAGGCAAATCGTCCTCTCTTAGCTTAATGTAATAATGGCATTCTATTCTGTAATTCTTTGCCTTATATTTTTCGTCCGGAGGACGAATATAAGCAGTAAAACTTCCTTCCCCGTCGGTTAAACCGACAATATAATCTACAGATAACATATAAGGTTTGGTCCTTCCCCGGCAGATAAAACTTACCTGCCAAGTACTATGACTTCAGCTGACTTCCTAAAAGGCAATCATCTCATTCCTTTTAGGATCTCCCCGGGTCACTTAGTTAACTTTTTCCAACATCCTATGTCTTTATTTTTCTGACTTCCCGCAAACCGCCCGCTGCGGTCGTCTAAAGAGATTTTATCATAGGCTGTTATTTGCCTCAAGCCCTTCATCCAAATCCCTTACGAAACTTGGACTGCTATATATTTTTTGGCTACCGAGTACATATACTCGGGCAGGATTTTCACCTGATAGCTAACTAAATTGCCGAGCGCAGTTATTCGGCGGTGAGTACAAGACTCAGGAACGTATTCATCGCCACATAGCTGATTGGCGATTACTAGCGATTCCAGCTTCATGAGGTCGAGTTGCAGACCTCAATCTGAACTGAGAGACCGTTTGATGGGATTAGCTCCAGCTTGCGCTTTAGCAACCCATTGTCGGCCCCATTGTATCATGTGTGCAGCCCAGGGCATCAAAGGGCCATGCTGATTTGGCGTCATCCTCGCCTTCCTCCTAATCATCTTAGGCAGTTTCACTTGATAAATAAAACAAGTAATGAGGGTTGCGCTCGTTACCGCACTTAAGCGTACGCTTCAAAGTACGAGCTGACGACAACCATGCAGCACCTGGACTAGTGTCCTTGTGAGAAGCTCTAACTTTCATCAGAGTTTCACTAGTCTGTCAAGCCCTGGTAAGGTTCCTCGTTTGTTGTCGAATTGAGCCACATGATCCACCGCTTGTGTGAGTCCCCGTCTATTCCTTTGAGTTTTAGCCTTGCGGCCGTACTTCCCAGGCGGAACACTTAACGCGTAAGCTTCGCCACCCGAAGGGTCGACACTTCAGATAGCTAGTGTTCAATGTTTAGGGCGTGGACTACAAGGGTATCTAATCCTTTTTGCTCCCCACGCTTTCGTCCCTCAGTGTCAGGACCACCCTAGTTGAATGCCTTCGCTTTTGGTGTTCCGGTCGATATCAACGGATTTCACCCCTACACCGACCGTTCCTTCAACTCCTAGTGTCCTCAACCTCGCCAGTTTTTTCTGCAGTTCCAAAGTTGAGCTCTGGAAATTTAACAGAAAACTTGGCGGGGCACCTACGGACCCTTTACGCCCAATAAATCCGGATAACGCTTGGAGGCTCTGTATTACCGCTCCTGCTGGCACAGAGTTAGGACCTCCTTATTCCTAGGGTACTGTCATCCGAAGATTCATCCCCTAGAAAAGTAGTTTACAATCCGAAGACCGTCTTCCTACACGCGGTGTCGCTCGTTCAGGCTTTCGCCCATTGACGAATATTCTCGACTGCTGCCTCCCGTAGGAGTGGGAACCGTGTCGCAGTTTCCCCGTTGGGGGTCAGACTCTCATCCCCCCTACCCGTCATCGCCTTGGTAGGCCTTTACCCCACCAACTAGCTGATAGGCCGCAGACCCATCCTATTCCGACTTGCGTCTTTACCCTTACGGGACTATTGGGAATTATCCTACCTTTCGGCAGGCTATGCCCATGAATAGGGTTGGTAATCTACGTGTTACTAACTCGTTTGCCGGTTGTCCTTGCGGACCCCCTTGACTTGCATGCCTTATCCACACCGCCAGCGTTCATCCTGAGCCAGGATCAAACTCTCAAAAAAATATCGAATTTAACTTCGATATTACGAATTTTTTAATTCGCAAAATCGGAGCAACTCTAAAATACTAATAACTTCGACAGAACATACATTAAATGCAAGTTTGCCGAAGGGCTCTAATTAACCTATTAATTTTTCAATGTTCTCTCCCTTTAAAACAGACAAAAAATCAGGGAGACTTCCTGATTTTGCAAAAATTACTTTATCTTTCCTATTTACTCACATCCGCAGCTACATTTTTTCTTTTTTGCTTTCTTTTTTGCCATAGTCTCTACAAAGTCCATTTTACTTTTTTATAAACCCTTGTCAAGCCCCAAAAGAAAGCCTAAATCAGCTTTGAATAAATAACAAAATCTCTTTTTAAAAAATGTTTTCTCAGATCAGCAGTTTTTCTAAATCCTAAACTTTTATAAAATTTACTGGAACCCCATTTTTCCATCGTGAATAGATATATTTTATGGCCGCCGAGCTTTTTCCCTTCTCTTTCAACCTTTTCCATCAATTTTCTACCTATACCCCGTCCCCTCTCGCTTTCATCGACAATTATGTTTTTGACGTAAATCACTCCTCCCTCATACTTTGCTTTTATGCTGCCCATAATTTTCCCATTTTCTTTCGCTTTGAAAACAAAAGACTTCCCAACCCATCTGACTCCGCTTCCATAGTGCTCAATATCTGCCTTGTGCCAGGCCTTTTTATTAAATTTTCTGATTTCTTTTTCGGTTGCCTTACTGATATTAATCATATTCATATCAGACCTCCGAAAGCATCCCGGGAATTACCTCCAAAGGTATGCCGCGGAGCAGGTTATTATAACTCCCCTCTATTCTTTCAATAAACGAAGAGCTGGAATGCCTTAAAGGGTCATAACCTAGAGCATAGGTACTATAATTAGGATCCTCTTCCAGATATTTGTTAATCTCAATATCTGACAGTTTTCTCATAAAAACCTCTGTTTTGATAATCTTAGAAACTGTCTTATTTGAAGCTGTATTAATCACGTGAATACCGGTATAAAACTGATGATTATTGTCCGAAAGGCTCTTCAATCTTTCAAACGCCTCTTCTTTCGATCTCGGCTTCTCAAGGATTTTGCCATTAAAATAGCCTACTGAATCCATGCCGATTACAGTGGCTTCAGAATGGTTTTTAGCAACAACTTCAGCTTTTAATTTCGAAAGTTGCCTTACCAATCCTTCAGGATCGTTTCTGTCTATCTGGGATTCATCAACCTTGCTTCCTTCTGCTTCAAAATCAATCCCTAAAAACGAAAAAGCCTCCCTGCGGTAAGGAGAAGTCGTACCTAAAATAATTTTAAGCATATATAAATTAGTTAATTTTTGTTAAATCTCCTCCTAAGACTACCGGTTTCATCCCCAATATCTCTTCCTTATAAGATATCTCAGGGATATCTTTCAGAAGATAAATCTTCTTTCCCAGATACAGAGCTAAACCCATTTCAATTAAAACATTGCCGCCGATATAACCTTTAATATTATTCTTGTCATAATTCAAGACGAGAATAGCGTCAGACCACTCAACCTTATCAAAATGCTCTTTAATCGCCTCTTCTTTTCTATCCCAAACCCAATTGTCATTATTAGTGCTACTTTTTCTTAAATCATAATATTCTGTGACAGTGATTATCTTGCCTTGGCCGTCTTTTATCTTACTGGGCGGCAAATCAACCTCATATCCAAGGCCCTCTAATTGCTCCTTGATTTCAAGCATTTTGTTATAAAAAGCGATACTTCCGCAAATTGTAATCTTCATGAAGTCAGCTTATTTTTGTTAAATCTCCGTCTAATACCACGTCAACCATAGCCTTTAATTCGTCTGCATAAGAGACCTCTTCCGGTATAGGATTCAATAAAAACACTTTCTTATCATTAACATGGGCGAATCCCATTTCTATCAAGACATTACCGCCTATATAATTCTTTATGCCGTTTTTATCGAAATTACAGACCAAAACCGCATCCCCGCTTTTGATACAATTATGCCACCACTTAATAAATCCTTGCTGGCGCTTCAATTTACCGTGATCTTTTTCTATGCCGTCGATAATAGCCGTGGCCGTACCGTCTGCTATCCCAAACATTATTTCATGCATCATTGGCTGATGGCCCATCTCTTCTAATTCCCTATAGACTTCAACTAAATTCTTAGCAAATTTTACGCTTCCGAGGATTGTAATCTTCATAAAGTCAGCTTATTTTTGTTAAGTCGCCATCTAAAATCTTCGGCTGCATTATAAGTATTTCGTGAGAATATTTTACCTCTTTAACGGGAGGTGGCGGGTAGAGCAGAAATATTTTTTTGTTTAAATAGTACGCTAGTCCCGTTTCCATAATGCACGAAGCCCCGATATATCCCTCAACTCCGTTCTTAGGATAATTCAGCACCAAAACAGCGTCGCTTTTTGCAATATCGTCAAAACATTTCCTGATAATATCAGTCTCAATTGAGTGTTTATAATTCTCTTCATGATTATCGGTGGTAAAATTTGGATCATCAATAAATTTCTGTATATCGCAAGACACTCCGGCAGAGTGCCCGATTTCTTCAAGTTTTGCTTTAGCCTCAAGCATTTCCTTAGAGAAATGCATGCTACCGCAAATAAAAATCTTCATAAGACTCTTTAAATAAGAGAGCCTCCTGTCAGAATCGAACTGACGTCTACGGTTTACAAAACCGTTGCTTTGCCACTAAGCTAAGGGGGCAAATTACGCGTTACCCTACCATTAAGCTATCTCGGCAGGTTTTTATCGTCAGCAGGTTTCTTCACCTCTTCCCAATAATTATCTTCTCCGAGCTTTTTCTCCTGCTGTTTTTTCTTCAAATGCTGGAGCCATTTAAAAGTTTTATTCTCTGTTTTCAAAATTAAAATTCTCACCCTTGAGATCAACTTCTGCAGAAATAATTCGTAAGAAATATTTTTAAGAGGATTATAAGCTTTAGCTTTTTCCTTGAGATTCGCTAAAAACTTACTCTCGCCTTTCAAAAGAGGAACTTTAGGCAAAGAAAGCAAAACCGGTATTTTACGCAAAACAACAACCAATACACCTGTAAGGCTTAATAGAGAGACAATTACTACTGCTAAATTAAAGCTCATATTTTACGCTTCTCTTTACCACAATGTTTTCCCTTAATTTAGCAACGCATTCTTCAATTAAGTTCTTCACGGTTTTTGATGGATCTTTTATCCAGGGCTGCTCTAAGAGAGAAGTTTCGTCCGGATATCCGGCTATTTGAAGACAAATCTCATGAGCTAAATTTTTAAAATCGGAAGATTGGGCTACAAAATCAGTTTCACAATTCAATTCAAGAAGAACTCCGATCTTTTTATTGGGATGGATATAGCTGTCTATTATACCCTGTTTTGTTTCGCGATTGCCTTTCTTTTCTGCCAATTCTTTTCCCATCTTTCTCAGTATTTCCTTGGCTTTTCCAAAATCACCTTTGGCTTCAAGTAATGCTTTCCTGCATTCCCCTACCGAGACCTCCGTTTCCTCTCTTAATTTTTTAACTTGGTCAATTGAAATCATTTTATTTAGATATAGCTTCTTTTACTTTTTCTAAAATATATTTTACAGAAGAAATCGCATCGTCATTGGCTGGAATCGGGTAATCAGCCAACTCAGGATCTACGTTCGTGTCAGCTATGCCGACTATTTTAACCCCTCTCATCCTGGCTTCTTTAACGGCTAAAAGGTCCTTTTTCATATCCAAAATTAAGATTGCGTCAGGAAGTTTGGTTAGGTTTCTTATCCCTCCTATCTTTATCTCTAAATCCTTCAAAACCTTGTCTATTTTAGCTCTTTCTTTTTTGGTATATTTATCCAGCTCTCCTTCTTTCTTTTTCTTTTCTAAACTCTTGAAATACTCTATTCTTTTTAAAATAGTGTCAAAATTAGTAAAAGTACCTCCCAACCATCTTTCGTTGACATAGGGCAAATCGCAGGCTTTGGCTAACTCCTCTGTCATTTTTTTAACCTGGATTTTTGTTCCGACAACCAAAAGAATCTTATTTTCAGAAGCCAATTCCCTAATGAATTTCAGAGCTTCTTTCATCTTCTCTACAGTCTTTTCCAAATCAAAAATGTGAATGGTATTCCTGGTACCGAAAATATATGGTTTTATTTTAGGATTTATGTTTGAAGTCCTATGGCCAAAATGCAAACCAGCCTTGGCCATTTCTTCAAGGTTAAGGTTAAAATCCTTTTCTTTTATTTTTTTCTCTGTTTCTGGCATATCTATATATATAGCATAACTTTAAAATCAAGACAAGGGAAATTATTAAAAAATGGCAGGGGAAAATCTTCCCCTACCATGACATAATCAGTCTAGCTTACAGTTTTCAAAAAGCTCATCCAGCCTATTCTCAACTACCCGGTGGATAGGCTGTTCATCTTCTTTGGCTGTAAAAATACCCACTAAACAATTATAATACTCCTGCTCTAGGGGTATCCATGCGTGTTCAAACATGAGTACGCCGATGATCCTGTTTTTCCAGAAAGCCGCGCACAGGCTGGCTCCGTCGGGATCAAGACCGTAAACCCTCTCGACCCATTCCTCGTGTCCACATTCTTGATTTTTAATCCATTCTAATATGATGCTCTTATCGAGGCTAGATGACCATTTTATAACGAGTCCTTTTTCCGAAATCTCTTTAGCGGTTTTACAGGCTTTTTCATGTTTTCTTGCTTTCTCTATCTCCCTAGCGAGGAAAAGCGCTCCGCATACTCCGCACTGTAAACGAACAACTATTTTCATCTCGATTCCCTCCATTAGAAACTTGGTTAATGATAGTATATAAATTATTCTGCTGTCAATCTGAAAACGGTTGATTTAAAACAAAATCTTTGCTAGTATAATAATGTTCATATACTAATAACTACCGCCGGGAACAGCGAATAATCTATAGGTTTATGAAAAAAGAAATCCATCCTAAATATTACGAGAACGCCAGAGTCCAGTGCGCCTGTGGGAATACTTTTACTGTTGGCTCGACCAAAGAGCTGATCGAGGTTGAAGTCTGCTCAAAATGCCATCCCTTTTATTCCGGAAAGGAAAAAATGGTTGATACTATGGGACAAGTCCAGAAATTCAGAAAAAGACTGGCAAAAAAGCAAGATTCGAGGAAGAAAAAGTAAAAATGGTTGATATAGAATCAATCAAAAAAGAATACGAAGACATCTTAAATCAACTCAGTGACCCTGAGTTGATTTCAGATTTCGAAAAGTTTGAAAACCTATCAAAGAGAAAAAATTTCCTGGAAAAAGTGATAGAAAAAGGTAAAGAGCTGGAAACGATTAAAAACAGGATAGAGGAAAATAAAGTAATAATTTCTGCTAACGAAAGCCCTGATCTGGCGTCTCTAGCTGAAACGGAAATAGTCCAATTCCAGGAGAGAGAGAAATCTCTGGAGAAAGAAGTAGAAAATCTATTAAATAACAACGGAACGTCTTCAGGCCCCCAAGCGGTAATTGTTGAGATAAGGGCAGGAACTGGCGGCCAGGAAGCGGCTCTTTTTGCCGGAGACTTATTCAAAATGTACAACAAATACGCTCAAATCAAAGGGTGGAGACAAAAAGTTCTTGATTCCAGACCTTCCGATCTTTCCGGCCTTAAAGAGATAATTTTTGAATTAAAAGGTAACGATGTTTTCTCAAAAATGAAATACGAGGGCGGTGTTCACAGAGTACAGAGAATTCCAGCTACCGAAAAAAACGGCAGGATTCATACCTCAACGGCTTCAGTGGCAGTATTGCCAAAGCCCAAGAAAACAGAGATCAAGATAAGACCTGAGGATTTAAAAATAGACACCTATCATTCTTCTGGACCCGGCGGCCAGTACGTCAACAAAAGAATGACTGCAGTAAGGATAACTTACCTGCCGACAGGGTTGGTTGTCACTTCCCAGAGCGAAAGAAATATGCTCCAAAATAAAGAAAACGCCTTATCAATTTTAGAGGCGCGTATTTTAGAGAAAAAACTGAAAGAAGAGGAAACGAAGATGTCTGGGAAAAGAAAAACCCAGATTGGCGGAGCAAAAAGGGCTGAAAAGATAAGAACCTATAATTTCCCCCAGGACAGGATAACTGACCATCGTGTCAAAAAAAGCTGGCATAATCTGGAAAAAATACTAGACGGTAATCTTGAAGAAATAGTATCTGACATCCAGAACTCAAACTTTGATTAATTGCTTCTGCTGGATAAAGCCGCTTCCTCTATATCTTTGATATCTTGTTCGTATTTCTTGGCTATACTTAAAACAGAATCTCCATAGAAGCTGTATTTAGTTTTTGTTGACCCGGAAAAATATATCAAAGCTGCTCTCCATTCATCGGCAGATTTTTGAGAGTTGGCTCCGTATTTCTTCAGATAAAGTGCAGCAGCTAAAAAAGAATCTTTGATGTCCCAGGGATCAGCTGATTTACCAGTTATCTCCTCGACATCGTCAGCATAAACCGACCAAGTAGTTGGAATAAACTGGGCTGGTCCCATTGCCCCTCCGTATCCTCCTACGCTTGCGATAGGACAAGAAACCGGAGTCGCAAAAGGATCCCTACCCAACTCTTTTGTTATGGCTAAAAAATCGTCTACATCTCCTCTTCTGCCAGAGAGCCCCATAGGCTTCATTACATTCTTTACCGTTGCCCCTGTTTTAATATTTGTGCCAGACCCCGTTTTAGTATCTTTCAAGTAGCACTGGCCTACATTCTTTCCGATGTTTGACTCCTGGGTTAAAACGGCAAGTAAAAAAGCAGGCCTTATACCCGTAAGCCCTGAAATAGATTTGGCTATGTCCAAAGCTTCTCCGAAAGTCGGCACCTTAGATACTCCGGCGATTTCAAAAATTCTAGAGCGTATTTCATCAGCTCTTTTTTTAGTTTCGGCCAGCAATTTCTGATATTCTGACTCCTTACCCTTGGTTTCCTCCAAAAGTGCGTCTTTTTCCTTTTTGGTGGAAGCACTATCCTGCACTTGAAGCTTTTGCATGGTCAAAATCCTCTCCAAATCCGACTTCTCGTCATCTAAAGACCCCTTTTGGTCTTCTAGGGAGACCTTCAAATTTTTGATTTCCTTCAATAAATCCTGATTCTTAGAATTCAAAATCTCCAAATTGACCAGATTATCAAAAAAATCAGAAAGAGTGTCTTCGGAAAACAGAACCTCAACTAAAGATTTCTGGTTTTCTTCATAAATGCTCCTCAGGATGTCTGCTAATTGGGCTCTGCAATCTTCAACTTTTACTGACGTCTTTTCAATAGATTTTTCGGTATCGTTTATCTGTAAACCCACATCTTTTATCATTACATTGCTCTGCTTGATTTGAAGATTCAATTTGCTAATTTTGCCTTTTAAAATATTCACCTGATTTTGAAGAGTCTTTTTTTCTTCCTGGGTTTTAGCAATAGTGCCTTGGATTTCAGAAATTTGATCCTCGTATTCTTTTAGCAACGCTTCGCATTCTTCTTTAGTACCGCAATCTGAAGAGGTTTCGGCATATACGAAAAAACCCGTTTTCCCCTCCCAGAAAACGAGTCCTAAAGATAAAATTAACGATAGAAATAGAAAAGTTAGAAATTTCTTCATGATTTTTCTTTTTCCGCACCGGTGTCAGAAGGGACTTCCTCTTTCTTTGGTTTTTCCACCTTCTCAACATCCTCTACCTTTTCTTCAACCGGTTTCACTAATTCTTCCTCAACCTTCTCCAAGGGAGCGACAAAAGCTAAAATCAAATCTTTTTCTTTCAAAATCTTCACCCCTTCTGGCAGCTTTAAGTCTTTAACCAAAATATTATCTTCAAAAGTATTGAGGCCGGAAATGTCCACCTTTATCTCATGAGGAAGATTCTGAGGCAAAGCTTTGACTTCTAATTCAGAAAGATTTTTGATAAAAGTTCCTCCTAAATCCTTCACTGCCGGAGGTAAACCTTCAAAAACCAATGGAACTTTGGCGACGATCTCCACATCCAAAGCTGGCTGGAAAAAATCAATATGAGTGAATTTATCAGTCACAGGGTCTCTCTGGATATCATGGATAAGGACTGGGAGTTTCTTCCCTTCAATCTCCAGACTGATCAAAGAACTCTCCCCCGCCTCTTTATAAATTTTCTCAAAGTCTTTCGGGTCTATCTCCACCCCAGCATTTTTTGTTTTAGGGCCGTATAAAACTCCAGGGATTACGCCCTTTTCTCTTAAATTTTTTACTTTCTTGCCGGTATCTTTCCTAATTTTTACTTTAAGCGTTAACATAGTTTAAAGTTTATTATCTGAACCAAATAACTTTATCTTATCCTCGACTATTTTTTGAACCGCATCTATTACTTCGGGAAAATATTTATAAGGAGTGATCTCCTCCGGCTTTTCTTTCATACTTTTTTCTAAAGTGTCCGTAAAAGCCGCTCTTAACTCAGTATTGATGTTTATTTTGACAATCCCCAATTCTATCGCTTTTCTTATATCTTCCTCCTGTGTTCCCGATCCTCCGTGTAAAACCAGAAACGCCTTTCCTCCCACCTTTTCTTTTATCTCCTTTAACCTATTAAGGTTAATATTGGGGTCTTTTTTCAAAACTCCCATTCCGTGAAGCGTCCCTACATTTATCGCCAAACTGTCTACTTTAGTTTCTTTTACGAATTTAAGAGCTTCTTCCGGCTTGGTGAAATTCTCTTCCTTTATTTCCGGAATATTCTTTAATATTTCTGAAGCTCCGTCTATAATACCCACTTCTCCTTCAACAAAAACTTTCTTTTTATGGCCGTACTCTACAACTTTCTTGGCTGTTTTTATATTCTCTTCCAGGCTCAGTTCAGAACCGTCGAAATGGACAGCATCATACCCTAAATCTATAACCTCTTTAATATAATCGAAATTCTTTCCGTGGTCAAGATTCAAAAAGATAGGAAGCCCGTATTCCTTCCTGAAAGAAGCGACCAAAGCCACCACTTCCCCAGGACCCATAAACTTACTTTCTCCTTCGGAAGTGCCGATAATAACCGGACTTTTAAGATTCTGGGCGGCTTTGACTATCGCTCTCAGCGTCTCAAGATTTGAGATGTTAAACTGGCCTATGGCCCATTTCTCCTTTTGCGCCTTTTTAAAGTAATCTTTGATGGTCATATAGAACATAATCCTTTCGATACTTTAACTTTCGGCCAAGACTGGCCCTTTCTTAATATGCCCTCTTTAGCCCCGAATTTGGCGATATTATAGGCGGAATTAGCCATCCCCAGCTGTATGGCGTAAGTTATATCATCTCTCTCCATTATGCCTGCCACGAAACTAGCTCCAAAAGAGTCTCCAGCTCCTGTTTTATCAACCGCTTTTAATCCCAAAGAAGGTGCGCGATATAAATAGGTTCCGTCAGAGACAACTACCCCTTGCCCCCCTTTTGTCATTATACAGATTCCCGAAACCAATTTATCAAGCTTTTCAAATATCTTTCTTTCCTTCTTATAAGAAATTTTAGTAAGGAGACAGGCCTCTTCTTTGTTCAAGATCAAAATATCCACCTTAGCCAATATTCTCTTTAAAACCGGCTGAGGCAAAGTCAGCTGGTTGTAACCCGGATTCAAAGCCACTCTGATGTTATTTTTCTTAGCAAAATTAACCAAACTCTCGGTTAGACTTGCTAGTTTACCTGCAAAAGGGCCAAGATAAAACCACTTCGCATTTTTAATCTTCTGCCACGGAATATCTTTTTTAGACAAAAGATCCGAAGCTCCACGGTAAACCAACGCTGTCCTGTCTTTTTTGGGATAAGTCAGAAAAACAGATATATTAGTCGGCTTTTTCCCGGTTCTTTTTACAAAATCAGTATTAACTTTAAACTTATCCAGTTCTTTTATCACCAAATTACCAAGATAGTCATTCCCAACTATACCGCAGTAAGCAACTTTCAGCCCTAATTTTGTCAAAACAGCTGCACTGTTTGTGCCTCCTCCGCCTGAAGCAAGAATGATATCCTCTACTTCAATTTTTGATCCGTATTCAAGATAAACGCCCTTGCCCGTGGCAAACGTTTTACTTAAAGCCGGCAGGAACTTCTTTGATTTTATGAAAATGTCCTGGGTAGCCGAACCAAAAGTTATTACATCAAACATATTATTTCTTTTTTAATTGTTTTTCTTTTTTAGCGACAATAAGCGTTGTTTTAATAACCGTATCGGGATTCAAAGACATTGATTCAATCCCCTCTTCCACTAGAAATTCTGCGAACTCCGGGAAAGAACTCGGTGCTTCTCCGCATATGCCACAGTATTTCTTCTTCTCCCGACAAATCCTGATTACTTTTAATATCATTTCTTTCACAGCCTTGTTTCTTTCATCCCCGATATGAGAAATTAGAGCCGAATCTCTATCTAAACCCAAAACCAACTGAGTTAAGTCGTTACTCCCTATGCTCATCCCATCAAATATTTCTAAGAAATCTTCAGCCAGCATGACGTTAGAAGGGATCTCGCACATAACTATTATCTTCAAATCGCCTAAGCCAAACTTTTTAATTAAATCAATTACCTTCTTCCCCTCTTCAACGGTCCTGCAAAAAGGAACCATGAGCCAGATATTTTTTAAACCGAAAACTTCCACCGCCTTCTTTAAGGCTTTACACTCCATCTCAAAAGCTGGCTTGAATTTTTCGTCATAATATCTTGAAGCTCCCCTCCAGCCAATCATCGGGTTTGCTTCTTTTGGCTCAAAAAGCTCTCCTCCTAGCAACTGGGCGTATTCATTGGTTTTAAAATCAGAAAATCTGACAATCACCGGTTTCGGATAAAAAGCAGCACCTATTTTCCCGACTCCTTCGGCCAGTTTTGATATGAAATATTCTTTTTTGTCTTTATAGCCGACTGTGATTTCCTCAATCTTCTTTTTTAAAGATTTACTCTTTAATTTATTGAAATTATACAAGGCCAGAGGATGGATTTGGATATCAGAGGCGATGATAAACTCCTCTCTGGCTAAACCCACTCCGGAATTGGGTAAAAATGAATTTTGGAAGGCGGAATCTGGCTGGCCGACATTCATCATTATCTTTGTCTTGGTTTCGGGAATCTTCTTCAAATCATATCTCTTAATTTCAAATTCCAGCTGTCCGGCAAAAACAAGACCTTGCTGCCCGCCTGAGCAATCCACGGTTATATCCTGCCCCGCCCTCAAAATCTTGGTGGCCTGCTTTACTCCCACGATACAAGGGATACCCAATTCCCGGCTAATTATTGCAGCGTGACACGTTCTTCCCCCTTCTTCGGTTATTATAGCTTTGGCCTGTTTCATAATACTGGTCCAATCCGGATCAGTCATTTTAGTCACTAAAACCTCTCCTGGTTTGAAATTCTTAATTTCAGAGACATTAGGAATAATTTTCGCTTTACCGACAGCTATCTTCGAACCAATCGCCTCTCCCGACAAAATAGGTTTACCTTTTCCTTTTAAAACATATCTGATATAGCTCTGATTAGTTTTTGTCGTATGAATTGTTTCCGGCCTTGCCTGGACGATGAAAAGTTTCCCTGTTTTTCCGTCCTTTGCCCATTCAATATCCATGGGCTGGCCGTAATGATCTTCAATATCGCAAGCCCACTTGGCAAGCTGTAGAATCTCTCCGTCGTTTACAACAAACTTATTTCTATCTTTTTTAGAAACCGACAGTTCCTTTGTCTCTTTTGAATCATAAACAAGTTTTACCTTTTTACTGCCTAAAGTTTTTGAGATTATGGGTTTAAATCCCTTTTTAAGCGTAGTTTTAAAAACGAAAAACTCATCAGGCACCACCCTACCTTTAACCACCATTTCTCCTAAGCCCCAAGAGCCGGTAATTAAAACCACATCTTTGAACCCGGTTTCCGTGTCCAAAGTGAATATAACTCCGGCCGAGTCTAAATCCGACCTCACCATTTTCATAACCCCCACAGACAAAGCAATTTTGAAATGATTAAATCCTTTTTCTTCCCTGTAAGAAATAGCTCTGTCCAAAAATAAAGAGGCAATGCATTTTTTAACTCCTTCCAACACTTTCTTTTCTCCTTTAAGGTTTAAATACGTTTCATGCTGACCGGCAAAGGAAGCCGACGGTAAATCTTCGGCCGTTGCCGAGCTTCTGGCAGCCACATCGGTATATTTTTCACCATATTTGGCCGACAACTCTCTATAAGCCCTTACTATCTCTCTTTCTAAATCATCCGGAAATTTTGAACGCAAAACTAAGGTTCTGGCTTCTTGGCTGACTTTCTTCAAAGACCTAACGTCTTTCGTATCCAGTTCTTTGAATATATTTTTAAGTTTAGGCAAAAGACCGTTTTTCTTTAAAAAGTACCAGTATGCCTGACTTGTTGTCGCAAAGCCGTCAGGAACGCTTATCCCCTTCTTACCAAGGTTTGAAAACATCTCTCCCAGAGAAGCGTTTTTTCCTCCGACCAAAGCAACATCTTTTTTGGATATTTCAGAAAATTTTAAAATTAACTTTTGCTTTTTTACCATATTATTTAATTAACCCTTTTATTTTCTCCACTATTTCAGGATTAGATAAAGTAGATAAATCTCCTAATTCCTCTCCGGTAAACAATTTTCTTAATATCCTTCTCATAATTTTACCGCTTCTCGTTTTGGGCAAATCAGGAACCAGATAAATTTCTTTTGGTAAGGCTATAGGCCCTATTTCTTTTCTAATTCCATCGACAATCTCTTTTTTAATATCTTCTGAGGCTCTATTTCCAAGATAAACCGCGAACACAACGGGAACTTCTCCCTTTATCTGATCCGGTATCCCGACTACAGCGCACTCTGAAATTTCCGGGTGGTCGTTAACCGCCGCCTCCAATTCACCAGTTGAAACCCTATGACCTGCCACCTTAATGACATCGTCCACTCTGCCGATAATCCTAATCAAACCGTTTTCGTCCCTGTATGCTCCATCAGAGGTGAAATAAACCTCTTTGCCGTATTTATTCCAATAAGTCTCCAGATATTTTTCAGGATTTTTGTAAACATCCCGCAATATTCCAGGTGAAAAAGGGCTTAATATAACCAAATTACCGACTTTTCCCGGTTCGCAAGGTTTCCCGCTATCGTCTAAAATATCAGCTTTTATCCCAGGGAACGGCCTTCCCGTAAAAGAGGGTTTAAAAGGCCCCACTCCCGGTAAAGAAGTAATAAGTATTCCTCCTGTTTCAGTCTGCCACCAAGTATCTACAACCGGGCATCTTCCTTTGCCTATTTCGTTGAAATACCAGAGCCAAGCTGACTCATCTATCGGTTCTCCTACCGAACCCAGAAGCCGTAAACTCGAAAATCCATAATTTTTAAGAATCTCTGTCCCATATTTCTCAAACATTCTTATAGCCGTGGGAGCGGTATAAAAAATAGTAACCTTATGTTTTTCAATAATCTTGGCCCATCTATCGGACGTAGGAAAATCAGGAGCTCCTTCAAACATCAAAGTCGGCACTCCATTGATCAAAGGAGAATAAATGGTATAAGTGTGACCTGTAATCCAGCCCGGGTCAGAAGTGCACCAAAAAACGTCCTCTTTGTGAAAATCAAATATGAATTTTCCGGTAAATTTAGCCTGGACGGCATATCCTCCGCAGGTATGCAAAACTCCTTTTGGTTTTCCGGTAGAGCCTGATGTATATAGAATGAATAAAGGATCTTCAGAATCCATTATCTCTGCCGAACAAACATCCTTTTCATCTTTTACCAAATCCTCATACCAAACATCTCTTTCTGCGTTCCAGATAATTTCGTTTTTCGCTCTTTTGACTATAATTATTTTTTCTACTTTCGTTTCCTTTGCTCCCTCGTCAGCATTCTGTTTCAAATTCATAACCTGTCCCCTTCTGTAATAGCCGTCTGCTGTTATCAAAACCTTGGCTTCCGCATCCTGCAATCTAGCTCTCAAGGATTGAGGAGAAAAGGCGGAAAAAACAACGCTGTGGACCGCTCCTATTCTGGCACAGGCCAGCATTGAGATTATGATTTCTGGGATCATCGGCAAATATATGCCTACCCTGTCCCCCTTTTTAATACCTAACTTCTTTAACCCATTAGCTAATTTAAATACTTTTTTTGAAAGCTCTCCGTAAGTTAAATATAATGAGTCCTCTCCGACAGGCTCCGGCTCCCAAATCAAAGCAACCTTTTCCTTATTCTTTCTTAAATTCTGGTCTAAAGCGCTCTCTGTGATATTAAGCTTCCCCTCCAGAAACCATTTTACATATGGAGCTTTATGTTCAAAGGCTTTTTTCCATTTTTTTCTCCAAACCAAATCCTTAGCCAGCTTTTCCCAGAACTTAACCGGGTTTTTAGCGGCCTCCCTGTAAACCTTCTCGTTATTTACCCAGGCTTTCTTCTTAAAATCTTCGCCCGGATAATATAAATCTCCCTCTTTAATCATATTTATTAATTGTAGCGTAAATCAAACTAAAAATCGAGGGCGCTGCCCCCGATTTTTTATTCAATCCTATAAGGTTTTGGTGCGTTTTTTCCTTCTTCTCCCAATAAGCCACATAATCAGCAATATTAGCCCAACGACAATAAGTATTAATAAAAGAATTCTCCAGCCAAGAGGTATTCCTCCAATCGCCGCCAGCCATGAGTTTTGGGCGTTTCCACCTTTTCCTTCATTATTATTTACTGTTTCTCCAATCGCACCACCTTCTGCCCCTTGAGTAGTGCCTGCAGACAAACCACCGCTATTTTCTGGTAATATGCCTTGTCCACCTCCCGAAGGTGGAGTATTCTCTGGGGTTGTCCCGCCGCCAACTTCTTCCGCAGTTTCTTCGGTTTCACTAACCGTGGTTGCTACTCCAGCCACGCCTTTTGTAACAAAACTATACTCTTCGCTTATTGCCAATGAGCCATGTGACACAGCACGATAGTAATATGTCGTTCCCTGGGCTAACCCAGTGATAGTGACAGAATGAGATGTAACTCTAGGGCTTACATCATATTCTGGAGTTGTGTGAGCGTACCCGTAAGTCGGAGGCATGCCTGTATTATCATTCAGATTTAAAGTATGAGACTCTGCTGCCGTAGAATATATCACCTGACTTGTGGCAGCATATGAGGTATCCCATGTTATAGTTACGCTTGTTTCTTCAATCTCCGAATTAGATTGGTTTACTATAGTTAAACCTGGTGGCAACACTCCACCGCCGCTGCCTCCTTGTGAAGGAGAAATGGGTCCGCCTTCAGTTCCTTGGAATCCAATTATAATATCAAATCCTAAGGTTTTCCCCTGATAATCATCATTCGCCCCGGCGTCAAAAGTAATTATGAAATCATACTGCGTCTGCGCTCCATTTACCAAATCAGAAAGATATTTTTCTCCTGCGACAAAAAAATTAGCAAGGGTATCATTATATAAAACCGTTTCTCCTTGCTTAATGGTAAAATTCAACCTTTCGGCGAGGTGGTCCGGATTATTTTCATTTATGGTTTCAACAGCTATTTTTTGAGTACTACCGCTGTTGTTTGTGACTCTCGCTAAACGGATAACGCTATCGCCTGGCGCAAAACTGACTTCATTAAACAATGGCCCCGAAAGAGGCGACCAAGCTTGCGATGTTTCCGACCAATATTTAACGGTTAAATCACCGCTCTGCGCTAAAGCCGGAGTTGTACAAAAAATTCCCAATCCTAAAGCTATAAGAGAAACCGTTAAAATTGTTTGAAAAAATTTATTCATAGTTATTCGCTAATAGTAGCTGACGCATCATCACCGCTGTTTTCAGAGCCATCGGCCATTGAACCTGCATCCGGATTACTACCGCTAATATTATCTCCGCTGTTTGCTGACTCGTTATCATTAGTGGAAATTGCATCATCGCCGCCTGATACCGACTGGTCAGAAAGATTGTTCTCCGGAGCAACAAGCTGTTCTTCATTAACCGCTGGGGTATTTTCAATAACTGCTTGACTATTATCCGCAGAAACCGTATCGTCTTCCTGGCTATCTCCTAAATTTTCTTCGGAATTATTTTGTTCTCCAACTGGCTCCTGATTATCAAGCAGATAATTAACGACATTTTCAATCTGCTCGCTAAATAATTCACCACTCTCTACATTCTGATTTTCTTCAATTATAACAGCTTCTTCTGTTGTCAATACATTTGAACCATTTATCTCTATATTATTATTTTCTAGTATTGGACTTTCTTCCTGAATTATTTCTTCCTCTTCCAGGTATAATATCGCTTGGCTAGAAGCAATTTCCTGCTCTTCAACAATGTTTGGCCCGCCAGGCGTAGGAAATGGATCAACCCAATTTGAAGTGCCATCTGGGATTCTGGCATAGGATTTGTTTTCCGGGACCTGTCCATAATGGCTTGCAACCTCTGAAGCACCTAAGGCTCGATTATAGATCTTAACTTCGTCAATAGAACCGTCAAAGTTATGTGTGCCCATTCTATTTCCTATCGTTAAAGCACTGCCTGAGCTATCAATCGGCCCATTTGTAAAATTTCCCGATCCACTCAGTTGTCCGTTGATATAAAGTTTTACCGCGTTTCCGCCGGATACGGAATATGTGGCAGCAACATGAGTCCACGTTCCTGTTGGAATGGTGGTGGCAGTGGAAAAAATGCTAAAACGTCCATAACCCGTCTGTGGATCATCTTGATTAAAACGTAAAAAAGCCAATTTCCCCGTATTCAATATTAAAAACCAGTAGCTGCTTCCACGATCCACTATTGAACTATGATTAGAAGGTTTGATCACTGTGTCTGGTTTTATCCATGCCTCCATCGTAAGTTCATAACGGATATCCAAACTCCCATTGGTTCCACAATTTACATAATCATTTGTTCCGTCAAAACTCAATCCTTGATTGATTTTGCCGGCTGCAAATATCGCCCCATTATTTATACCATTATTGCCATTACCGCTCTGGTCGAATAAATCATTATCAAGCGGCAAATACATTACCATATCATTCGTTGAGCCGGGCGTATCATCTACATTGTGTTCGGGTAACGCATAGATATAAGAATCGGCTTGAACCCCGTTGCCATTATATAGACTAACCGTGTCTTCGATGTTGTTCAAAATACAATTATTCATAAATACCACCAGCCAACCATTAGCACCGATAGTCGTAGAACCGCCTAAAGTATTTGTCGTCTGTATAGCAATTTGATTAAAACCTGCGTCTTCGATATACCAACCGGCCAAATCCAATGGAGCAGAAGTTTTGTTATAAATCTCAACCCATTCGCCATGAATGCCCGAGAGAGAACAATCATCTCCTGCAGGATTTGGTAAAATTTCATTTAAAACAACTGGCGGATCCCAATAATTAACTGAAACAATATTTACGATTTCTTCTGTGTCATTAAACCCCTGGCCCCAAGTTCCATCTTGCCAACCGGCAAAAATAAATTTGAATTGACAACTTGTACCTTGCAAACTATCCGAAGCATCTGGTGGCAAAGTTACAACAAAACTTAAATTTGACGTGCTAGAAAATTCAAATGGCGCTCCATAGCTACTAAGATCTTTTAATAAGCCGCTGTATCCATCAACTGTCAGATTCAAGGCGTTACAAAGATCGCTTGAGCCGGAAACAAATTGATAACTAACCTTATACTGAAAATCTAAACTGCCGGCAGCTTTGTTAATACTTATATTTTTTGTCGCTGAATCGCCCGGGTTTAATGTTCCCGGTGAAAAATCAGGCGTTGACGGTATTGAAAAATCCAAATTCGCTGCGGAAAAAGTATTTATCGGAGAGGTTTCTGTGTCATTGAAATAGGCCGAAGTTTGCCACACAGCCGAAAGCCCGGTCCAGCCGAGGCCTACAATCAATAACGTTGAAATAATTTTTACTAAAGGCTTGATCATGAATTATCCTTATCCTTTAACTTTTCTATCTCTTGTTTTAGTCTTGCTATTTCTTTGTCTTGCTCGGTGTCTTTTTTCTTATTTTTTAATTTCATTATTTCCCGCCAGATCTTCCTTATTTCGTCAAAAATTATTACTAAAGCGGGAACAGCGATAATCAAGATAAACCCAACTGGTTTTTTGGCGAAATCAACCGCGTACCCGACAAAAGGGATACTGAATAAAACTTTCCCAAGAATATCACTCTTTTGTATTTCTCTCATATCCGGCGATTCGTTCGCATCTCCTTTGGTTATATAGACAGGAACTCCTCCCACAACCTTAATATCATTTATCCTGTGAGTGACTGGCGGCTGGGTTTTCGTGTTTGGCCCAAAGGTAATAATATCTCCTATTTTGTAACCATTTGCCGGTTTTGCTACGACTATCGCTCCTGTTTTTATCGCCGGTTCCATTGAGCCGGATAAAACTGTCATAAATTTAATATTCCCCGTAACCGGAAAAACTGAAATAATCAGCAAAAGCGCAATCAATACGAGAAAACCGACTAGAATGTAATAAATTATTTTTAATATTTTTTTCATAAAATCTTTACAGATTGCTCCAACCCCTACTACAAGGATAGCGTTGAAGCAATCAAAAAAATTCCATAAACGCAAATATCATTATGGCGTTACTTGATCCAAATGAAAAACCAAGTCGAAACTTACATTATCGCCTTGAGCCTTATTGTCGCTTGCTGTAGATAGCCATTTGGCATATAAGACAATGGGTACTTGTTCGTTAGAAGCTAATATTCTACCATCCATCCTAATATTTTGACTGGCATCTATGCTTGTTATTGACGGATTTAAATGTCTCCATGGAGAAACATTCTCTTGAAAATATCCACTGATTTTACTGCCTAATTCTCCTTCTGTAGCTCCGCAATTATCCCCTGCTTTTATTTCTGGATCGTTACAACCGTTTTCGTTATTAACAACGTTTTTAATTTCAACCCAATACTTTCCCGGCAGACTACCGGTATTTTTAAGAGTAACCTGTCCAACCATTTGGTTATTACCTGGTTTCCAATTAGACAAGGTATATTTTGTGGTAACTTGGGAGCCATCTTTTCCATCGACTTTCAAATCCAAAGTCCCGGCAGTGAACGTATTGCCGGCCGAAGTTTCGGTGTCGCTGAAATAAGCAATAGTTCCGCCAATAGCTACAACTCCAACAATTCCAATAACAGCCAAACTAATTAATATTTTTTTCATATATTAATTTTCCTTAACAACGCGCTGAATCATAATTAATTACTCCCAACCATCCTTTTCATACTGAGTTGCAAAGAAGTTTAAATCTCCGGTATAATTAGCGCTTTGATAACCATTGCCAGCATCAGTATCCATTCTTACCTCTATCTTATAAACTGCGGCCCAATCTGGGGCAAAAGCAACGGCTCCTGGACTTGCCCAAGTCATAGTCCCTAAGGCTCCAATATAAGTCCAATCTTGAATAAGACCGTTTACGGGCCCAGCACTAGTATACTCAGAAGGAAGACTTCCAGGATAATCTGTTGGGTTTATTGTCCATTTTATCATTAACTCATCGTCCAATGTCCCTGCTCCCGTTTCGGTTAACCAAGCTTTCCATTTTTGATCTATTGTGCCATCGTTTGTTACAACTAAATAGCTTGTCTTTACGTCTCCAGGTTTCATATTCGTGACACTAAAAACCTGATGTCCTGCTGCGACAGGATCATTGATATTGAACACTAATGTTCCGGCAGTGAATGTATTTCCGGTTGAAGTCTCAGTGTCACTGAAATAGGCAATGGTTCCGCCAACTGCTATTGCAGCTACAGCGCCGATAATCGATAGACTAATTAATATTTTTTTCATAGTTTTTTAGTTTTGATTAATTAATAACTAAGTTTTCCGTGTAAACCCACGGCGGCTCGACTTTTGTCTGGTTTCTCCGCAAAACTCCATCGGGAGCTCAGCTCCCCAACATGGGAGCTCTTACTCCCCCTTTTAGAGGAAGCTCAACTCCCCACTGGAACCCTCCGATTTTGTGAAGTCCAGACCGAACATATAAAAAATTATAGGCTCGGCTTGAATTTCATCTAATTTTAAATTCCTTCAAAAATATTAAATCAAAAAGAAAACACAGCTAAAAACTGTGCCAAACGCTTCTTTTAATTTTCGCGCCCGCTCGGAAAACCATGGATTAATGGACTATCCTCCTATAATCCATTTTATTCTAATTATGCTTCAAATTAGAATAATAAAAGGGCTCTGTCAAGCGTCTTACTTCTTCCCAATATATTCAGCTAAATCAGCCAACCTGCAGGCATAACCCCATTCGTTGTCATACCAGGCAACAACTTTGACGGTATTATCCTTAACCATGGTCAAAGAAGCATCAACGATTGCCGAAAAAGAGTTCCCCGAATAATCAGAGGAAACCAGCTGAGCGTCTTCTATCCCCAAAATCCCTTCCATCTCTTTTTGCTTACTGGCTTTTTTAAAAGCGAAATTCACTTCTTCAGGCGTAGTCTCCTTTTCTAATTCACAGATTAAATCCAAAACAGAAACCGTGGCAGTCGGCACTCTGAAAGCAATACCGTCCAACTTTCCTTTCAGCTCAGGAATAACATTGCCAATGGCTTTTGCCGCCCCTGTAGTTGTAGGAATAATGTTCAAAGCAGCCGCTCTCGCTCTTCTCAAATCCTTATGAGGTAAATCCAATATTCTCTGGTCATTGGTATAGCTGTGAATGGTAGACATAAACCCCTTCACAATCTTAAAATTATCATTAAGTACTTTTGCCACAGCAGCCAAGCAATTGGTCGTGCAGGATCCCATATCCACGATACTATCTTTTTTAGGATCAAATTTATCTCCGTTTACTCCCAAAACGTATGAAGGAATTTTATCAGGATCCTTTGAAGGAGCCGAAATAATCACCGATTTAGCTCCAGCTGACAAATGTTTTTTAGCACCTTCGTAATCGGTAAAGTTCCCAGTGCACTCCAAGACCACATCAACCTCCATTTCCTTCCAAGGAAGCTTTGAAGGGTCTTTCTCGGCAAAAACCTTTACGCTTTTGCCGCTCTTTGTTCCGTCAACCAGCAACTCGTTATCCGTAAACTTAACGGGCTTCTGGTAGATACCGTAAACAGAATCATATTTCAATAAGTGGGCCAGAGTTTTTGTATCAGTCAAATCATTAATTGCCACCACTTCCAAATCCGGATGATTATTGAAAATCCTCCGAAAGGCCGGCCTGCCGATACGCCCGAATCCGTTAATAGCAATTTTTATCATAAATTAGCTAATTTTAAGAAGTTTACAAATTTTTTCTCTGTCAAAACCGACAATAAACTGACCGTCAATCTCAATAATAGGCACGGAAAGCTGGCCGGTTTTCTCAACCAATTCATCTTTAATCTTCTCATCCTGAGAAACGTCGATATCTTCAAAAGATACGTTTCTATCCTTCAAGAATGCCTTTAAAGTGTAGCAATAAGGGCAAGAAGGGGTGGTGAAAACTCTTACTGTCATAAAATATTTATTGAGCGCAACCTCCGGAACTAGTGTTGCTTCCTGCAACCTCGCCCAACCCGGGAGAAGCAGCGTCTGAAGATAAAGTTTGAGAACATTCTGCCGGCGGAGTATTAAAAGCGTTGCAGACAATCTGCTTAAAATTTTCGGGAGATCGATCGCTCACCTCAATAACAGTATCGTTAATGACTATGGTCGGAGATCCTTGCACTCCGTATTTTTGGTTCAAATCATCATTAACTTTGAACGTGGGATATTGTCCGCTCAACCAAGTTGATTTGTCGTTATAGCCGGCTGTAACACCGTACTGAGAATCTGTTTCCGAAACGCAATTATTGAGCGTTGATTTATTAATTCCAGCCCCTGTGAGACATCCTGCTGAATCTCCGGCTTTTACAAAACAGCTGAGATAAGCTGAATATTTTTCCTTTTCATTCTTTTGGATGCAATACTGCGTCAAGTTTTCATCAAGTTCCTGCTTCTCGTGCATAGCGTAATTGACAAAATATACTCCCATAGTCGCCTTATCTTTCAATAAATTGTATACCGGTAAAAACATTTTTTCTGCCTGCAAGCCATAAGGACAATAGGACATCACAAACAATTTAACGTCAACATTGTCGCTCTTTGGAGCTTCCTGGCTGACTGCTCCTGTCTGAGAAGTAGTAGCGCTCAGACTAATACCGTCTTGAGGCCATAAAAGTTTACCGTCTTTTGTGACATAAGAATTATATTCCTGATCTCCTATCTTCAGGCGGAACTTATACAATCCGCTCTCTTCAACAACGTCTACCAAGGAAGCTGTCATGCCTGGCTCAAGAAGATTCTTATTAATATACTCCATCGCTTTTTCGGCTACCTTTTGTCCAGAGCCGTTTGTGTTTTTAATATATAGAAAAATCCCAGCGGCTATAAGCCCCGCTGCAATAACTCCTATAATGATATATTTAACTAATTTCGGCATAATTTTTATATTATACTGATTATTGTATCTGTAATCTTAGCATATTTTAACCTTTTTGTAAAGGGGTTAGAAGGATTCCTTGCCTCTTATCCCCAACGAGCTACTGAACTCGTAAATCAGCATTTTCCCGATATCTATCTCGAAATTGACGATATCTTCGTCGGATATATTCTCAATATATTTTGACAAAGCCCTTAGGCAATTATGGCTGGCCACTATCAAAACATTTTTTTCTTCCTTCAAGTCTTTTTCAATATAGCTCCTGTAAAAGTGAACCGCCCTAAGAAACACACCCTTTAAGCTTTCCCCTCCCGGCGGCCTGGCGCTGAAGCTCCTCCTTAATAATTTAAAATTATCCTCGCCGT
>Ga0265297_10003936_pt1 | contig 25407 bp, 25 predicted proteins | sample Munlanlwell13791_FD_192502 | JGI IMG/M metagenome (GOLD analysis project Ga0265297, IMG submission 192502) | Leachate microbial communities from a municipal landfill in Southern Ontario, Canada - Leachate well 137-91 | ecosystem: Engineered > Solid waste > Landfill > Unclassified | place... | reverse complement strand
ATAGAGATTACTGGGTATATAGACGATTCAAGTCTGCGGGCGTATTATCAGGAGGCCGCTTGTCTGGTCTACCCCTCGAATTATGAGGGTTTCGGCCTGCCAGTCGTGGAGGCGATGGCTAACGGCTGTCCGGTCATCGCCGCCTCCCATTCTTCCTTGCCGGAAGTGATGGGGCAGGCCGGGATATATTTTCATAAGTTGGCAGACATCAGCGTTCTCGTCCGGAAGCTCAGGACCGACCGCATCTGGCGCGATCAGGTGATCGATAGGGGTCTAGCGCAGGCGAGGGCCTTCAGTTGGGAGCAAGCCGCCCAGAGTATCAAAACATTGATTCAAAGCTAAAAAGGACCTATTATCAGATTATGCAGGAAGACTTTAAAAAAATGACCGCCCCTTCTTTTCCGCGGCAGGAAGAGGAGGTTTTGGCATTTTGGACGAAAGCCGACATCTTCAATAAGACTCTGTCTAAAGACGCGCCACGCGGTGAGTATGTCTTTTATGACGGCCCGCCATTTGCCACCGGTATGCCGCACTACGGCCACCTCGTCGCTAGTATCATGAAAGATGTTGTCCCGCGCTATCAGACGATGCGGGGCTATCATGTCGACCGCAAGTGGGGCTGGGATTGCCACGGGCTGCCGATTGAAAATATCGTCGAAAAAGAGCTGGGCACGAAGACTAAAAAAGATATTGAAACGATCGGCATTGGCAAGTTTAATGATCTCTGCCGTTCCAAGGTGCTTACCTATGTTGACGAATGGAAGAAGACGATCGGCCGCCTCGGCCGCTGGGCCGACATGGACAATGCCTATAAAACCATGGATCTCTCCTTTATGGATTCGATCTGGTGGGCCTTCAAGCGTCTGTGGGAGGAAGGGCTCATCTATAAGGATTACCGCTCCATGCACATCTGTCCACGTTGTGAGACGACTCTCTCGCAGTCGGAAGTTACCGAAGGATATCGTGACATCAAAGATTTATCGGTGGTTGCCAAGTTCGAACTGACGGATGAGCCCGGCACCTATGTTCTAGCTTGGACCACCACGCCCTGGACGCTGATTGGCAACGTGGCTCTCGCGGTCGGAGCCGATATTGATTATGTGAAAGTTAAGAAAATAATCGATGGCCGTGAAGAATATTATATTTTAGCTAAAGAAATATTTAATAATAAAGAAGCAGGGATAGGTCCGCTTTTTACTAGCGCTAAGGAGTTAATTGCAACCGAGGTTCCGCCAATTAATGATGTTTTCGGGGAAGATTTTAAAGGATCAGCTTTGGTTGGTAAATCCTATAAGCCTCTCTTCGATTACTATTCTTCCGATGAGAATCTTGCCAAGCGTGAAAATGGTTGGAAGATATATGCTGCCGATTTTGTAACCACGACGGATGGGACCGGGATCGTCCACATTGCGCCGGCCTTCGGCGAGGACGACATGAGTCTAGGCAAAGCGGATGATTTGCCCTTCGTCCAGCACGTCTCCATGGACGGGACCTTCAAGCCGGAAGTTAAAGATTTTGTCGGGTTGCACGTTAAACCGATTGGTGACCACACTTCGACCGATGTTGAGATCATAAAATATCTGGCCCGGCGCGGCACCTTGTTTAGCAAGGAGAAATACGAGCACAGCTATCCACACTGTTGGCGCTGCGACACGCCGCTCATCAATTACGCGACCTCTTCCTGGTTCGTTAGCGTCCTGAAGATTAAAGACAGCCTGCTCAAGAATGCGGAAACGATTAACTGGTCTCCGGAATACATCAAAGAGGGCCGTTTCGGCAATTGGCTCGAAGGCGCGCGCGACTGGTCTATTTCGCGTCAGCGTTTCTGGGCGAGCGCCATCCCGATCTGGGAATGCGCCTGCGGCGAGAGGGAGGTGATCGGTAGCGTGGCGGAGCTGGAGAAGAAAACAGCGTGCCAGATCGAGGATATCCATAAAGATAAAATTGATTCACTGACTTTCCCGTGCCCCAAGTGCGCCGGCCAGATGAAACGTATTCCCGACGTTTTGGACTGCTGGTTCGAATCTGGTTCAATGCCTTTTGCCCAGTTGCATTATCCTTTTGAGAATAAAGAGAAGTTTGATCGCAATTTCCCCGCCCAGTTTATCGGTGAAGGCGTTGATCAGACCCGCGCCTGGTTTTATTATATGCATGTCCTGGCTGGTGGCATCTTCCACGACGCCGCCTATCGGAACGTGATGGTGAACGGCATCGTGCTCGCTGAAGACGGCAAGAAGATGTCTAAGCGGCTGAGCAATTATCCCGATCCGGCGCTCATCATGGATAAATACGGGGCCGATGCTCTGCGCGCCTATCTGGCTTCGTCACCAGTCATGCAGGCGGAAAATCTGAATTTTTCTGAGAAGGGTGTCCAGGAATCGCTCCGCAAGAACATCATGATCCTGTGGAATGTCTATAAGTTCTATGAGATTTTTGCTCCGGAATATAAAGGCGCCGCCGGGAGCAGTAATATATTAGATCGCTGGATACTGGCCAAGCGGGAGAAGTTAGTGGCGGATGTGACCGCCGCTTTGGAAGCCTATGATCTGCCTCGGGCGATGCGGCCGATAACGGAGTTCATCGACGAATTATCAACCTGGTATCTGAGGCGCAGCCGCGATCGTTTTAAGTCCGAAGATGAGAGCGATAAACAGAGCGCTCTAGGTACGCTTAAGGTTGTTCTCGAGGATCTGGCGAAGCTTATGGCGCCCTTTACCCCTTTTATCGCCGAAACTCTCTGGCAGAAAGTGAGTGGGCACGATTTTTATGATCAGGAGCGATCGGTCCATCTGGAAAATTGGCCCGAAGCCAAGCGGCCATCGGTTCTCATCAAGAATCTGGCCCGGGTGTTCAGTAAAGAAAGCGCCGTGCCAAATGACAAGGTGATCCTGGCCAAGATGGCGCTCGTGCGCCGGATTGTCGAATTGGGGTTAGCGCAGCGAGATGGAGCTGGGATTAAAATTCGTCAGATGTTGGCTAAAGCGACCGTCCGGGGCGGTGAGAAATTACCGGAAGAATATGTCCGCCTGATCACCGACGAACTGAACATCCAGGCTTTAGATTTTCAGCCCGGGGCCGGCAACCTGGTGGTCGCTCTCGATACGGTCATCACGCCGGAACTCAAGAAAGAGGGAACCAAGCGAGAGATTATTCGGACGATTAATATGCTCCGTAAAGACGCGGGACTCAGCTTACAGGACCGGACGGATGTTTCTTTCTCTAACGCTTCGCCGGAGATAAACCAAGTCGTTAAGGAAATGGGCGATAGCATCAAGCGGGATACCTTGAGTACCAGCCTCACCCTCCGGGCGGAAGTGACAGCCGCGATCAAGAAGGAAACGAAGATTGGCGAGAGCCAGATAGTAATCGGGATAGATAAGATCTGATATGGTTAAGATCGTTCTTTTTAGCGATTTGCCTTATGGTCATCAGGTTTAAAAATTACTAATTATTTAATTCAATCATATGGAACTATTCACCACCCTCCTCATCATCTTGGGCGTCGTAATCTTGATCAGCCTGAAGCAGATCAACCAATACGAGCGCGGCGTCAAGTTCACGATCGGTAAATACACTGGTATCATGCAGCCGGGTTGGCGCGTCGTTCTACCGGTATTTCAGAGTTTCCGGAAAGTCGATATCCGTATCAAGGCGGTCGACGTGCCGGACCAGAAAGCTATCACCCGCGATAATGTGCCCGTGACTGTGAACGCCGTCATCTATTATAAGGTAGCCGCGGCGGAAAAAGCGGTGATTGAAGTTGAGAACTTTTATTATGCCATCTCTCAGTACGCCCAGACTACGATGCGGAACATCGTTGGTTCGGTTACATTAGACGAACTACTCTCCAAACGGGATGAGATTGCCGATCGAATTAAAGATATCGTGGACAAGGAGACGGACGAGTGGGGGATTAAGGTCAATAATGTCGAATTGAAAGATGTCTCGCTCCCGGAGTCCATGGAGAGGACTATTGCTAAACAAGCCGAAGCGGAGCGCGAGAAGCGCGCGGTCATCATCAATTCCGAGGGCGAACTGGCGGCCGCCTCTAATGTTGCTCAGGCCGCGTCCATCCTGGCTCAATCCGACGGCGCCTTACATTTGCGTACCCTTCAATCGATCAACGATATCTCAAGCGACCAATCTAACACCATCGTCTTTGTGACGCCGGTTGAGATCCTCAAGGCTTTTACTAGTTTTAAGAAAGATAATCACGACGTTAAATAGTAGTTAACATCAATCGCATGACGACTAAACAGATACATGACCTGGCGATCAAGCTGGGTATCGAGCACGACCTGCGCGGTCAGGCGCGGGTCAAAAAAAACCTGGCTCGTCGCCAGAAGCAGTACGAGGAATTATCTGCCAAGAACCAAGCCGAATACGACCAGGATCGGCTGAGAAATCCTTATTCCGATTCTCTGGTCCTCGTTGATCACGGCCGGAAACAGATCAAGAAGGTGCTCGTAGGGATAGATATGGAAGGGGCCGAGCTCTTGCTCGCCAAGCAGTTGGGCGATATCGATCTGGTGATTGCCCATCATCCCGAAGGCCCGGCGCTCGCCGACCTGTCTGATGTCATGCATCTGCAGGCCGAAGTCCTGGCTGACTACGGTGTACCAATCAACATTGCCGAATCAGTGACGAGGCCCCGCATCTCGGAAGTCCATCGCGGACTGTCGCCAATCAATCACGACCGTTCAGTGGATTTTGCTCGGGTCCTTGGCCTCGACTTCATGTGCGTCCATACCCCGGCCGATAATATGGCGGCTAATTTTATGATCCGGCTTCTTAAGAAGAAAGAGTTGGAGACGGTCGGCGAGGTTATGGAAGTTTTGAAGTCTGTCCCGGAATATCAGGAGGCGGCTAAGCGGAAAGTCGGGCCGATGATATTTGCCGGTGCGCCGGAAAATTATACCGGCAAGATTGTCGTGACCGAGTTCACCGGTGGTACCAATGGTTCTAAAGATATCTACGAAAAGATGGCTCAGTACGGCATCGGGACAATCGTCGGTATGCACATGAGCGAAGAACATCGGAAAGAAGCAGAAAAATACCATATCAATGTCATTATCGCTGGACATATGGCGTCCGATTCTCTTGGCATGAATCTTTTCCTGGATGAGGTCGAGAAGAAGGGGATTGCCGTTGTGCCGGTATCCGGTTTGATTCGGATAAAGAGGTTTAAGAAATAAAGGCCTGTGGGCCAACCACTATGATCGCATTTATCCGAGGTCGGGTTATTACTAAGAGCTCGTCTTACGCCGTCATCGAGACGGCCGGTATCGGCTATCAAGTCTTTTTGGGAGAAGCTCTCTTGAATGAATTGCCCTCAGGCATCGAAGTGGAAGTTTACACTCATCATCAAGTTAGAGAAGAAGCTAGCGATCTGTACGGCTTCAAGACGGTCGATGACTTGGAACTCTTCGAGTTGTTGCTCACAGTTTCGGGTATTGGTCCTAAATCGGCGCTTGGTATTCTGAATCTGGCTACGGCTGGTGATGTGAGAGAAGCGATCATCCGTGGTGATGACGGACTCCTAACTAAGGTGACCGGTATCGGTAAGAAGACGGCCCAGCGATTGGTGCTCGAGCTCAAAAATAAAATCGTTCGCGTCAGTGGCGCCCCCTCAGCCTCTGGGCGCGGACCGCTTGGCGGCGGCGATGAACTTGACGCCCTCATGTCGCTCGGTTATTCGCTCAGTGAAGCGCGCGCCGCTTTAAACCAAGTAGAGCCGGAAATCACCGACAGCGGCGAACGGGTTAAGGCCGCGCTCAGGAAGATGGTCCGGAGATAAGCGGATTGGACAATCAGGTTTTTTTTGATTAGTATAAGAGGTGTATAAAGCGTTTTTAGATCGCATATGAAACAATCTCAGCTGTTTACTAAAACCGTCAAGGATGTCCCTAAAGATGAGACCAGTTATAACGCGCAAGCGCTGATCCGCGCCGGTTTTATCGATAAAGTTGGGGCCGGCATTTACACCTATTTGCCGCTCGGCAAGCGGGTCCTGGACAAGATTTGTCAGATAGTCCGGGAAGAAATCAACGCGATTGGCGGCCAAGAGATACTGATGACCGCCCTGATTCCCAAAGAGAACTGGCAGACTTCCGGCCGTTGGGAGTCTTTTGACGCCCTGTTTCGTCTGGCCGGTAATGACCAGAAGGAGTATGCCCTGGGCGCCACTCATGAGGAGATAGTTTCTCCCCTTGCCCGTAAATACATCTTTTCTTACAAGGACCTGCCCTTTGGCGTTTATCAGATCCAGACAAAATTCCGCAATGAAAAGCGGGCTAAAGCCGGTTTGTTGCGGGGGCGGGAATTCCTGATGAAAGACCTTTATTCCTTCCATGCCGATCAGGAAAGCCTCGACGAATATTATACGAAGGCCACTGAGGCCTATAAGAAAATATATGAGAGGCTCAGCCTCGGAAGTCAGACTTACCTGACCTACGCCTCTGGCGGCTCGTTTGCTAAATATTCCCATGAATTCCAAACTTTGGCCGAAGCCGGTGAAGATTGGATATACCTTTGTGACCGTTGTCGCGTCGCCGTTAATAAAGAGATAATCGGCGAACAGGACAGTTGCCCGCTCTGTGGCAACAAGGAGTTGATCGAAAAGAAAGCTATCGAAGTCGGAAATATCTTTAAACTCGGCACTAAGTTTTCCGAGCCCTTCGGGCTCAAATATAAGGACGCCAGAGGGGCGGAGAATCCAGTGATTATGGGTTGTTATGGGATTGGACCAAGCCGTATCATGGGCACAATCGTCGAGATTTGCCATGACCAAAAGGGAATAATCTGGCCGGCGGCGATCGCGCCATACAAAGTACATCTGATCTCGCTAGGCGAAAACGGTGATGCGGAAAAGCTCTATCAGGAGCTCCAAGCCGGCGGTTGGGATGTGCTGTTTGACGACCGAGATATTTCCGCCGGCGAGAAGTTCGCCGACTCGGACCTGATCGGCTGCCCTTATCGGGTAGTGGTCAGTCGCAAGACCTTGGCGGAAGGGAAAGTCGAGATAAAAAAGCGTTCTGAATCTACGACCACAACTGTCGCCCTGGAAGGTCTAGCCGCTACTTTGCAATCTTATGTTCAATAAGCTTTTGGGAAAATTTAGTCATGATCTGGGCATCGATCTGGGCACCAAGAATACCTTGGTGTATTTTGCTGATAAAGGGGTGGTTGTAAATGAACCAAGCGTTGTAGCGATTAACAAGCGGACCAACGAGATCCTGGAGGTCGGGGAAGCGGCCAAGAAGATGGTGGGTAAGACGCCCGGCCATATCGAGGCCATCAAGCCGCTCGTCGACGGTATTATTTCCGATTTTGAAGTAACGGAAAAGATGCTTAAGTATTTTATCGGCAAGGTGCAGGCTGAGAATTTTAGCCTAATCGCCCGGCCGCGGGTCGTGATCGGCATACCGCTCGATCTTACGGAAGTGGAGAAGAAGGCGGTCGAGGACGCCGCTCAATCGGCGGGCGCCCGCAAAGTCTATCTGATCGAAGAAGCGATGGCCGCCGCCATCGGCGCCCGGCTTCCGGTCACCGAGGCGACCGCCACTATGATTGTTGATATTGGCGGCGGCACGACCGAGATAGCCGTCATCTCGCTGGGCGGAGTGGTGACCTGGAAGTCTCTCAAAGCGGCTGGTAATGAGTTTGATCAGAATATCATCGAATATATACGCGAGGAATTTAATATTCTGATCGGCGAGCAGCTGGCCGAGAGTATCAAGATTGCCGTCGGTTCAGCCGTTCCTCTCGATGAGCCGCAGGAGATCGAGGTCCGGGGCCGCGATCTGGTTACCGGGCTCCCTAAGGCTCTCATGGCTAGCGATAAGCAGATCCGCGAAGCGATGAGCCGGACGGTTATCAAGATAATCGACAACATCAAGACCATTTTAGAAACGACTCCACCTGAACTAGTGTCCGATATCTATGAGCGAGGCCTGTACCTGTCAGGCGGTGGCGCACTTCTGCGTGGCTTGGATAAGGCGATTTCTGCTGCGACCCGGATCCCGGTTAAGATTGTTGATGATCCTTTGACTTGCGTGGCGCGCGGCACCGGTATTCTCTTGTCCACTCCGGAACTGCTTGAGAAAGTCGTTCTGCCTAACAGCGGGGAATAATCTAAATAATCTATGGCTTAAACGCGGAAAGCACAGATATGATCAGATTCAAGAAAAATAATCCGCTACTTATCTCCCTGGCAGTGGCAATGCTACTGTTTTTTTTACATTGGACAGGCTTGCTGCGCGGTCCAGAGAATTTTTTGACGGCTTCGATTCAGCCGGTAACCAGCCATCTTTACGGCTGGTCGATATCTCTGGGAAATTTGTTCCGGACCAATCAAGAGACAGCCGATTTTCAAAATGAAATCGAGCACTTACGCCAGGAAGTCGCCGACCTGACTGTCGCCAATTCCAAATTTCTGGAAATCGCCGATGAGAATAAGAAGCTCCGCAGCGCTCTTAATTTCCAGGAAGCCAAAGGTTTTAAGACTGTTACGGCCGGGATCATCGCTAAAGAAGAAGCTGGTGAAGATCGCCGCGACTTGGTTATCAACCGCGGCGAGCGGGATGGTCTCCGCTCTGGCCTGGGTGTGGTCAGCGAAGAGGGGATGATTGTCGGCAAGGTGGTGGAGACCAAGGATCGGACAGCCCAGATATGTCTGGTAACCAGTCCCAATTGTCGCCTGGCGGCTTCGGTCCAGAATCAGAATAAGACTCAAGGCCTGACTGACGGCGATCTGGGGCTGACCATCCGGATGAGTTATATCCCGCAGCTCGAGAAGATCGCGGTTTCCGATCTAGTTATTACTTCTGGCCTCGACGGGGGAATACCCCGCGGTCTGGTCATTGGCCGGGTCACCCAAGTGAAGAATGAAAGTAATGAGGTCTGGCAGGAGGCGACGATCGAACCGCTTCTTAATTTCAGCAATTTGACGGTAGTTAGCGTGATAGTACCCTGAAGTTTATGCTTAAAAGGATCGGGCAGCCCACTTTTTTTATCTTACTCGCTTCGGCCGCCGCAATCTGGCAGTGGTCCTTTATCTATGCTCTTCCGCCGTTTGCCAGCCAGTTCAGTCTCGTTCTGATAGTCCTAGTCTTCACCTTATTTTTTTTCGACTTCCGTTGGGCCGTAGTTGTCGCTCTCACGAGCGGTCTCTGGCTTGACCTGGTCGGTTTTGATTTTTTTGGATTGTACATCATTAGTCTTTTTCTGACCGCCGTCCTCACCGATCGTCTACTTAAAGGCTGGCTCACCAATCGTTCCCTCTATTCCTTCGTGCTTCTGATCCTTATTGCCTCGCTCGCTTACGATGTTTTGGTCGCCGGGTTATTTTACTTTTCGTCCGCTGACCCGGGAAGCTTTTTCCTGTGGCGCGGGGCGTTCTGGGCTGGATTGGCCTACCGGGCGGCTTGGAGCGTCACGGCGGCACTCGTGATGTTTAGTCTAGCCGGAGCGGCCGCCTTAAACCTTTCTTTTTGGCGAATAAGTAATCTTTATGGTATCATAATTACGAGCAGAGCTTAGAAATCCGCAGTTTTATGCACAAAATATGTACGACTTTGTGACCATCGGGGGCACGACCCGCGATATTTCATTTTTTACCGAGCAAGGGCTGATTATCAAGAATAAGAAAGATATCCTGCGCCAAGAGGTCCTAGCCTTTGAACTGGGGGCTAAGATTAAAGTAGAAAACTTCTATTATTCTTATGGCGGCGGGGCGGCCAACACGGCGGTCTGTCTGGCTAACTTCGGATTCCGGACAGCCTGCTTGGCGCCGGTCGGAGATGACCAGAACGGTAAATTTATCATCCATAATCTGTTAGCGCGCCACGTCTCAACCCGCCTGATCGAGAAAGTTAAAGGATATGAGTCGAGCGCCTCTTTCATCCTAATTCATCCGTCCGGCGAAAGGATTATTTTCGCCCAACGCGGCGCCAATTCCCAGCTGTCGATTACTCAGGAGAAATTACGGGTTCTCAAGAAAGCGAAAAATATCTATATTGCTTCGTTAGCTGGAAATTGGCTGCTTAATCTGCGAAAAATTTTCTTGGGCGTGACAGCCGGCCAAAAGGTATTTTGGAATCCCGGCATGACACAACTCATCGGCGGCCTGGACGGACTCGGACCGTTTCTCAAAAAAGTCACGGTTCTGGCGATGAATAAGGATGAAGCGACGGAGTTTGTTATGAGAACGCCTGGGTTTAACAAGAAAAAACGCGCTTATCTCGATAAGACCGAAAATCTACTGACGGCGATTCATGGTTTCGGGCCGAAGATCGCGCTTATCACCCTAGGCCCGGATGGCGTCATGGCTTATGATGGCCAGAAATTTTATCGTCGGGCCGTCTTTAAAGAGAAAAAGCGGGTAGATTCGACCGGTGTCGGTGATATATTCAATTCCACCTTTGCCGCTGGACTCAATCTTTTTGAAGGAGATATCGATAAAGCGCTCCATCTCGCGCTACAGAACGCCGCTGCCAAGGTGGCCCATCTGGGCGCGCAAAACGGTCTGATCAAGATCTGATTTATAAATTTTTGATTTATATGATAAAAGACGTAATTATTAAGCCGTTAGAAAAACATCGCGATGCGCGCGGTTGGTTGGCGGAAGTTTTCCGCCGCGATGAATTTAATTTTGATCCGGCGATGGCTTACGTGAGTGAGACTCTTCCCGGGGTGATTCGAGGCCCGCATGAGCATGTCTCCCAGAGCGACTGTTTCGTCTTCCTGGGGCCCGGCGCTTTCCGCTTATACCTGTGGGATCGCCGCAGTGGATCACCGACGGAAGGGGAAAGCGTTATAGTCGAAGTTGGGATTGATAACCCTAGTCTAGTAATTGTTCCGCCCGGCGTCGTTCACGGCTATAAGTGCATCTCCGATATTCCGGCGTTCAGCCTTAACTTGCCCGATAAGTTGTATAAAGGCGAAGGTAAAAAAGACGAAGTGGATGAGATCCGGTGGGAAACGGATCCGGCCTCACCTTTTAAGATCGAGTGATATGTGTATTTTTTGCCAGATTGTCGCCGGCGAACTGCCGGTTCATAAGGTTTACGAAGACGAGAAGACACTAGCCTTTTTGGATATCAAGCCGGTTAATGCCGGCCATACTCTAGTTATCCCGAAAATCCATTATCAGAATATGGAAGATATCCCGGATAATGAATTGCTAGCTGTAGTAAAAACGGTGAAGAAGGTCGGCGCTCTTCTTAAAGACAAGCTGGGCGTCGCCGGCTATAATCTTGGAGAGAATAACGATCCGCTGGCGGGCCAGTGCGTACCGCATCTTCATTTCCATATCATGCCCCGGCGTGAAGGCGATGGCCTGAAGTTGTGGCCGCAGCGAGACTACGAGGCGGGGGAAGCGGAGGAGATAATTAAGAGACTACAGAGTTGATTATGAAATTACTCGTGACCGGCGGCGCCGGCTTCATCGGTTCCAACTTTATCCGTTATTGGCTCAAGGAGCATCCGGAAGACGAGATTACTAATCTCGATCTTTTGACTTACGCCGGTAATTTAGATAATCTGCTTGATCTTAAGAGTGAGCCGCGTTACCGTTTTGTGCGCGGCGACATCTGCGATCCTGTTTTGGTCGGTGATTTGATAGACGGCCGTGATATCGTGGTTCATTTTGCGGCCGAAAGCCATGTTGACCGGTCGATCAAAGATAGTGCCAGCTTCGTCAAGACGAATGTGGAGGGGACCCGTGTCCTTTTAGAGGCGGCGAAGAATAACGGCTTGACTCGCTTTCATCATATCTCCACCGACGAAGTTTTCGGCTCCCTGGATTTTCGCGCTCCGGCTTTCAATGAGAAAACGCCCTATGATCCGCGCTCCCCGTATAGCGCCTCAAAAGCCGCTTCCGACCATCTGGTCCGCGCCTATTACCACACTTACGGTCTGCCGGTGACGATATCCAACTGCTCTAATAATTATGGGCCCTATCAGTATCCCGAAAAATTTATTCCGCTGTTTATCACCAACCTGCTCGAAGGGAAGAGGGTTCCGCTTTACGGTAACGGGCAAAACGTGCGCGATTGGATCCATGTCGACGATCATAATCGCGGTGTCGATCTGATCATCCATCAGGGCCGCATCGGCGAGACATACTGTTTGGGCGGCGACAGCGAAAAAAGCAATCGGGAAATTACCAAGCTTATTTTAGAACTGCTTAAGCAGGATGAGACGATGATTGAGACTGTCGAAGACCGCCCGGGCCATGATCTGCGCTATGCGATTGATTTTACTAAAGCGCGGGCCGATCTCGGCTGGGAACCGCAAATCGGCTTTTTGGAGGGTTTGGCGCGAACCGTTGCCTGGTATAAGGGTAACGAGGCCTGGTGGAAAAAATTAAAATAATAAATAAGTTCGATATCGTATGGCTAACCCTAAAATTTATATCATCGAAGACGACGCCGATTTGCTTTACGGTCTCGAGTCGCAGTTCGCGGCCGACGAATTCGAAGTCGCGACCTCGACGGGCGAAGAAGACCTTGATGAGACTGTGAAGGATCTGCGGGAGTTTGCTCCTGATTATCTGATCCTTGACTTGATTCTCCCTAAAGTGGACGGTTTTGAGATTATCAAAAAGATCAAGGCGGATGACGAATTGCGCGATCTGCAGATTTTCATCTTCACTGATTTGAGCGATGAAGACAGCCGCCAGCGCAGCCTACAGCTCGGTGCCGACTACGTCTTCCTCAAAGACGAGTTCGATACCTATGAATTTTCCGAGAAGGTCAAGCGGATCATTGGTAATCAATCTAAGGGGAAAAACATCGATGAAGATAGTGGTACCGACGAATGGGACGGGGAATAGTTGATTGACTAAGAGCCCCAAACATACTAAGATGAGTTAGTATCTGTTTTTATTATGTTTATCAAGCGGATCGGCATCGATCTGGGCACAACCTATACTCTCATCCATCTCCCTAAGCGAGGGATCGTTATTAATGAACCCTCGGTGGTGGCCGTGGCCCGCGACGATCGGAAGATACTCGCTGTCGGTAACGAAGCAAAAGACATGATTGGCCGGACACCGGATACGATTATCGCCGTTCGTCCGCTCAAGGACGGGGTGATTGCAGATTACCGGGCGACTGAAGCCATGATCCGCTATTTTATAAATAAAACTTTGGGCGGTATCCGCCTTTTTCGTCCGGAAGTGATGGTCGCCGTGCCGGCCGGTATCTCCTCGACGGAGCGCCGCGCCGTTATCGAAGCGACGATTGCCGCCGGCGCTAAAGCCGCTTACATCATCAAAGAGCCGGTCGCCGCGGCGATTGGCGCCGATATTCCGATCGGTTCGTCCACTGGGCATATGGTCATTGATATCGGCGGTGGGACAGCGGAAATGGCCGTCATCTCGCTCGGCGGCATCGTAGCTGCCACCTCGGTTCGGGTTGGCGGCAACAAGTTCGATGCCGCGATTCTTGAGTATGTCCGCAAGAAATATAATCTGGCGATCGGCGAGCGGACGGCGGAAGAGATTAAGATCAATATCGGATCGGCCCTATATATCGAAGATAAGCTGTATATGGAAATCCGCGGCCGCGATATAGTCACCGGACTGCCGCGTAGTATCACCGTTTCGAGCGACGATGTGACCGAGGCCATCCAGAATGAGCTGGAAGCTATCATCGCTGCCGCTAAGAAGGTCTTGCAAAAAACTCCGCCGGAACTTTCCGCTGATATAGTCGACAAAGGTATCGTCCTCACTGGCGGCAGTTCGCTCCTTCGTAATATGGACCAGCTCCTTTCGCGCACTACCGGAGTGGCCGCTTACGTGGCTGACGATGCCATGCTCTGCGTCGCCAAAGGGACGGGAATCGCGCTGGATAATCTGGATTCGTACAAGCGCAGCATTTTAGCCACACGCTAATCAGTCCGCCGCCTTCGGCCCGGACTGATTTTTATTGAGTATTATGATTATTGGCATTGACGCCTCACGCGCCAACCTCAATCACAAGACCGGTACCGAATGGTACTCCTTTTACCTAATCAAGAATCTGGCCGCCATTGACCGCACCAATACCTACTGGCTGTACGTCCAAGATAAACCGCTTCCGGAACTGGCGGCGGCTGTCAAAGATAATCCTAATTTCACTTTTAAGTTGCTTAATTGGCCTTTTTATTCATTCTGGACCTTGGGGCGCCTGACGCTCGAGATGCTCTGGCGCCGCCCTGACGTCCTTTTCGTTCCGGCTCATGTCCTGCCGCTCGTCTCGCCGCGGCGGACGGTTAATACGATCCATGACATCGCCTTCATTCGGGAGAAGAATCTTTATCTATCCGCTAAAGTGAAGACCGATTGGCAAGGTTTACGGCCGTTTATAAATTTTTTTGTCCGCTCAATCACTCTCGGACGCTACCGCTCCGAATCGCTGGATTATCTGTATTGGTCTACGGCCTATGCTTTGCGGCACGCTCGAAAAATAATCGCCGTTTCCCACTTTACGCGGCAGGAAATTTTGGATCACTATAAGGAAACGCCGCCCGAAAAGGTGGTGGTCGTTTCTAACGGCTATAACAGCGGATCATATCGCCCCGATCTGGACCCGATAAAGACTCAAGAGGTTCTGGCTCGCCATAATCTGGTCCAACCTTATTTTTTATATGTCGGGCGGCTGGAAAAGAAGAAGAACACCCCGACTCTCGTCGATTCTTTCGCTCTTATGCGCGAGAGTCACCCAGAACTTGAAGAAGCCCGTTTGGTTCTGGTCGGAGATGCCGGTTTCGGTTTTGATGAAGTTAAATATGAGATTGAGCTGTTCAACCTGAATTCTCGGGTCAACCTGCCAGGCTGGATCGCCGAAGAAGATATGCCCTACATATTTAATGGTGCGCGGGCCTTTATTTTTCCGTCGCGGCACGAAGGTTTCGGCATTCCGGTGCTCCAGGCGCTTGGTGCCGGCTTACCGGCCGCAGTTTCCGACCTGGCCGTACTCCGCGAAGTGGCCGGGGACAGCGTCCTCTATTTCAACCCGCGCGATAAAAAATCCTTAGCGGATGCTCTGGCGCGTGTTTTCCAGGATGAGGAGCTGCGCGCCCGTCTCCGGGAGCAGGGGCTTAGCCGCGTCCGGTTATTCAGCTGGGAGAAGTGTGCTCGCGAAACCCTGAATGTTTTGGAAAACCTGTAAATCATGGGTCTTTGGACAAAGACCCCAACTATGATAATATAGAGATGTTATATATGAGAAAATTAGTAACATCTTTTTTTGTTATTGCTAAGCGTCTGGCGGTCATCGCCATAATGTCGCTTTTTTTTATTGAGCCGGCTTTAGCTAATATCACGCCCAATGATCCCTATTATGGTCGGCAATGGTATTTGGGGCGCATACGAGCTGATAGCGCTTGGGGTAAGATCACATCGAGTCCTGATATCATCATCGCGGTTATCGATTCCGGCATTCAAGTGGACCATCCTGACCTCATTAATAGCCTGTGGCATAACCGACGCGAGATCCCGGGTAACAAATTTGATGACGATAATAACGGCTTCATCGATGATGTGAACGGCTGGGATTTCGTGAGTGACGTTCCTGACCCAGCGCCGAAATTTTCTGACGGTTGGAGTGAGGCCGGCGTTTCACACGGGACGATAGTCGCCGGTGTGATCGCCGCCCAAGGAAATAATGGAGAAGGCGTGACGGGAGTAAGTTGGAAAGCGCAGATTATGGCCCTAAAAGCGCTTAACGATCGCGGAGAGGGCAAGATGACTGATGTAATCCGGGCGATCGACTATGCTATCCGTAATGGCGCCCATATCATTAATCTGAGTTTCGTCACTTTTACTTACAGCGAGGCTCTCCAAGAAGCGATCAGCCGCGCACACGAGGCCGGAGTGATTATTGTAGCGGCGGCTGGCAATGAACCGGCTGGCGGTAGCGGTTTTGATATCAGTAAGAAGCCAATCTACCCCGCTTGCTACGACGGCGAACTTATCGGCGAGAACATGGTGATTGGCGTTGCCGCGACCGACGCGCTTGATCAGAAAGCGCGATTTTCCAGCTACGGCTCCCGTTGCGTCGATATCGTCGCGCCGGGAATCAGCTTTTTTAACACTATGACGGCCGGAGCTGATCCGCAGGAGCCAGGAAAGATTTATGACGGTTACTGGTCCGGCACTTCGCTGGCTGCGCCTCTAGTTACCGCCTCTCTGGCGCTGATTGCCCAGGCCAACCCAGAGCTCGACCGCCGCGAGATTGTTAATATTCTTTTCGCTTCGACAGATAATATCAGCCGTCTCAACCCGGATTATCCCGGCCAACTGGGTAACGGCCGGCTTAATGTCGACCGGGCGGTGACCATGGCGCGGAGCGAACTCTATAAGGCGACCGGACGGCTAGTTTTAGTGCCCGCTCAGGGCAGTGAAATCGCCCGCCTGGCTGCCGCTGACGGAACCGCCCTGTCTTTTTTGACAGATCCTTTCTTTCGCGCGGGCGCTCATCTGGCGGGCGGTGATCTGAACGCCGACGGTTTTGAAGAGATAGTAATCGGCGCCGGTCCCGGCCAGGAGCCGCTTATAAAAATATTTGATGCCTATGGCCGCCTGCTCGGTCAGTTTTTGCCTTTTGCTAAAGATTTCCGGGGCGGTGTTGATGTGGCAGTGGCCGACCTCGATAATGACGGTAACGGCGAGATCATCGCCGTGCAAGCGGCGGGCGGTAATGGTGAGGTCAAAGTGTTTGACGGCCAGGGCCGGTTGGAGAGTCAGTTTTTTGTCGATAGCCAGAATTGGCGGGGTGGACTCAGCGTGGCGGCCGGAGATTTTTCTGGCGGCAAGCAGAAGCAGATCGTTGTCGGTTATGGAGCGGGCAGCGAGCCGCAGGTCCGGATTTTTACGGCCGAAGGCCGGATTGTCAGTGCTTTTTTAGCGTATGAGAAAACTTTTCGCGGTGGCGTCGAGGTAGCGGCCGCCAATCTTGACGGCCGCGCTGATCGTAACCAGACGGAAATAATAGTGGCTCCGGGAGTCGGACGAGATCCTCTGATCAAAGTTTTTGATAACCGGGCGGTAGTTAAGAGCCAATTTTTCGCCTTTGTCCGCAATTGGCAGGGTGGGCTGAGTCTCGCGGCTGGTGATTTGGACGACGACGGTTTAGCGGAGATAGTCGCTGGCGCGCGCGCGGGAGCGACGCCGCATGTCCGGGTTTTCGACCGCCAGGGAATAGTGAAGCAGTCTTTCTACGCCTGGAATGAGGACTTTAAAGGCGGCGTGAGTCTTGGTATAATAAAGGTGAATAACTAATTAACCAAATATGTCCAAGCAAGTCATCTTCGATAAGAAGAACATCCTCGTGGCCGGTGGCGCCGGCTTCGTCGGCTCGCATCTTTGTGACGAGCTTGTCAAAGAGAATAAAGTAATCTGCGTGGATAATTTTATCACCGGCAGCGAACGGAATATTGATCACCTTTTAGTCAATCCCAATTTCATCTTTATTAATTACGACCTATCTAAGCCGCTCGATCTGGCCGCCCTGGCCGATCTCAAGAAGTTCAAAGTCGAATTCCAGGGTTTGCAAGAAATTTACAATTTGGCCTGCCCGATGTCACCGCGCCATTTTTTGGAAAACCGGCTAGCCACTCTTATGGCTAATTCCTATGTGGTTAAGAATCTGCTTGATCTGGCCGTCAAATACAGCTCGCGGTTTTTGCAATTTTCTTCGTCGGTCGTTTACGGACAGCGCCAGGAGGATAATCCTGGTTCCAAGGTCAGGGAAAATTATTTGGGAGTGGTAGACCAGCTTTCCGCCCGCAGCTCTTACGACGAGGGAAAGCGTTTTGCGGAAACCATGGTCAGTAATTATCGCTCTCTCTACAATCTTGACGCCCGCATTCTCCGGCTGTTTAGAGTTTATGGTCCGCGCATGGAGGACAACGATGATCAGATGATACCTGATTATATAACGAGCGCCCTGGAGAATAAAGAAATCGTTATCCACGGCGGCCCCTCCTTTTCCTCTTCTTTCTGTTACATAAGCGATGTGATCGACGCCATTGATAAGTTTATGAAATCGGAACTAGCCGGTCCGGTCAATATCGGGTCGGATATCGACATCAAATTAGCCGACCTAGTACAGATAATCATTAAAGAGATCGGCTCTCAGTCGATGGTTACCCATGCCGAGGGCAAGCTTTTCCTGAGTGAGCTTACACTTCCCGATGTCCACTTGGCTAAGAACGAACTCGGCTGGATGCCGGTCGTGACTTTAGAAAACGGTTTAAAAAAGACCATCTTTGATATCAAGGCACATAAGAAGTTGCAAGGTTTTGGTTTTTAGGCGGTTGCGCCGAGGCGGCGGGCGAGTTCGTTTGAATCGTCCGGCCGAAACAGACTATCGCTGGGCGTAATCATTTCTGGTATCCCGCCTAGATTGGTGGCGATCACCGGCAAGCCGACCGCCTGCGCTTCGCGGATCACGGTCGGAGAGTTTTCGTAACAGAGAGAAGGCACAATTAGCCAGTCGGCTTCCGACATGGCTTTTTTTGTTTCAGCGGCGCTCAGCCGGCCCCGGAAAAGTATCCGACTGTCGAGAGCGGACGCATTTTCCGCTTCTCTCAATCGACTGCCGTCTCCGACGATAATTAGCCTGATGCTCGGGTCGCGGAGTTTTTTAAAAACGTCAATTAGGAAGAGAATCCCTTTGTGAGTTTCAATCTGTCCTACAAATAGATAATTCTTGGCCGCTGACGGCATTTTTCTTTCCGGACGGGCTAGCGGTAAGAGCTGGCTGGGCGACGTTATTACTTTTTCCGATTTACAGAAAAATTGGCGCTTCTTATGTTCGTTGAGCAACCAATTTGAAGGAGAGACTACTCGTGCCGGCGAAGCGAAGAAAGACCGGGTGGCGGTTTGGTATAGGCGGGCGGCTAAACTGTCAACTCTTTTTTCGCGACCCCAGAACATGAGTCCTGAGGGGTGAAGGAGTTGGATATCGTGTAGCCAGTGCTCATGTTCAAGCCCTAGATGGCGAATGGCGAGCGGCGTCATGAAACCTAGTCCCATTAGATTGTGGCTGATTATTCGGGCGGGCTTTTCGCGGGCCAGGATGCTTTTGATTTCTCGATATTTGCGCCAAGAAAAGATGTTAGCCAGATGCCAGAAGGGGCGTAGGAAAAAGGGCCAGTCGCCCAGATTGAAATATCGTGAAGCGACCTGGACGACTCGTGGTCCGCCTTCTGTCGGCTGGAGAGATGAACCGACGGGCCTGGTAGTCACCAGGAAGACCTCGTGGCCCGCTTCGCGTAATTCTTCTATCTGCCGGGCGACAATCTTTTCCGCGCCGCCGCGTTCATAAGGGGGATAAAGATTATTTAAGATAGCGATTTTCATACAAATAGCCCGTTAAGAGAATCTCTCATCTTATTAAGGTCATAGCGATTTTCTGCCAGGCGGCGAGCAGCCCGGGACATCTCACGCCTGGCTTCTTCATTATCAAAGATGAATTGCAGTTTTTTTCTCAGGTCGGCGGCATCACCCGGCCCGACCAGCAGTCCTTCCTGAAAATTATGGAAGACGCTCCGGACACCGGGGAGATCCGAGGCGATGACCGGAACGCCGCAAGCCAGAGCTTCTGTGAGGACGATGCCGAAGGCTTCGTGGCTGTTTATGGAGGGTAGAACGAAAAGATCGGCGTTTTGATAAGCCCGCACCAGCTCCAGATCGTCGAGCCGTCCGCGGAAGTGGACCGAGTTGTTGATTCCGAGACGGGCCGACTGCGCTTCGTATTTCGGTCGCTGATCGCCGTCACCGACTATATCCAGCCGCCACCGTTCCTGATCCAGGCCGGCGAGCGCCTCAAGAAGCACGGGAATACCCTTGAAATAATGAGCCCGATCTAGACCGCCCACAAACAGCAGCTGGAGGCGCTGGCGCTTGATGAACTTGTCGTTCACATAATTAATCATTTCTTGAGCCCGGGCGATCATCTTGTTTTTTGTTGGGCGATGTAGGCGCGCGGGCTGGAATTTTTTTAGATCCAACCCGAAAGGTATTTCTCGAAATTTGTCCGGATGTTTCCGGTAATAATCTTTGAGGCAGCCGTTTTTGACATAATCGAGGCTGGCGGTGACGACGGTTTCTGCCTGCCGGAAAAGACGCCGGACGATTAGACGTCCGGGCAAACTCAGGAGCCGGGCCACCGGAGATAAACCGACGGCATCCATATGGTAATGGATGATCAGCCGAGTCTGACGGGAAAAAAGCATAAATAGCCAAACGATCTCGGCACTACCGAAAAAAGGATAATGGAGATAGATATAATCAAAGCCGCGTAGGCGCCAGAGAAGCTGGGGCAGGAAAGCGCCGTGCCCGTAGCGTAGCCAGGGCTTTAGATGGAAGGGCGTGTAATCGACGACTTCATGACGTTCGCCTAGAAGTTGGCTGATCTGGTGGGCGCTACTGGCCATGCCGCCGGTATAAGGCGGCCAGGCGCAGGCAATATTGGCTATCTTCATAGGGAAAGCTGATTCATTTCTTATCGCCGAGCGTTATCTGTCGCACCAGTTCGGTCAGCTGGCGGTCCAATTTAGCGATTGACAGGCGCAGACGGAATACTAGATAAAACAAGGCTAGGACCGCCAGATAGATCAGGAAGTTAATGCCGTTTCCCGAAAATCCCAGATAGGCGACGAGACGGTCTATCTGTTTGATGAAGATAACGGCTAGCGCGGCGGTCAGCCAGAAGGCCAGCCAAATCGCGAACTCGTTAGGCGTTATCTCCTTTTTTTTATTCTGATCGTAGAGTCTGATGATGAAAAAAAGGATGATGATCCCGGCCAGAATTTGCTGCCACATAGATTTATTCCGCCTTCGGCGGATTGATTATCTTATTGATTAACAGATCTTTGAGAACCTGGAAGCCGCCGCTCAACTTTTGACCGAATTCGTGATAGACGACTGTGACCGGCACTTCCGCAATTCGGAGCCTGGCGCCGAAGGCCTTAGCTTGAATTTCGCTGGCGTGGGCCATCTCACGGTTAGTGATCCGGATCGCCAGGGCGGCGCGGCGGTTAAGGGCGCGGAAACCATTTTGCGGATCGCTGAGCTTTACACCCAAGACAAGGCGAGTGAAGATTTTGGCCAGAGGCATGATGACATATCTTTTTATAGCTGGCCAGTTCGTTGGCCGGCCCAAGAAGCGAGAACCAAAAACGATATCGGCCCGGTCTTCTTTAAGGGGAGCGACCATGTCGGGGATCTCCGCGGCCAGGAATTGGTCGTCGCCGTCGAAGTGTACTATAATGTCCGCTGCCGATTTGAGGGCGTAATCGTTGCCGGTTTGGAGCGCCGCCCCTTGACCGCGGTTGATGGGGTGTCTGAGGACCGTCGCCCCGGCTCCGGCCGCCAGCCGACCGGTCTCATCTCGTGACGAGTCATCGACAACGACAATTTCCTGGACATGAGGTCGGACGCCATTTATCACTTTGACGATATTTTTTGCCTCGTTCCAGGCAGGTATGACGCAGATAATCTTCATATCCGGGGCCGCCATATGTCAAAGCGTCCGATGAGAGTGCGCTGGCCGGTCGTTCTTTTTGACTCGAGGTGTGGCCAGTCAGCCAAACGTTGGTTTAGGACCAGCTTGAGAACAGCCGCTGGAAAGCCGTTTTGAGCTGCCACCGCCAGTATTTGGTCGCGAGCCTGGCCGGCGGTGTCTGCTTTTAAGGCAATGATTACTGATCGTCCGGTGGCCGCCGCTCTTAGGGCATAAGCGATAGATCGATCATCCGGTAGGTCATCGCTGAAGATTAGATCGGAATCGTGGTTGAGAATTTTTTCCCAGATAGCCGGGGAAGCCGGTAGGTAATTTACGCCGGCGATCTCACCAGCCACTTCGCTACCATTCGATAGCCAATAAACATTCCTCTGAGGATCATTCTGTTCGAGGAGCAGGGCAGAGAGCGTTGCGCTCTTGCCTTGGCGGGCCGGGGAGCTTACCGCCATTAGGCCGGAGCCGGTTTGCAGAAAGTCTTTAACCACGCGGAGATCGACGGTTGACAGTCCGAGCTGGTTTAGCCGCCATAAGCGGGACGGATTATTGACGATACTCACGACAATTTTTTCACCATCTTTATCTGGCCGGACGATGAGGCGGAAATCAAATTGGCAGTCTTTATGCCTGAGTTTACCCGCGCGGCCGGCGACCAATTCTCCCGGCGCCAGTTGCAGCAGCCGGCGCAAAACGATTAGGAATTCTTCCTCTAATCTAGGCGGGATAGCCAAGGTTAAGACGCGGCCGCCGGGCAACCGACAATCAAGGGTGACTTGCCCTGGCCGGGCATTAACAGTCAGGCTGTCGGCACCCGAGCCGGTGGCATAGCGGAAAAGGTTAGTGACTATTTTTTGGCTCATAATGACCTCATTATAACATGGTTTTGTATTATTATAAAATGTGATAAACTGAAAATGTCTTATATTTTTACTAAAATATGGCTTATTCCAGCTTATACGCCAATTTTTTTTCTGTTTGTCAACGGACAGGCTCGGCTGTGGCTAGTCTTTGGCGTTTTTCCCCTACTCGTTTTTATCTACTTGCCATCTTGCTGCTTCAGGCCCTTGCCTGGTGGGGAGCATTTTTTATCTATCGTAACTTGGCCGGCGATATCTTGGTTCTACATTATAACGTGGATTTCGGTATCGATCTGATTGGCACGCCGCAACGGATATTTTTCTACCCCATGTTCGGTTTGGGTATTACCCTTTTGAATCTGGCCGGGGCGGCTTTCTTTACTCGGCACAAGGATTTCCGGATCTTTGCTCATCTGCTTATGGCTGCCTCGGTTAATTTTGGATTGATTCTAAGTTTTGCCCTTTTCTTTATCTATTTTATTAATTTTAAATAAGTTTACCTTATCCTGACTATGGAAATATATGTTGTCAAGATCCTATTTTTCACCACGCTGGCCTTCATCGCCGCTTTTAGTTTGACTCCACTGCTTAGCCATTTTTTGTATAAATATAAGCTGGGTAAGAAGATACGGAATAATGGTCAGACGCCGATCTTCAGCCAACTCCACGCCCATAAGGACGGCACGCCGACAATGGGCGGTATACTGGTCTGGGGAACACTCCTGATCCTGATATTAGCCTTTCAGCTTCTTGATGATCTCCTGGCCGCGCCTCTTTGGTCAAGCCTGAATTTCTTGTCCCGATCAGAAACTCTTTTACCTCTAGGCGCTCTAGTCATCACGGCTTTAATCGGTTTATTTGATGATTGGCTGGATGTCCGCGGCCGCGGCGCTCTGGGCGGCGGCGGGCTTAAGATCTGGCATCGCCTTATCATTTACACCCTTATCGCTACGGCCGGCGCCCTCTGGTTCTATTTCAAATTGGATTGGGGAGTATTTCACGTCCCATTTTTAGGCAACTTTGAGATTGGCGCTTGGTACATACCGGTCTTTATATTTATCATCGTCGCCACTTCTTTTTCCGTGAACGAAAGCGATGGACTCGACGGTCTGGCCGGCGGTACTCTCCTTATTGCTTTTGCCGCCTATGGCGTGATTGCTTTCTCGCTCGGACGCTATGACCTGGCCACCTTCTGCGGCGTTATCATCGGGGCTCTCCTCGCCTTCCTCTGGTTTAATATTCCTCCAGCCCGTTTCTATCTGGGTGATACCGGCGCCATGAGTTTGGGCGTGACACTTGGTGTCATCGCGATGCTGACCAACAGTTCGCCACTCCTTATCTTTATCGGTCTAGTTTTTGTTCTGGAGTCGCTCTCGGTTATTCTGCAGATTCTCGCCAAGAAGCTGTTCCAGCGTAAGATTATCCTATCTTCGCCCATCCATAATCACTACCAGGCTCTTGGCTGGCCTGAGGCCAAGGTGGTCATGCGCTTCTGGGTGATCGCCGGGATCGGCGCTGCGATCGGTCTGATCATCTTTATGATTGACCGAAATTTTTAATCTTCAGTTCATGTTCGGAGGTTCCAAGAAAAAACCAGACGCTGCCATCGGGCATGAGCCGGACCGCAGCTTGATCTGGGCGCTCGGCGTCCTCATCGTTTTTGGTCTGGTCATGCTGTTTAGCGCTTCTTGGGTGGTCTCTTACTCTGAGCACGGTAATACCTATTATCATCTTCTACGCCAGGCGAGATATGTCGTGATTGCGCTCGGCCTCTCATGGATCGTATCACGAATCGACTACCACCGTTTGCAGAAATATGCCGGTTTCTTCCTCTTTTTTTCCATTATCCTCCTGATCCTGGTCTTTATTCCTGGACTGCGCTCCGATTATGGTACGGCCCGCAGCTGGATTAACATTTTTGGCCAGTCTTTTCAGCCAGCCGAATTGGTAAAAGTCTCGTTCTTGATCTATCTGGCGACTTGGTTAGAAGCGAAGAAGAATGAGCTCAAGAGCTTTACCGGCGGCGTCATCCCTTTTTTGATTATCTTGGGCGTGATCAGCGGGCTCATGCTTGCCCAGCCGGATCTGGGGACACTCTTTATCATCGCTTTTACAGCGGTCGTTGTCTTTTTTTCCGGCGGCGGTCGGGTGGCACACATTGTCCTCGGAGTGATCCTGGCCGGCCTGGCCTTATTTGTCATGCTTAGTATGTCGTCATCATACCAGAGCGACCGTTTCCGCTGCCTGCAAGATCCGAGTTTCAGTGCTCAAGATAAATGTTACCAGATCAATCAAGCGATGATCGCGGTCGGTTCCGGAGGGCTACTGGGCCGGGGTCTCGGCGAGAGCCGCCAGAAGTATATGTATTTGCCGGAAGTCTGGGGTGACGCGATTTTTCCCATTATCGCCGAAGAGACTGGGTTTATCTTTAGTTCGCTCCTGATACTCTTGTATCTTTTCATCTTTTATCGCGGACTTATGATTGCCCGGGCCGCGCCGGACATTTACGGCAGCACGCTCGCGATCGGTGTCGTTGTTTGGTTGTCGGTTCAAACTTTTCTTAATATCGGCGGCATGATTAATCTTATCCCGATGACCGGGGTGCCCCTACCGTTTGTATCTGCCGGCGGTTCCGCTACGGTATCCGCCCTCTTGGCGGTGGGCATCTTGATAAATATCAGTAAGCAGACTAAAGAAATAACCCGGTATGGACGTTAAACGAGTAGCCAAAAAAATAATGTTTACCGGCGGCGGAACGGGCGGTTCGGTCACGCCGCTCCTGGCTATCGCCGAGGAACTCCTAAAAGGCCCTGACCACGGTTCGCAGGCTTCGTCGTTCAAACCGGATGCCAAAACGGTCAGCGGAATGATTGATTGGGAGTTTATCTTCGTGGGGACATACCGTGGTCCGGAACGTGAGCTAGTGATCGATTATAACGGCGCAGTTGGACCGATGCGTTTTGTGCCGCTTGTCGGCGGGAAGTTCCGGCGGTATTTTTCGCTGGCTAATTTTTTTGATGTTTTCAAAGTTTTCGGTT
>Ga0265297_10003935_pt1 | contig 25414 bp, 33 predicted proteins | sample Munlanlwell13791_FD_192502 | JGI IMG/M metagenome (GOLD analysis project Ga0265297, IMG submission 192502) | Leachate microbial communities from a municipal landfill in Southern Ontario, Canada - Leachate well 137-91 | ecosystem: Engineered > Solid waste > Landfill > Unclassified | place... | reverse complement strand
TGCAGCCCACGATCGACGCCTATAAACGACTTCGAGCGGTAGGATTCTCGGCAGATAAAGCCCTTTCGCTAACACGGCTAACAGCTGATCTGAAAGCCGGTCTCGGGATGACCGACGAAACCGTCGGACGGATCCAGCTCGCTTTGGCGCAAATCAAGGGCGCCGGGGTTTTGCAGGGGGACGAGCTCCGCCAGCTACAGGAGACCGGAATTTCGATTGATCGGGTGTGGGAATCGATCGCCAAACAACTCGGCGTATCCGTCAAAGAGGCGCGAAAACTCAAAGAGACTGGCAAAGTCTCGGCCGACGTCGCTATCCGCGCTGTGGAGGAAGCCACGCTCGGAACGCTTGGGACGAAAGCCCCTGGCGAAGCGGCAGCAAAGCTTGCCGGGTCGACCTTGCGTGGTGGGCTGGGCAAAGCCAAAGCCGCTTGGGATTCGTGGATTCTCGACCTCGGGCAGACCCTAGAGCCGACGTTCAATTCACTAGCGCGCACGATCGGTGGGATGTTCGCGCGATTTCAATCCGACGGCACGCTTGAAGCTGCCACGCGCGCGATCACGCGCTTGCTTCAGGACTTTCTAGACCTCGTGGAGATCCACTGGCCGCGCGTCGAACAGATCCTCCGGCGCGGCGCGCTCGGCGGGGCGGACGCTCTGAGCGGGCTCGCGTCTTCCTTGGACGGGATGATCGACGGCTTCCTGACCGCGGTCGAGTGGATCCAAGACAACTGGCCCAAGATCAAAGAGACTATCTCCGACGCTTGTACGATCGCGAAGTACGCAATCGAGGCGATCTTCGCCGCGAAAATCATCTCGGGGCTAGCGACCGTAGTCTCTGGCATCGCGCAAATCGGATCTGCCGCGAAGGGCGCTGCCGGGCTAGTGCGCACGCTTGTGCAGGCACTCGTGGAAAAGAACGCGGCTGAGAGAGCGCCCGGGGCTCCGGCGCCCAGGGCTCCGGCGACCGCGGCAAAAAACATCATTAAGACAGTCGGCAAATTCGCGCCTCTTGTTGCTGGCGCCGGTGCGCTTCCCGCGGGGGCAGTCGCGGGCGCTATCGGCGGAGCGGCGGAAGCGCGAAACCAGGCGCAGATGCAGGATATCGCCAGGCGCCAGGGGCTGATGATCCAACCTGGGATGCCGGGTATGCTGCCGAGCGTGGTGTCGATGCCGTCGACTGCGCGGCTCGCAAGCCCTGAGATCGCGCGCACGTACGAGCCGCGTCTGTCCACACCCGTCATCCGGGGCGGAGCGCGGGCGGTGACGCTCACCGACCGCCGCACCACCACGATCAACGTGACCGGCGCGGGTACTCCCGCGGCCACGGGACGCGCCGTGGAAGGCGCGGTCTCCCGGCAGCAGGGCGCGGATCTGGGGCAACTCCAGAGCGCTCTAGTGGGGGCTGCGGAATGACCGACCTTCTTTTTTGGGACGCGGACCTGCTCTCAGGGACTCCCGCGGGCGTGGTAACTGCTGATTGCGTCACATCCTGGGAGCCGGAGAAAACCGCGGAAGTCACGAGCCATCCAATCGAAACCGGGTCGGAGGTATCGGACCACGTCATCCACCGTCCGGACGAGATCTCTGTCGAATTTGCTCAGAGCGAGCTTGCGTTTCGAGATGACGAACTCGAGTGGCAAAAAATCGAAAACGAAGTCCGGCAGAGCGAGTTCCGTCCGGAGGGGTTGCTATTCCTGACCATGGGCGCTGGCATGCTGATTGACGCAGCCGCCGGAGCGTTGGGGCTGAGCTCGAATTCGCAGGTCGAGATCTGGGCGCTCACAGCGAAAGAGGATCGGGACCGCGTACTCGAGGTGTACGACGCAATCGCGGGGGCGATCGACTCCGCGCGGCTGGTGAAATTCTCGCTCAAAGGGCAGGTCCTGGACGGGTATGTGCTCACGTCGTTGCGCCTACGTCGCCAGGGCGGACGGGAGTCTGGCCTTGCGCGGATCTCTGTGCGGGCGCGGCACGTCCAAACCGTGGAGACCTCCGCGTCTTCTTTGCTCGGGGGCTTCCCGGTGCCGAGCGCGTTGCGCGCCTTGCCACTCCTTCCCTTCGGGAAAAAGGGCACATCCGCGATTGTGGCTGACGTCGAGGAACACGCGAGCACGGCTCTCGGGATCGGGTCGCTGGGGGAGTTCCTCTGATGGCGACCGTCGAGATTTTCGCGGACTCCTCAGGGACGCAGCACGCCTACTCGCAGGTTTCGCGGCTCGACGGAGCGGACTATTTGATCACGCTCTTGTGGAACACGCGCACGGAACACTGGACGATTTCGCTGGAAACGGCCGCGGGCGTCTCCGTTCTTTCGGGGCGCGTGGTGTCCTGCGGCGTGAACCTTCTCCGGGGGAGTACGGTCACCGGACGTCCGCCGGGAGCCTTGGTGGCGGTGCCGCTTGACAGGTCGATTGAGCACCCCGGGTTGACAGACCTCGGCGCGCGTGTGCGGCTCTGGTACGTGGAGGCCGCGGCATGACCGAGCAGTGGATCCGGAGCGTGAACGTCGAGCTCGGCGAGGGCGGCCCGCTCGCGCTTGGCGGGTTCGCCGTCGGGGCGACGGACGCCGGGTCTTTGCGCATGACCTTTCGGGTCGAGCGAGATGAAAAACCCTATCCGAATTCCGTGCGTGTGCAGGTCTACAATCTCTCTCCAGATCACCGCAAATACCTCGAGGATAAGCAAGGGATCCCCTGCCGGATCACCGCGGGCTATCGCGAGTCCGACGGCGTGATTTTCGCCGGGATGCTCCGTGAGGCACACTCCGAGCACGCCGGCGCGGACTGGATCACCACAATAGAGGGCGGGGACGGCGAGCTCAATCGCGACGGCGATCCGCTCGCGTCCGGGTCAATCTCAAAGACCTGGAAGCGCGGCACCCCCCTCGCAAAGGTGGTCCAAGACTTCGCCGCGGAGCTCAAGGTGGATCCTGGAACATCCACGATTGCGAGCGCGGCCGCGTCTCTGATCACAGGTCCCGCACTCGCCGTGGCGCTATCCGTAGACGGTCCGATTCTCGACGAGATGACACACTTCATGCGGTCGGTTGGGCTCGCGTGGTCAGTGCAGGACTCGGCGCTGCAAGTACGCGTCGCGGATGCGCCGAGCGGGATTGCGCCGGTGATTTCTCCGCTGACCGGGCTTGTCGGCACAACCGAAGTCCGCACACGGAAGATCACTAAACGCAACCTGATTACGAAAAAGAAAGAGCGCACGAAGGTAACCGTCTGCACAGGGAAGTGCTTGCTTCTGCCTGGACTTCTGCCGGGGCAACAACTGATCGTGCAGGGCGCTGCGACTGGCGCGCCGGCGCTCTATCTCTGCACGAGTGTGCGACACGTGGGGGACACTCACGGTATAGACTGGTACACGGAATTCGAGGGGCAGCTATGAGCACACCGCGTTGGGAAGACATCATCAAAGGCGCGATTGAACACTCTTTGGACGGAGTGCACACAGCGATCCCGGCGAAGGTCTCGTCGTACCTGCCTGCGTTGCAGCAGTGCGTCTGCCAGCCCGTGATCGAGGGAATGCCGATCCTCGAAGACGTACCGGTGCTCTGGCCTCGTGGGGGCGGAGCGTTTTTGCACTTCCCGCTTGAGTCCGGAGACTCCGTGCTCCTGGTGTTCTGCGAGCAGGATTTTTCCCCGTGGCGGCTGAGCGGAGGCGTCCAGGCTCCCGCCCTGCTTCGCCGCCACGGACTTTTCGCCTACGCAATTCCTGGGGCCACGCCGGATATCGCCCCGCTGATTTACCCGGCTGCGCTCAAAGGCCCGGCTTTCGGCGAAGACGTTGGGACGGTCATGCAGATCGTGTCGGGCGTGGCGACGGTCGGGCTCGCGGGGGGGGTGGGTCTACCTGTGCTGACGGCGTTTGAGTTCACGACTCTGATGGCGACCTTGGTTACGTGGCTCTCCACGCACACACACACATCAGCAGCACCCGGCTCCCCGACGACTATGCCGATCGTTCCACCGACACCGCCTAGCGCAGTCGGGTCTGCCGTGCTAGGAGTAACGTCGTGACTCGAGGTTTCGACGTCTCCGGCGACATCGCCCTGTCCTCGGACGAGCGGCATCTTCTGCTCGCCCAAGGACCGACGGAGATCGTAGACCGGATCCGTGTGGGGCTCGAAACGCTCGCAGGGACCTGGGCGTACGATCTGCGGGTCGGCGTGCGGTACTGGGATCAAATCTTCGAGAAGCCGGCGAGCGTGGGTCTGGCGCTTCTTCGCTCGGAAATCACCCGGATCGTGCGTGAGACCCCGGGTGTGGTGAGCGTGGGGCGTGTTGCTGTGTCCTTCGACCGAGCGACACGCACGGCAAGCGTGGCGTGGTCCGCGCAAACGGACGCCGGAGCAATCCGAGACCTGGTGGTGCTGCGATGACTGACTACGGCCTTCTGGCGACCGGTCCCCGGCGTAAGACGCTCGACGAAATTCGCACGGATATCGAGGCTTGGCAACGTTCGAGGATTTCCGCGAAGCTAGATCTTTCCGAGCGGACCGTGCTCGGAAATTGCAATGCGATCTTCGCAGATCAGCTCGCACAGGCTTGGGAGGCTTGGGAAGCAGCCGCCGGGGCGCTCGACCCGGACAACGCTGTCGAGTCCCTGCAAGTCGCGCTGGCGAAACTGACCGGGGTCGTGCGACGCGGCGCGACCAAAGGGCGAGTGACGGCCACTATCACGTTTTCGAAAGCCGCGTCCGTCCCGCTCGGCGCCCTCACGCTCGCCGTGTCCGGCGAGGAATCGAACCTCTGGACGAACGTCGCGGTCATCACGGCAACAGTCGCTGGGGACGTGGACGCTGTATTCGAGTCGACGGTTGCAGCGAGCACAGCCACGGCCGCGTCCGGGACCCTGACTACGATCGTCACGCCGATCGACGGCGTGGCAGCCGCGACCAACGCTCTGGATGCCGAGCCCGGCACGGATATCGAAATCGTCGACGCCCTGCGGATTCGCAGGGAGGCCTCCCTTGCGGCGACTGGCAAAGCGACCGTGCCGGCGATCGAAGCAGCCCTCGCGCAAGTCGAAGGAGTGCTCGCAGCGCGCGTGTTCGAGAACACGACCGACGAAACCGACGGAGACGGGATCCCAGCGCACTCCGTGCGCGCTGTGGTTTGGGATGGGGACCCCGCCGGAGCAGACGACGACGAAATCGCGGCGGCTCTCTACGCTGCGCGCGGAGCTGGGCGTCCGGCGTGGGGATCCGAGTCCGGCACGCTGGTTGACGCTTGGGGTGACATCAAGACCGAGTATTTCGACCGCGCCGTGCAAGTCCCTTTGACGATCGCGATTACGGTCGCTGGAGATACGACCGAAGCTGCGGTCAAAGCAGCCCTAGTCGCGGCCGCCGATTACACGATCGACGAAGACGTTATCCGGCAAGCACTGATCTCCGCGGTCATGGCGCTTTCCGGCGTAACCGACGTCTCTGCGTGCACGCTCAACGGCGGCACCACGAACGTGGCAATAGACGCAGACGAAGTCGCGACTTTGGACTCCTCGGATATTACGGTGACGCTATGACCGAAATCGACCCGAACCTCTGGGCGTCTCTCGCACGGCAATACACCGGAGGGATCAACGCACCCTCTCCCGGACAGGAGGGCTTCGTCGCAGTCGCTAATAGTGCCGGGACGAATCTCGATTACGTCGCTCGTGGCGGGATTCTGGGCGATTGCTCGGTGCGCTCCGTCGGCGCCGTCGTGGTTGATCTAGAGAACGAAGTCTATGCGACGATCGGCAGCGGGACTTTCGTGGCTGGCGTCGAAGACACAGCTGTCCTGAGCGCCAGTACAACGGCTGCGGCCGTCACTTGCGGTGCGGGCGGGCGGTTACTGATTAATGCTTCGTTCGGGCTGACGGTCACAAGCGGCACAGTAACTGCCGTCGCAAAAGTCTACGTGGATGGCGTTGATTCCGGCGCCGCCTATTCGGTTGTGTCCGTCACCACCACGTCGAGTCGGGTGTCTCTCAGTACGATTGTGGCTGTCGACGCCGGATCTGTCGTCGACATTAGAATCGCGAATTACACCGATAGCAAAGACATAACAGCTGTGGACTACCACGCGCGTTACGAATTGCGTACAGCCCCATGACTCTCGAACGGAACCAGGCGCACGAACCCGAAGGGCTTCTGAAGCTTGCCCCACCCTTCTGGGGCAAGCCCCGGATTGCGTCTCTACTCCTAGGGTATCTCGCGGAAGTCCAGGTTTTGGAGGACGCGATCTGGTCGCTGATCGACGGTATCGACGTCGACTCGTGCGCGCGCTACGCACTCGAGGGATTCGCCAAGATCGTGGGGGAGTCTGCCCGCCCCGAGGACACCGAAGTCCTTCGGACTCTCGTGCGCGGGCGAATCGCGGCAAACCGCTCGGACGGGACTCTTCCCGCGATCCGCGCAGTCGTGGCCTGCCTGACCTCCGAAGCAACTGCTTGCCTCGACGGGTTCGATTGCGTGCGGATCCTTCAGATCACCGGCGTCTTGGATGCCCCGGACGCTTGCGCGGCGCTGCTCGCGGATTCGCGCCCTGGGGGCGTGACTTCATGTTGGATCTATCCCGCAGGCGCGACGGCGTGCGCGTTCCCTGACGTCAATAATTCAGATCCCGATGACGCCCGCGCCGTGGGCGAGGGTGTTTGGAGCGGATACTATGGCTGACCTCGAATGGGCGGAAAACGCAACCTACGCAGCTACAGGCACTCCGACGAAAATCGCGCCAGACGCGGCGCTCAAAGCGGAAGGTTGCGTCCCCGAACAAGCGAATGTCTCCGCGCAAGAGTTGAACTATCTCTTGCACGAGCTAGCGGCTCGAATGAATGTCGCAGCAAATAACCCAGTAGTCACCAACTACGATACGCCAGGCGCTTACACACACACGCTTGCGTTGAACGTCACGCATGTGGTTGCGATCGTCATTGGCGGCGGGGCAGGCGGTGGAGGCACTTCGTCTGCCGGCTGTGGGGCTGGCGGCGGCGGCGGCGGCGGCGAAATTCTCGTGTGCACCTTGCGTGCGGAGGATATCCCGGCGTCTTTGAGCATCACGGTCGCGGCGGCAGCTGCCGGTGGTTCCGCCGGATCGCCTGCCGAAAATGGCAATTACAGCGAGGTCTCAGGGGGCGGCACACGCATCCGAGCTCTAGGCGGCACCGCCGGCGCTGTTGGCAGCGGATACACCGGGGGATCTGGCGGTGCGCCGCCTGCGATCGGCACCGTTGGAGGCACGATCTATTATTCCGCTCGTGCGTCCGGCGGCGGCGACGGCGGCGACGGCGGCTTGGGGACACATGATCCCGGCGATGCTGGCTGGAACGGCATTACCGGCGGCGGACTCGGCGGTGCCGGTGGAACGATCGCGAGCATCTATTCTCCCGGCACCGGCGGGCTGCCGGGAAACGGATTTGGCGGTGGCGGCGGTGGCGGCGGCGGAGGCGGTGATGGCTCGACCTACTCCGGCGGCGGCGGCGGAGGTGGCGGCGGTGGGTGGGGAGAGACTGAATACGCGACCGCCGGAGTGGACGGCACTGCCGACGGCGGAGACGGCGGTGCGGGTGCGCAAGGGTATGTGCGTATCCTAGAGTGGATTGACGGCACCCCCTAATCGTCGGACCGGTCTTAATTTGCGCGGCACGGCGGTCGTACTGGAGGTAACATGAAGGAGCCCGATGACATCAACACAATCCCGGCGCCAGGCCCGTTCGCTGAACTTCCAGCCGGTATGCGCTATTCCCGCGGCAATACGCAGGTGGTGCGCATCCCTAGGGCGGATCGCCTGCCGAACATCGATCCTGTGCCTACTGCTGCTCCTATCAGCGTGCATGAGCACGTCTGATCTGTGGACAGTGACTTCGCCGGATCTGGCCGCGCCGGCGCAGGAGGCAGCGGAGGAGTGGTGCGAGGCGTCTGACGGCGCGTACTGCCCGCAGATCGTGGCAGACAGTCACCAGCACATCCACTGGACGACGGATCGCGCCGAACACGCCTGCGGGTGGTTCGGGAAATTTCCGCGCCTGGATGGCGAGCGCTGGGCGATCGGAGTCGTGAGTGCCGACGGCGGTTGTCGCCGACGCGAGCCCGACGGATCCGTCGCGGACCGGGTGAACATCCTCCGCGCGATCATCGCGCACGAGCTCGGGCACGCGGCTGGGCTCGGACACACGCCGACTGGGATCATGAGCAATCCCGGAACGGACGTGCTGCACGTCACCCGGGAAGATGCGGCTACCCTGCGCTGATCGTCCTTGCCCCGCGCGGCGACACGAGCTACCCTACCAGCATGCTGCGTCCGTTCTTCGGATATTTCGGGGGGAAATGGCGTCTCGCACACCACTACCCTAGCCCGCAACACCCGACGATCATCGAGCCATTTGCTGGTAGTGCCGGGTACTCCTTGCACTACGCGGACCGGCAGGTGATTCTGGTTGAGAAAAATCCGGTAATTGTTGGTGTTTGGCGGTATTTGATTTCCGGCGATCCGCGCCGAGTGCGAATGCTTCCGGACACCCCCGACGCAACCTTGTTGCCGGCGGAGCGCGCTCTGATGGGACTGTGGTTTGCGAAAGCGCCAACAGCACCTCGAAATGCCCCTAGCGCTTGGGCGCGCGATCCACAATACCGCGGCAGCTCTTGGTGGGGACCGCGGATTCGCGATCGCATCGCAGACCAAATGCCTGCCATTCGACATTGGGTTGTACTGCAAGCTGATTACTCACACGCTCCGGTGACGTCTGCGACATGGTTTATCGACCCGCCGTATATCAATGCGGGACGTGTCTATCCATGCGGGTCGAAAGATATTGACTACCAGCGCCTCGGAGCGTGGTGTCGACAGCTCCCCGGACAAGTGCTAGTTTGCGAAGCCGCGGATGCGAACTGGCTACCCTTCAGCGCTTTGCCCGGCACGCAAGCGCGGCTGCGCAAAACGTCTAAACACAAGGAGGCGCTGTGGATGAAGACCTGCTGTTGAGAGGCTTGCTCGAACGCCGCTACCGATCGCGTGGCTGGTGGTCGTGTGGCAAGCACGGGGCGGTGCAATCGCCGCTCGATTACCTCGATAGCGCGATGATGCGCCAGACCGAGCGCATTCGCACGTCTGGCGCAGCGAGCGACATCGATCAGATCACAGAATTCCGAGGGCGGTCCACAGCCATCGAATTCAAGCGAGAGGGGCAGACCTTAGGATTTGGACAATTCGGGATTCTGCGCTGGTTGGCGCAACCCCATTGCATGACGCAAGCATCGTGTCCCTATCGCGCCCCGGGCGCTATATCGCTTGTCGGTTGGTTGAACTCCGCCGGCGAAGTCATCGCCTACGCGCAAATCACACCGGAAGCACAATCCCCCCCGACGGCGATCAACATCGACACAGATACTTTTTTCGCAATCCCGCCTGCTTGGGAAAATGCCTGAGCCTGCCACACTAGATCCAGCATCCGACCTCGCGGTGTGCGTGACGCACCACGAGTCCCTATTCGCCCCGGCGCGTTGGGACGCCGAGGAAACGACCTGGGGTGCGTGGGTAGCGCGAGTCCGCGCGGAGGGGCACCGCCGAGACATCGAGAAAAATCACGCCCCTCTGATCAGTCTCTATCGGCTCCGTCGTGGCGGGCAGCGTTGCGACGCGGACGTGCTTGCGGTCTACGGGGTGTGCCTGGACTTCGACGACCGCCCGATCGCGGAGGTCGGTGCGGCCGTCGAAGCACTCCAAGCCGCGGGTGTGGCGTGCCTTTGGCACTCCACGTGGGCGCACGACGGTGGGGCGTTCGAGCTCGCGCAAGAGGCTTTGCCTGTCGAGTCCCGCGAGCCCCAGAAAAAAGGAGCGCTCGCCGGCGCTCGCCGGCACGAGCGTCGACGCTTGATCGTCCCCCTCACTGCGCCACTCATACCGAGCGCCTACCGCGACGCTGTTGCACGTACGATCGCGAGGTACGCCCCAACCGCCGATCGGCACGCGGCAGACAAGCTCTGTCAGGCATTTTTCGTCCCCAGCTGCCACCCCTCGCGCGCGCATCTCGCGGAGCTTGCCTACTTTCCCGGCGGCGGGCTCGTCGTGCCAGAGGCCTCGCCGGTGCCGCTCGCACCGGTTCCGCCGCCGGGCGTGCGGCAGATCGATCGCTCGGTCTGGCAAGCACTCGCGGTACGCTGGTCCCGGTCCACGCGCCCGCAGACGCTCGACCTCGGCGCGCGGCTGAAAAGGGTGCTCGACGGGGTCCCGTTTGCGGACCCGGGCGAGCGGGACGTGGTACTCTGGGATCTCTGTCGCGGGATCGTGCACGCCTACCCGGATCTGGCGACGGACGGCGTGGTGGGGCTGTTCGAACTTTCGCTAGGCGCGATGGCGCTGATCGAGCCCGGCGATCACCTCACGGAGCACGATATCCGTGAGAAAATCGAACGTGCCCGTTCTTCCCAAGCCCAGACCCAAGCGAACCCGCCGGACCGCCGCGCGGCGATCCGGCAGGCGTTCGGGTCGAACCGCGAAACGCCCTACTCCGAGGAGGAGCTCGCGGGGATTCGGGAAGCCGCCGGGGTTTCCGCTGAAGACCTTGAGCACGCTTGGATCCTCCAGCACGAAGACGAGTACTACCTGCTCGGGCGCTCGGGGGAGTACGTGCCAGTAGGACGCGCCTCCCTCGTGAACTCCGCGCGGGTGGTCCTCGCGCCGGCGCCGGTAGATCTCTATCGGGTCGACCCGATCCGCGGGCGACGGCTCCTGGAAAAAGAGGACCTCCTAGAGCGGTACTCCACGCCGTTGACTCAGGTCGTCCTGTCCTACACGACCGAGCGGGTGTCCGTGGATCGCGGCACGCGCGTGCTCACCCGCCCGGCGTGTCCCCGACGTGCCATCGCCCCGACGTTCGACCCTGAAATCGATCGCTGGCTTGCTGCGCTTGCCGGGGATTCCTACCCGGCGCTCGCCGCGTGGCTTTCGCATTTCCCAGACCTCTCGCGCCCCTCGACGGGGCTCGTGTTGACAGGTCCGAAATCGATCGGGAAATCGCTCCTCGCAAAGGGACTCTCGCGGATCTGGTGTGAGACCGGTCCGTCGCGGCTGACCGACGCCATGGGCTCGTTCAACGGCGCGTTGCTTCACTGCCCATTCGCGCACGCGGACGAATCGGAGATCCCACGCGACGCGCAAGGCAACGAGCGCACGGGCGAGCTTCGTGAATTCGTGCAAGCGACGCACCGCTTGGTCAACGAAAAATACCACCGACAGGTCCCCTTGCTCGGAGCGACGCGCCTGCAGGTCTCCGCGAACAACGAAGACGTTTTCGCTCTGAACGCGAACCTCACGGCGGCAGACCTCGATGCCATCGCGGAGCGATTCACGCACGTGCGCGGGCAGAATCGAGCTCGACAGCACCTCGAACAGATCGGGCACGACGGACTAACGCGCTGGATCGAGGGGGACGCCATCGCGGCGCACGTGCTTTACCTTGCGCAAAACCCGGCGGAATGGCAGGGGCGATTTGGGGTAGCGCCGGCGCCCGACCTCGCTGGGACTCTGGCCGTGCGCGGCGGGATCCGTGCGGGGATTTGCGAGCTGATCGTGCGGATGCTCCGCGACCCGGCCCCCTTGGGCGAAGGGGCGATCGTTGTGGACGGCGCGCTGTACGTGCACTTGGATTGGGTGCTCGGGACGTGGACGAGCCAGATGCCCAAGGCGCGGCTCCCCGCGGCGTCCGTCTTGATCAAAGCCCTTGACGGCCTGGGCACGCGGATCGAAGTCGCAGACGGCGGGCTCACCCAGATCGACACGCAAAAAATCGTTGCGTGGGCGGCGGAGTCGGGCTACGGTAACCAGACCCGCGTGACGGAATGGTTGAAATCGCACGAGGTGCAAGGATGACCGAAAGCAAAGCCGAACGTCGCCCGCCTGGCGCCATTCGCAGAGTCCCACACACTTGGGGTGCCCTGAAGCGAATTCCGTGGCCTGTGTGCCGTGGGTGCGGGTTGGTGTGGCTCAAAAACGAGCCGACATCGCGCGCAGTGAAGCGCGGGCATTGGCTGTTCAAAGGGGAGCGATGAATCCCACCCGCCCCTTTGAGGCATCGGCTTCGCGTATCAAGGATTTTCAGCGATGCCCGCGCCGTTGGGCGTGGCGCGTGATCGCCCGTCGCGAAGAGCCACGCACGCAGGCGCTCGAAGACGGCACGACCGCGCACGCAATTGCCGAGGCTTGGCTCCGCGACGGCACCCCGCCGGACTCCCGCACCAAGGAAGGGCGTTGGGTGCTCGAATCGCTGCCCCATCTTCCTCGTCCGAGGGAGTGCCGCGTGGAGCACGAATTCCACATTGGAATCGGGGACGTGCGTTTCTCCGGGAAGATCGATTTCGTGCACGCGCCTACGAGCACGAAAGGGGACCACAAATTCGTCGGGGATCGGCGCTTCGCACTCACCGCGGAAACAATCCTCGAAGACCCACAGGCCATGCTCTACGTCGTGGCCCCGCCGATGTTCGAGGTCACGCGACTGCGCTGGATCTACAACGAAAAGCGACGACGCGCGTCTACGCCGGTCGATGCTCTCGTGTCGTTCGAACGCGCGTGGGCTTGGGTTCAGGCGCATCTCGTGCCCATCGCACGCGAGATGACCGAGTGGTTTGACGCTTTTCGCGCCGTCGGAGTCGACGACCCGCGCGCGCTACACGAGGCGATCCACGCAGTGCCCTGCAACCCAGAGGCATGCCAGGATTTCGGCAGGATTTGCCCGCATTCCGCTGTGTGTAGGATGTATTAATGACAGCCACGTTCGACGCCGGCGAACGGAAATGAATTTGGACTAACGCGGCACAGCCGCAAGGAGCAAGAGAAATGGCACTGAACCCCAAAATCGAAGAAATCCGAGCCCGCGCAGCGGCCGCGAAAGCAGCGGCTGCGGGCCCCGTCGCGAGCGCTGTTCCGGCGGTGAACCCCTCAGCAGCGCCCGCCCCGCCCGCCCTGACGCAACCCGTCGAAGCCGTCACCGCTGCGGTCCGCGCCGAGCCGCGCGGACTCCAGTGGAAGGACACATACCCGGAGGCACTCAAAGCGGCTTGGCCTGCGCTTTCCACGGACGTACAGATGCAACTCGCCGCGCAATGGGAGGGCGGACAGACTGCGCCGATCAATCCCCCCGAGGCGTTCCAGCCCGCGCCCGCGGCCCCGCCCGCGCCCACGCCCGCGGACCCACCCACGCCCGCGGTCCTCGCGCCCGCCCCCACGCCCGCGTCCCCCGGACCCGATCCGGTCGTGCTTCCCCCGCCTGCCAAGCGGCGCGGGCGGCCCCCGAAGGCCGCGCCCGCGCCCTGCGCTTGCGCGCCCGCGGCCGCGCCCGCGCCCGCGCCCGCGCCCGCGCCCTCGGACTCCCTCCTCGAGGAGGTGCGCCGTACGAACGCCCTGCTAGAGACCTTGATCGAGGTGCTGGCCGGGGCATGAGTCGGATCGCTGCGCTTCCACGCCGTACTCCCCTCGCGGACGCGGACACCCTCGTGCGCGAGATGACGGCGTGGTTGCGCACCCCGGCAGGGACGATGACCCTCCGCCCGATTCAGGCGTGCACGCTCTATGAAGCCGCGTTGCAGCGCGGCGTTTTTTGCTCGGCGCGCACGTCTGCCGGCAAGACCCTCGCGGCGGGGCTCCTCCCCAGAGTGGTCGGCGCGCAACGTCCTCTGCTGATCGTTCCAGCGGCGCTTACTTCGTCGTCGCCCAAGGTCGAAGGAAAAACCGAACGCGAATTCCGCGAGCTGCGCGCGCACTGGCAGATCCCCCTGTCATACCGGATCACATCCTACCAAAAGGTCTCGACCCGTCCGAAATGTCGGATCCACGGGAAAACCCCCTGCCAGTGCGCGCGACCCGACCTCCTAGAGGAGTACCGACCGGACTGGATCGTGTGCGACGAGGCCCATAGGCTCAAACACGTGCGCTCTGCGGCGTGCGCGCGGCGGGTTGCGCGATACGTGCATGCGCATCCCGAGTGCGGAGTGGCGACGTTCACTGCGACTCCGCTCCGCGCCGGGCTCCTGGACTACGCGCACCTCCTGTGGTGGTCTTTGCGCTCGGGCGCGCCGGTGCCGGACGACCCGGACCTCCTAGAGCAGTGGGCGGCTTTGCTCGACGAAAACGACGGAAACGCTTTCGAGGGATTTCAGTCACTCGACTACTCGATCCTCGTACCGCACCTCGGACCGGTCTACGACGGACCCACCGCGCGCAAGGCGTTTCGGTCGCGGCTCGTGGAGACCCCTGGAGTAATCGTTTCGCAAGATCGATTCGACGGTGTGTCCCTCACGATTGAGCCCGTGCGGCTCCCGCCGCGCAGGGACTTGGACGACGCTTGGCAACGCCTCCGAGAGTTGTGGGTCTCGCCGATTGACGATTGGTTACTTCTAGACAAGCAACTCGGAGTCGCCGCCGTAGCAAAGCGGATCGCTCTGGGGTTCGATTATTATCACGACCCGAGACCGCCGACGGATTGGATTGAAGCGCGCAAGGAGTGGCAGGGTTTCGTTCGCCGCGTGCTCGAGGCCTCCCCCACATACGACACGATGGCCCAGGTGCGTGATGCATGCCTCGCCGGGGTCCTTCCGCGGCACGCTTGGGATCGGTGGGCAGGGATCAAGGACTCATACGAGGCGCGCAAACACCGGCAGACGCAGTGGCTCCACGCGGACGCGATCCAGCTCGCTTCACGGTGGGGACGCGACGGCGGGATCATCTGGGTGGACCACATTGAATTTGGGCGTGCCCTCGCAGAGGCAACGGGTTGGCCGTATTTCCACGAGAAGGGGTGCGACCCTCGCGGGAGATCGATTGGATGGGTCTCGCATCAAGAGCGCACGGTGATCGCTTCGAGCGCCGCGTGCTCCGAAGGACACAACCTCCAGCCCCACGACGGGATGCCGGGTTGGTCACGGAATCTATTCTGCACCCCGCCGAAAACAGCACTCGACTGGGAGCAGAGGGTTTCTCGCACGCACCGCGACGGGCAGACCCGGGACGTGACTGTACAGTACATCGTGGGGTGCCTCGAGAATTTCGTTGCGCTGCCTTGCGCTGTGAGCTACGCTCTGCGAACCGAGGAATCCCTGGGGCAGTTTCAAAAACTGCTCCAAGCGGATCGTACCGAACCACCGCTGGAATGGGCACAAGGACCGGCGTACGGAATATGATCAACGCACCAACACTACTCGATCTGATCGAACGAATCGAACGCGAACTTCGCAACCGCGCAGCGGAGGACATCCCAAACGAGCGCGCCATAGGGCTTGAGGCCGCCGCAGGACTGCTGCGAGACCTCTTGAGCGATGCCGAACCCCGAACAAGGAAAGCAAACGAAGCATGAATCCTGAACTCGAACGAATCATGGCCCAAGTCAATGCGCAACGCGCGCAGCAACCCCCCGCGCCCGCGGGTCCACCCGCGCCAGCGCCCCAATACGCGCCCGCGGGTCCACCCGCGCCAGCGCCCCAATACGCGACCCAACCCCAACCCCAACCCGCGTCCCTCGCGGATCCCGCCGTGCGTGACTTCTCCCAAGGCCCGCCCGCTGTGCCTTGGGTTGCACTCACCGCGACCTGGGTACTCGATCGACTCACGCACTCCGGCACTCGATCCGGTGGGTGCATGTACAAGGCTCTCTGCACGTGCACGCACTCATCTACGCCCGACGTCACAGCCGGCGGGCAGTACGTGTACCTGTTCACCTATGATCCGCGGGCGTTCGCGGAGGAAGACGTCGCAAAAAACCGCCGCGCGCTGCACTCCGTGCAAGACCTGATCGTCGCCGCGTGCGGCTTGCCTGCGCTTCCGCCGAGCGCGCCCGAGCAAGTCAAGACCGAGTGGTCCGCTGAAGTCGAGCGAACCAAGGTCGTGCTGATGCAAGCCTCGGCGGAGACCGGGTCACTCGGACTGCCGTTCCGCTCGCAGCAAACCCCGCGCACCACGCGCAACGGCAAGACCGTCACGAACATCGCCTTTTTCCCTGGGGTGTGATGATCCCTGCCCTCGCAATCGATACCGAAACCGAGTGCTTCACTCCTGCGCGGATGTCTCCCCGCCCGGTGTGTCTCTCGGTGGCGGCCGAACGCGAGGGCACTCTTATCCCTACGCCCGAGGCGCGGCAGGTCTTTCTGGACTTGCTCGCCTCGGGCGCTCCTTTGCTCACGGCGAACGGACCGTACGATCTCTGCTGCGCGCTCGCGTGGTGGGATTGCACCGCGGAGGTCCTCGAAGCCCTCGAACGAGACCAAATCGGGGACGTTTGGGTGATCGAGCGGCTCGCAGAGATCGGCGGGCTCACTCCACGCAAAGACCTTTCGCTCGCGAATCTCCACCAGGCGCACGGGCTTGGCGTCCTGCCGAAAGACGAAGTCCGCACGTCCTACGGCCCCCTGCTCAATCGCCCCCTCGCGGAGTACTCGGAAGCGCAGATCCACTACGCCCGCGACGACGCCTGTGCAACCCTTCGAGTGTTCCGCCGCCAAGAAAAGCGCTGGATCGACCCCGGACACATCCACTGGGCAGACGTCGCCATGCTCACCCGCAAGCGGACGTGGCTCGAAGCTACGCGGGTCTACGGGCTCCGAACTCACCCAGAGCGCCTAGCGGATTTAGCGCGCGGCGTGTCCGAGCGGATCACCGAGCTTCGTCAGCAAGTCGCAGATCTCGGGATCATCCGCGCGGACGGGACGAAAGACTCCGGTGCGCTTCAGGCGCTCGTAATCGAGGCATACACCCGTGAGGCTGTCTGCCCGCGCCCGGGGCAGAGAGTTATCGACCACGTCCGTGAGATCGCACAAGCCCCAGACGCCGCGCGGCGCGGGGTCCCGCTCACGCAGAAACCCCGCGAAAAGAAAGACGCACCACCCCGCAAGAAGCCGTGGGTCCCCTCCGTGCGCACGGACCACGCCACCCTTGAGGAAAGCGGGGACGATCGGCTGATCGCGTTCGCCGAATACGGGTCGTGGTGCTCGACGGAAACCCTCCTCCCGAAATACGCCCTCGGCGCGATCGAACCAATACACACGAAATGGGGCATGGCTGACTCGACACGCACGACGTCGAGCGCCCCACCCGTGCAAAATCTCGGGAAAAAGAACGGGATCCGAGAATGCTTCATTCCACGCCCGGGATTCGCTTTCGTCGCAGTCGACCACGGCGGTCTCGAAAACGCAACGCTAGCGCAGTGCTGTATCTGGTATGCGCGCAAGCACGGGTTCGCGGATTTCGTGCGCGGTGGGGGGGATCTGCATTGCCTGGTCGGAGCTGCAATCCACGGGTGCTCGTACGAGGAGGCTTTGCGCTTGCATGCGGAGGAGGAGCCGGCGTTCGAGAACGCCCGCCAGGCGGCGAAACCGGTGAATTTCGGATCTCCGGGAGGCGCGGGTTGGCGCCGGCTCCAAGCCTCGGCGAAGCTCCTCCAAGGATTCGACTGGACCGACGGCGACGCGAAGCGATACAAGGCCGCCTGGCGAGCGGCTTGCCCGGACGTCGTAGCGTACCATGCCTGGGTGGACTCCCGCGCGGACGGAAAGGGGCGGTACACAGTGCCGATCCCCGGCACGACGATTACGCGACGGGGTTGCACGTATTGTTCCGCGTGCAACAACGGATTCCAGGCTCTGGGCGCTGTGGTCGAAGCGTACGTCGGATGGGAGATTTGGCGAGAGTGCCTCACCGGGCGTACGCGCGCGGGGGCGTTTTCGGTGCTGGGGCTGTGCCACATCGTCAACTACGTGCACGACGAATTCATCCTAGAGTGCCCGCGCGAATTCGTGCACGAATGCGCGGAGCGACTCGAATGGTTCATGGCGGAAATCCCCCTCGCAATCATGCCGGACGTGCCACTGCGGTCCGACGCGAAAGCCATGGCATTTTGGTCGAAAAAAGCGAAGCGCGTCATCCGGGACGGGCGCTTGCAGGTGTGGGAGGGGTGATGCTCCTAGCAGCGATCGACCCCGGTGCCCACCCAGCGTACGTCCTACTCGATCTCGAGCAAGCCCACCCACGACGCTACTTTCCCCGCGCCGGACCCCTGCCCCTCGTGGTCGCCGCGGCACTCGCGCACCCGGATTGGCTGTCCCGAGCGGGCGCCGTGGCGACAGAACTCCAATGGTTTCGCCGGCGGCGCAAGGCTTCGCCGAAATCGATCCTCACGCTTGCGTTTTCGGCGGGGTGGCAGCTCGCTCGGGCGTGCGCGTACGGGGCGACGCCACTCGCTCTCGACGTCGACGCCTGGCGAGCTGCTTTGGGTTTGGATCCGGGCGTCCCCAAGGAGGTAGCCGCGGCGCGATGCGCCCGATCGCTTTTGCCTGCGGAAACCCTTCTCTTCGCACGAACGGGGGCGTCGCCGAAAAGGCTTGCCGATCTCTATGATGCCGTCATGATCGGATGGGCCGCGTTTTTGCAGCCCGCCGAGTACCGATCCCCGCCGTAACCACCAAAAAAAACGAGAAAAGAAATGACCTTGAACCCCGACCCCGAAGATCGAATTGCCGAGCTTTTCGAGCAACAGCAAATCAAAATCGCATCTGCGTTGCAGGACGTAGCTGCTGTCTGGGAAAAAATCAACACGACGCCAATCGACTCTGCAGACATGGCGCACTGCCTGCGGCAAATTGCTCAGAAGATCGAGGACGCATGATCTCCACGCTCGAAGCCCTTCGCGACGCGCGGATTCTCGTTCGCGATCTCGACGCCCAAGTCCGCAACATCGAGGCACCACACCTCGCGGCGGCCGAAGCCGTGTCCTTCGAGGCCCGGGCGGATCTCGCCGCGGCCCGCGCGCTCGAAGCGGAGCTCGCGTCCGACGCCGCGACGCGCTATGCCGAAGCGATGTCCGCCCGCCGGGCATCCCTACTCGCGGGACACGAAACCCCTATGCCCGGCGTTCCGGCGGGATGTGTGGTGCAATGCCGACCCGTAGTGTCGATTGCTGCGCCCGACGAAATCCCCCGGGCTCTATGTGCGCCCGACAAGACGCTCGTGGCGGCCTCCCTCAAGCAGGGCGCAGTCCCCGGCGCGCGCTTGACGGAGCGATTCGTGTTCGTCTTTCGCGCGACGGACGATTTTGCTTGCACGGCGCCGGGACGCGAGGCAAGGTAGCGTATGCCCACCAAACCCCCGACAATCCAAACCAGGCGAATCGCCTGGGCTGCTCACCGCGGCGTGCCTGGCCCCTGGCGCGTCGACTTCAAGAGCCTCAACCGACACGACCGTCGAGCTGCTCTGGTGTGCCTACGATCGGAGTCGAAATACTGCGCATCGTGCAACCGCGTTGCGCGGGGAGGAAAGCAATGACCGGCTATTTCAAGGTGATTTCCACAGGTCGCGATCTACACGGACACGAGTGCCGCCGCGGCGGAGCACGCTCCGGTGCCCCCGTCCCGCCCGAACGTCGCCTGTGCTCATGGGTTTACCCTTACGGAGGGGCGCGGCAGAGGCTCGCGGCGCAAGCCCAAGCCCAAGCGCAACAAGCACTCGTACAAGGATCCCGTGCAGAAGAGGTGCGTTGTGGCTGATGGGATCAAACACGACCGAGGGAAACCTCCTTGGGATCTCCTCCCTTGGGACGCTGTACACGAAATCGTGTCGGTCCTGCAATTCGGCGCTCAGAAATACGGTTCGCGAAACTGGGAGGGCGGGCTCCTATATTCGCGTCTGTTCGCCGCAGCGCAAAGGCATCTGACGTCTTGGTTCCAAGATCACGAAGACTACGATCCAGAGACAGGAATCTCACACCTCGCACATGCAGCGTGTTGCTGCCTATTCCTCCTCGCGTTCGTGGTTCGTGGACGCGAGGACCTTGACGATCGCCCATGCCGGTGAAACCCCCCTGCCCCCACGGGCGGTTGCGCTCGAAATGCTCTGAGTGCCGGCGCGAGTACGCCCGCGAGTACATGCGCGACCGCAGCGCCGACCCCGCCTACCGCGAACGCAAGCGCGAGTACAACCGCGACCGCCGCGCCGACCCGGCCTACCGCGAGCGCGAGCGCGAATATCAGCGCGCGCGCAACGCCGACCCCGCCTACCGCGAACGCAAGCGCGAATACGACCGCGACCGCAGCGCCGACCCCACCTACCGCGAACGCAAGCGCGAATACGCCCGCGCGCGCAACGCCGACCCCGCCTGCCGCGAACGCAAGCGCGAATACGCCCGCGCGCGCAACGCCGACCCCGCCTGCCGCGAACGCAAGCGCGAGTACATGCGCGAGTACGGCCGCGCTCGCCGCGCCGACCCAGCCTACCGCGAACGCAAGCGCGAGTACATGCGCGAATATCAGCGCGCCCGCAGCGCCGACCCCGTCTGCCGCGAACGCAAGCGCGAATACGACCGCGCGCGCTACGCCGACCCCACCTACCGCGAACGCAAGCGCGAATATCAGCGCGACCGCCGCGCCGCAGCCAAAACCAAAAAGGAATCAGTATGATCGTCGTAGACCCAGAGCTCAAAGCCTTCATTCCCCCGCTTAGCTCGGCCGAGCGTGCCTCCCTCGAGGCGGAGATCGTTGCCGCCGGACGGGCTGTGGATCCGATCGCCGTCTGGTCCACCCCCGAGGGGGACGTAATCGTCGACGGGCATCACCGGTTCGAAATTTGCCAAGCGCATGGCCTGCCTTTTGCGCTGCGGTACGTCCAATTCGACAGCCGTGATGAAGCCAAGTCTTGGATGCTGGATCACCAGCTGGCCCGGCGAAACCTGACTGCAGATCAGGTCGTCGCACTCGCAGCCCTCCGCGGGATCGATCCTCCGGCTGGGTTCCGCGGTCTCGCGGCGCAGAAGACGTGCGCCGAGCTCGTTGCCGCCGGGGCCGCCGACGCGCTTGCCCCGGTGCTCGCAGGCAAGTCAACGGCGCGTGTCGCGTGGCTGCGCTGGCGCGAGCGCAACGGGCAAGCAGGATCGCGGAAGCAGCGCGCTAGGACCTCACCAGCGCCACTCGAGGCCGCCCGCGCCGCCCAAAACGCCCGCGACGAGGTTTCCGCCGACCGCCAGGCCCTTCGCGCAGCTCTGGACGCGCTCGCGCGCGCGGAGTCCACGCTCGACGCACGAGCGGCTATCGCGTCCGCTCCGCCCGTGGCCATGCCGACGGAGCTGCCACCAGGCGAAAGGGTTTGCACGGCTGTGGCTTTGCTGAGCGACGTCCACTATGGCGCGTCTTTCCCCGAGGCCGCGAACACGTTCGGGAATCGCTACTCTCCGGCGATCGCTGCGTTTCGGTTGAACCGTTTCTTCGCCGCTACGCGCTGGAACGTGAAACACTATCGCCTTTGGGGCGCCAGGATCGATCGGCTCGTGCTGGCCTGTGCTGGCGACCTCGTGGATGGACATCTCCACGACGAGCAGGTCGAGACGTCCCTCGCGCCACTCGAGTCGGCGCGGCAGGTTTACCCGATCCTCGCGTCTGGCGTGCGTTTTCTCGAACAAGAGGTCCACACCACGGTCATCGGGGCGTACGGAAACCACGGGCGGTTGACTCAGAAAATCCGACACATCACCGGCGCGCGCCACAACGTCGAACACGAGGTGTACCGGCGCCTGGCAGAGGATTTCCCCGGACAGGTCACGGCCGAGCCTTGCGAGGATCAATACCTGGACGTGTACGATTGGACGCTCCACGTTACGCACGGCACGGGCGTGCGCTATCAGGGCGGTATCCAGGGCGTGCAGACGCCGCTGAACAAGGCCGCGATGGGGTGGCGAGCGCAGCGCCCAGACAAGTCTCGGATGGTACACCTCCTCGGACATCTTCACACGCTGCTGTTCGGCGGGTCTTGGCTGCTCAACGGATCGATCGTCGGCTACGGCCCGCATGCTGCGTTCCTGCGATGCGCCCCCGAGCTCCCGGCGCAGTGGTTTTTCCTAATCGATTCGAAACGCGGGCCTACGAACTTCACTCCGCTGTGGGTGTCCGACGCGAAAGACGAGGTGTCGCTGTGACCGTGTGGACCGCCGGACAATGCATCGCCAATCGTCGTGCGCGTGGGGTCACTGCGCACGACGATTGGCTGGCGAGTATCGATGCCACAGCAAGATCGGAAAGACTTTGGTGTGCTCGGTCAGCCAAAGATCGGCGCGAGGCCGAGCGTACTGGGCTGCTTGCGCGCAACGAAGAGCGCGCCCGGGCTTGGGCGCGGTCGAGAGGTGTACTGTGAAACCCTCCGTAAAAATCCGGCGCGTACCCCCCGAAGCAATCCGCAGCTGGTACGCGGAACTCGGCGGGCGCTGGGAGGAGGGTGGTTACTACTGGGGCGCGTTCGAGGGACGGCGCCTGATTGGGTATGCCGGGCTAATCCCGAGTCGACGATTTTCGGATGCTGTCTACCTGCATTGCGCGGGGGTGTTGCCCGAAGCTCGCGGAAAACGCTTGCAACGGCGGCTTATCCGCACTCGGTTGGCCTGGGCGCGCCGTAGCGGATATCTATGGGCTGTGACTTACGTCATGCCTTACAACGTGCCGTCGTTGCGATCTCTGATTGCCTGCGGTTTTCGCCCATACACCCCGGCAATCGCGTGGGGCGGACGAGACGTGGTATACCTGACCAGATCAACAGAGAGGCAAACATGACCAAAGGATCACACGACCGACAACCCAATGCGGACTCGAACGGTTAACAGGAGGAGAGCATGAGTGAGCAACGAAGCTGTTTCCGGCACGGAGCCTTTGACGAGGTGCGGTGTCCGGCGTGCGCTGATGAAGCCTACGAGGCCGCTCTGGCCACGGGCAACCGCGAGACGCTTGCTGCGGAGATCGAATCTCGACTTCGGGCATCTCACAACTGCTACGGCACAAGTTTCAAGCGCGAGCCCAATGGTCCGTGTGTCTGGACCAAGCCTCTATGGCTGGAGCGGACGGAACCACCGTGGCGGCAGTGGGCCGAGGAGGCCGCTGCTGTGCTGATCGGGGGTGCGCGATGACTTGCTCTGGATGTTTTCTGCGGCTCAAGCCCGACTCGTGGTGCGCGGAATGCGTAGAAGTGGCGAGAGACAATCAGTTGCGGGCGATGCGGCTGATCGAGGTGGTAGAGGCGGACCCTTTTATCTTCAGCGCAGAAACTCGCGCATCCGTAGAGATGATGCAAGAATGCAAGTCCAGGATCCGAATCCCACTGGCGCGACGGCCCGGAAATGCACTCAACGTGGAAATCGGTCAGCCGGCCGATAGGTGCATCCAAAAGCGCCCACACCACTGGCCTAACTCCATGACCGCCATACGATGGCTCGCGTCTGGTGGCGAGGCTCTGGTGTTCGGGTGCTGTTGCCCGCCGTGTCCGCTTGACAGCTGGTCGAAGGATTCCGCGCCGGTAGACGGCGACGGAGAGCGGAGTTGAACCATGGAGAATGCGAACCCAACCGTCGCGCGGAGAGGCAACGGCGCGCAGCCGAACGCGCAGCGCAAACACCCACCGAACGTACCGCCAAGCTGCGGCAAGCCGCAGGCGGTATCGCGAGCTGCATCCAGCACAAGACGTGCAGAGGGTGACGCTATGACCCTACCCAAAGGCTTCAGCACAATCCGCGCGCACTCCCCGGGCGTGTACCTCGACCTGCTCCACCCCGATCCGGATCTGATCTCGCTCGAAGACATTGCCTGGTCCCTCGCGAGGATCAATCGCTGGACGGGGCACACCAGGGCCTATTCTGTGGCCGAGCACTGTGTGTACGTGTCCTGCATCGCGCCTGAGCTACTACGCCCGTGGGCTCTGCTGCACGACGCGGAGGAATATGCCACGGGCGATTGCTCGTCTCCGCTGAAGCAACTCCTACGCGGGATCCCCGACCTACCCGAGGATGTGCGCAGCGAGCTCCGCGCCGAACTCTCGCCGGAGCTGTGGCATTTCCTTTGCGCGGCCATCCCGGGCTATCGATCGATCCAAGACGGTTGGGCTCGAGCCGTATCCACACGATTCGGGGTGCCGGTCGAGCGCGTCAAACAGTGGGATCTCGAAGCCCTACTCGCCGAACGGCGCGACCTCTTAGGGATCGACGCGCCTTGGATCGAAGACAGCATGGGGTACGTGGCTTGTCCCGTGCCGGTGCGCCCGCTGGGGGATCCAAACCGAGCCGAGCGCTTGTACCTTCGCCGAGCGTGGGAGCTGGGGATCCGATGACGCCCAGCAGCACATGGCGCGACCTCGAAGCTTGGCTATCCGCCGCACCGAACCGGACAGTGTGTATCGACCACACAGACCGGTACTTCAGATGCTTGCTCCGCGAAGACAGTCCGGGGTACGTCCCCGCCGATAGCGGTCCGCGGATACAACCGCAATCGTGGTGTTGTAATCACTGTGATGCAACAGCGGATTGCGCGGTAGCTGGGGCGATCTGCTGCTGGGCCCGACAGGGCCTCGGAGCGAGCCCCGGCGGGTAGGGAAACATCCTACCTATTTTCTCTAGGCAGACGGATTTCGCTGGCGCGTGCCCGAGCCGGGGCGCATGATTTGATCCTCCGGCGCTGGCCCGCGACCGAGTCACGGGCCAGCGCCGGACGAAGCCCCAGGAGCATCATGACCAACCGAGAATCGATCGTATCGCCAGAGATCGCGGAAGAAATCGCGGAAGCCCTAACGGAACCCGGCGAGGACGAGCCCACCCCCACCCCCGTCAATCCTATCGATCAGGAATCGATCGCGGACATTCTCGCCCGACGCGAGGAAGCCGAGGCCGCACTCGCTCGACGAGCAGAGGAAAACCGCCGCTTGGCGGCGGAGATACGCGAGCAAGCGGCTACACAGTACGACGCGTCTGTCGCTGCCGCTACTGCTGCGTGGAACGCTGCCGTCGCACTCGCAGACGCTGAACGGGAGGCGATCGACCGCGAGGCGGATCGCCTCGAAGCAGAGGCGGACGTCATCGCCGTACCGACTCGGGCAGCGAAGAGCCCCCGGGCACCGACTCGGGCAGCGAAGAGCCCCCGGGCACCGACTCGGGCGGCGAAGGCTCCCCAAGCAACCACTGACTGCGTAGTAGCTGCCGTCGCGGCCGGCGCAGATCGCCGTGCCGAAGTCGTGCTGCGCACGGGGCTCACCGCCACGCAAGTCACACGAGCACTCGCGGCGGCCGTCAAGGCTGGCCTGCTGCATCGCACCGGGACCAAGCGCGGCACGACCTACGGTGTCGAAGCCGTCGAAGCCGTCCGGGGGACGAAATGACCTGGCTTAACCGCACAGATTTGGACGTTTCGTGGCCGGATTGGCTACGATCGGGTAATTGGGTATCCGCCGACATCATGCTGGTCAACGGAACCGTGTGCTGGCACGACGGCGAGTGGCGCGGCGGCGAGTGGCGCGGCGGTGTATGGTGCGACGGCGAGTGGTGCGGCGGCATCTGGCGAGGCGGCATCTGGCGAGGCGGCATCTGGCGAGGCGGCATCTGGCGAGGCGGCGAGTGGCGCGGCGGCGTCTGGTGCGGCGGCGAGTGGC
>Ga0265297_10003933_pt1 | contig 25435 bp, 35 predicted proteins | sample Munlanlwell13791_FD_192502 | JGI IMG/M metagenome (GOLD analysis project Ga0265297, IMG submission 192502) | Leachate microbial communities from a municipal landfill in Southern Ontario, Canada - Leachate well 137-91 | ecosystem: Engineered > Solid waste > Landfill > Unclassified | place... | reverse complement strand
GCCCTGCATAAAGGCAGGATGTGGGTTAAGAGCGAATTAGGAAAAGGGAGTCAGTTTTATTTTACGCTGCCAAAGGAGGCGAGATGAGACGTTTAGCGTGGTTGATTTTGATAGTAGTGGCGATTTCCAGCCTTGCGGGGTGCTCTCGCGCCAAGCGCATAGCCAACGATTTGGACTGGGTTGTTTTAGACGGAGAGCCGTCAAGAGAGAACTGATCGGGACCGATTTCGGATCCGCGAAGTTAAAAAAGGATAAATAAATGTTTAATGGAATAAGGGAAGATGTTAAATCCGCGATCCACAAAGATCCCGCGGCAAGGAGTGTCTTGGAGGTGCTGTTTTGCTATCCCGGCCTTCACGCCATCTGGCTACACAGGCCCGCGCATTTTTTCTACGGCACAAAGCTTTATCTGTTCGCCAGGATGATCTCGCATTTCTCAAGGTTCCTGACGGGCATAGAGATACACCCCGGCGCGAAGATAGGAAGGCGTGTCTTCATTGACCACGGGATGGGTGTTGTCATAGGTGAGACCTCGGATGTGGGGGATGACACCATTATTTACAAGGGCGTGGTGCTGGGGGGCACGAGCCTTGAGAAAGGCAAGCGCCATCCGACGCTCGGGAAGAACGTGGTAGTAGGTTCCAACGCCTGTATCTTGGGTCCGATAAAGATAGGCGACGGCGCGAAGATAGGTTCGGGTTCGGTTGTCGTAAAAGACGTCCCGAACGGGGCTACCGTCGTGGGTGTCCCGGGCAAGGTGGTCGAGAAAAAGGTCGTTGAGAGGCTTGAGCTGGATTTCGAGCACGGAAACCTGCCCGACCCGATAGCCGACGTGGTCAGGATCATGCTGAAGATGCAGCATGAGCTGGAGCAGAGGCTGGAAACCCTGGAAAAGGGCCATGACATAAAGACGAGGGGCATCTTTCACGATTACGAAGAAAAGGCGGCGGAAGAACTGCCTGATGACCGGTGATATTGACAAATAGATAATTTCGTGTATAATTATAAGTATAAATTTTAGGGAAGGAGGGTAGTAGAGGTGCCGAAAGGAAAAGTAAAGTGGTTCAGCAATCAAAAAGGCTACGGATTCATTACTCCTGAAGATGGCAAGGACGTATTTGTGCATCACACCGCCATAAAGGGGGAGGGGTACAAGACCCTTCAAGAAGGTCAAGAAGTGGAGTTTGAGGTTGTCCAGGGGCCAAAAGGAGAACAGGCGGCTAACGTAACCAAGTTGTCGTAAACCAAACATAATAGCTAACTATGCCCCACACTTGGTAAAACCGGGTGTGGGGTTTTTAATGCCATGAGCGAGCTTGTAAGGGTGTGGAAAGAAATAGAAACGGATGACATCTCTCATCACCTGCTTATAGTGGGCGAGTCAACAGGGGATTGCTCTAACTGCAGGGAGCTGGGCATAAATTATTCCATGGCAAAGGTCTGCCCCAAATGCGGTTCGGATTTCAAGTACATCGCCTCGAGGACCCGCGAGATACGAAAGATAAAAAACAGAAGGCCTGATTTGATATTCATAGAACTCGAGGACTACAAGAGGGCCACGGGAAAGATAAAAGCCAAAAATTTGTTTTTTTCAAAAGAGTGAAAATTTGATTATCGCCCACAACACGCCGAGGGAATAGACGGGTTTGAATTTCTTGCCTTCTTTGAATGTCCTTGCCTTATAAGGTATGCCGACCTCCGTGATCTTGAATCCTTTTTTTGATATCTTGGCGGTCAGTTCCGGGTCTATCCTGAAATCGCCGGAAACCAGCTTCATATCCTTGAGTGCGTCTTTTTTAAAGATCTTGAAGCAAGTCTGGCTGTCTGTAAGGCTTATGCCGCAGAGGAGGTTCGTTAGGGCTGTCCCGAAACGATTCGCCAGATAATACGACATCCTCATGCCGACGGGGTGCCCTTGTTCCAGGAATCTGGATCCGTAGACAACAGAGGTCGAGCCGTCCGTTATGGGTTTTAGGAGCGCCGGGTAGGACGCCGGGCTGTATTCCAGGTCAGCGTCCTGTATTATTATTATGTCTCCCGTGGCGTGGGGCAGCGCGCTTATCAGCGCGGCGCCCTTGCCTTGTTTTTTTATGTGGTGGATGACCCTTGCCTCCGGTATCACTGATGTCGCGTTTTCAACTGTTTTGTCGGTAGAGCCGTCGTTAATCAGGATTATCTCTTTTTCAGATATCCCGCAGGGGCGCAGATCTATGGCCTTGATTTCAGCCATGACTTTTCCTATGGAGTTTTCCTCGTTGTAAGCGGGTATTAATACGGAAACTTTCATGAAAACGAGTATATATTAAAGTAGAGAAATTTACAAGGATTAAATCTGGTTTTTGGCTGGGGAGATATGCTTTATTTATTAAAATAATGCTTATTTCTGAGCAACGATTAATTGACTTTAGTTCGGTAATCTATATAATAATATACATGCACCAGCACAAGAGAAAAGTTCTTCTGGCCGAGCACGTAAACGAAATAAGGGATATCTTGCTGTATCTCCTCAAGGCCTGGGATTATGATGTGGTGCATATCTCGGACGGTACGCTGGTGCAGGATCTTGTCAGAAAGGAGCAGCCGGATATCATCATAGTGGATTCCAACCTGCAGAAATTGGACGGCCTTAAGGTGTCGAGGCTGTTAAAAGAAGATTTTCTCACGGCGCACATACCCATAATAATCCTGATAGACAGGAAACAGATAAGAAAGAAGATGCTCGATATAGAGCAGGGCGTGGATGATTACCTCGCGAACCCGCCGGATCCCATCGACCTGGAGGTCAGGATGGAGATGGCGCTCCGGAGGACCACGCATCAGCTGTCCGCGAACGCCCTGACGCGCCTGCCCGGCAACAGGCAGATAGAAAAGATAGTGCATGTTAAGCTGGATCAGGGCCTGCCTTTTTCAGTCGCTTATTATGACATCGATAACTTCAAGACGTTTAACGACAAGTACGGGTACATGAAGGGCGACAGCGTCATAAGGCACGTCGCGTACATCATCTCCACCACAGTAAAAAGATACGGGAACAAGGATGATTTTGTGGGGCATATCGGGGGGGATGATTTCGTGGTGGTCACGACCCCGGAGAGAGACAGGTTGATCGCCTCGGAATCTATACTTACCTTCAACAGGATCATGGCTTTTCATTACACGAAAGAGGACAGGGAAAGGGGGCATGTCGTCGCGAAAGACAGGCGCGGGAACGTGTCCAACATGCCCCTCATGAGCATTTCCATAGCCATAGTGAATAATAAGAATACGCCGATAAAAAACATGGTAGAGTTGATGGAGACCATAACGGAGATAAAGCATTACCTGAAGACCCTGCCGGGCAGCAATTTTTTAGTTAACCGCAGGCAGATCGAGAAAAAAATATTTATCGATGACCCCCAGAAAAAGGACATAAGAAAACAGGCGGTAGCAAAGCACAAGGTGCTTGGCCAGATATTACTGGAATCCAAGGTCATAACGCCGGACCAGTTGGAGACGGCGTTGAATAAACATTGGAGTACCGGCCAGAAAATAGGTCAGAGCATAATAGGGCTTGGCATGGCCAGCCCTGGCGACATAGTGAGGGCGCTTGAGTCTCAGATGAACGTGCCGCATCTCGACGCGCGTCATGTCAGCGAGGACGGGGAATTAAAAGAGGTTATGTCGAAGATACCCATAGAGTTCCTGAACGAATACGGGGTCGTGCCCGTCAGGAAGGAAAAAGACATGATCTCATTGGCCATGGTGAACCCGAAAGACATAGAGACGATAGCTAAGATAAAGAATATAACCGGTTGTAACGTGGCTACTTTTTTGGTTCTAGAGGGGGAATTCAGGGAGATACTCGAAAAGGCAATAAAAAAAGCCGATAAAGGCGATTGAGCTTTCGGCTTTTCATCGCTTCGGCAACCCAGCCGCCATATTACCCGCTGACTGCCTAACTAACCGTCCGCATCACGGTCACGGCTTGTCAGGGTAACTTAGGCCTGTCGGCTTTGCGCCCCCTGATTTCTCAGGGTTTGCCCTTATCGGCTAATATAAGTGTACCATATAATCTTAACTTTTTCAAGGGGGGGGGGGAATTAGATGAAATGTATTATCAGAATCAGGGGGATCGCAATGGTTTTGTTTTTAGGCCTGACGGATGCCGCCGCGAAACCTATCCCGGCGCGCAATCAGATGCCGCTGTATCTTTTTTATCTCCAGATGCTGCCTGAGGAGGCGAGCGTGACGGGGCGCGACAAGGCCGTGATAAGCGCGGATTACACGCTTTCGAACATAACAGTGAGCTGTTTTACTCCCGCGTCCTCGCTTTATGACATCCAGATAGACATGGAGATCAATAGGTATGAGCTGGGTTTTAAATATGGTGTTTACGAAAATCTGGAACTGGGCATAGAGGTCCCTTATATGTCTTTTTCCAGCGGGTATACAGACAATTTAGTGGAAGGATTTGAGGACGCGGTAAACGCCAGGACTCCCCGCTCCAGGGAAAGACAGGGTACTGACAAGTTCGATTACACTTTCCGGTATAACGGCGTGTACCTTATCAATAAAAAAGATTCTACGGAAGGCCTGGGGGACATAGTCCTGAACGCGAAATATCAGCTGCTTAGGGAAGGGGCGTGGATTCCTAATTTTTCACTGCGTTCCGCGTTAAAACTTCCCACCGGAGAAAAGGATGATTTGTTGGGCAGCGGAGAGTTTGATTATGGTTTCGGGATACTGGCCGATAAATCATTCTTTGAGAGGTTTTTTATCTACGGCGGGTTTAACGCGGTTTTTATAGAATCCCCCGGTTTTTTCAGCGTCCTCGGCATGGATGAGCAGATTTATTCGTTCATGCTGGCCGCGGAATATTTTTTTACTCCGAGGTTTTCCCTGGTGACGCAGTGCACCGGCAATACGACCCCGTATCCCTTCAGCGACACGAATGTGCTGGATAACGAAGGCTACGAAGCCGGCCTGGGGGTTAATTATATCTGGAAAGAAAAAAAGAACGTGTCATGGCGTTTCGCGGTTATCGAAAACATAGGAGCGGCATCGAGCCCGGATGTGACTTTCAATACCGGCTTGAGCGTGCGTTTTTAAATCGTGAGACTGCAGGTATATCTGTCAAAGGCGGGGGTCGCCTCCCGAAGGTCCAACAGGGGCATTATAGAGTCAGGCAGGGTGAGTGTTAATGATAAAAAAGTCACGGATCCCTCGTTCAGGGTGGATCCCGCCGTTGACAGCGTAACCCTTGATGGCAAAAAAATAATTTTAAGGGACGCTGTCTATATCGCCCTGAATAAGCCCAAGGGGATCGTTACTACGAAAAAAGACCGTTTCGCGGAAAAGACAATCATGGACCTCCTGCCAAAGGAGCTTGGCCATTTGAATCCTGTAGGCAGGCTGGATAAGGATACGAGAGGTCTCGTGCTGATGACAAACGACGGAGATCTTATAAACCGGCTCACGCACCCAAGGTTTAACGTGGAAAAGACCTATTCCGCGGTATTGGACAGGGATTTGGATAAACGGGATAAGGCAATGCTGGAAAAGGGCGTGCCTCTGGAAGGAAAGGCCACTTCCCCATGCAAGATAATTTACAGGACCGGGAATGAAGTGGAGATAACCATACACGAAGGCAGGAATCGTCAGGTAAGAAGGATGTTTGGGGCGGCGGGTTACAGGGTGTTCGATTTAAAGAGGATAAAGGAGGCGGATTTGACTTTAGGGTCATTGCCGGAAGGTAAATGGAGATTTTTGAATAAAGGGGAATTGAGAAAAATCTGCGCGACGGCCTGCGTCGCGTTATGTTTTTTAAGTTTATCCATGGCGGAGGGGGGCGGCTCCATGAAATTGACCAGCCCGGAGTTCAGTGATAAAGAGTTTATCCCGGGGAAATTTACCTGTCAGGGCGAAAACGTCAGCCCGGCGCTGAATATTGAGTCTGTTCCCGCGGGGACCAGGAGCCTGGCGTTGATAGTGGATGACCCTGACGCGCCCATGGGTACTTGGACCCACTGGGTCGTCTTTAATATCCCTGTTGTTCCCGGCATAGATGAATCAGGTATCCCGGGCAGCCAGGGTGTCAATGATTTTGGGAAGATGGATTACGGCGGGCCCTGTCCGCCTTCAGGCACGCACCGTTATTTTTTCAGGCTGTATGCCCTGGATATCCTCCTTGAGCTGGACGAGGGCGCCGATAGGGAGTCGCTGGAAGCCGCCATGAAAGGCCATATCCTGGATTCAGCCGAATTGGTAGGATTGTATAAGAAGACCGCGGGACAATGACGCGGATCAGAATTTCAGCCTGAATATGTATTTGACGCTGTCTTCCTTGATCTCGGGCTTTCCTCTCAGTTTCAGTATCCTTACGCTGGATTTTTCGCTTACCTTGGATTCCACTTCCTTGGCCTTGAAATAGGGGTAAAACACGTCTACGCCGAGCCTTTGCTTCCAGTATTCCCTCAGTATCTTTTTTTCTTCTTTTTCGCTGATTGGTCCCGGCTGTGTTTTTCCGTTTAACCAGTCGGAAAAGGAGCAAGAGGAGGCGTGATTTACGATTACAGCGGATTCGCTGGCAGCCAGCGGCAGGGGTGTAAACGTATTCAAAATTAACATTACGATTATGGCTTCTTTGGCAAGCTTAGCCATAACATTGTCCCCCTACTATAAATATACCACATATATTCAATGAAATCCAGGTCAGGCGCGGCTTGGTTAATTATAGGCATATTTTAGTTTGACATATGGGGTGTTTTGTGCTACACTAACTAATTGTAATATGTTGTTATGACAGGCGTTAGAAAGCGAGAACAAGATGAAAAGCGGTGTTAAATTTATCCTGCTCGTAGTGGGTATATTTTTTACTTTTTTCATGCTGGCCAGGGATCTGGTGGAGACCAAGACCGCGTTGAAGAAAAGCCAGGAGCAGATAGCCCAGGAAAAAATAGAGATGGCCCAGCTCAAGGAGGAGTTAAGGGATACCCGCGAGCAGTTCCTCAAGACAGACGAGCAATTGAGGAATGTCCGTGTCGAGCTGGTATTATTAAACAGGAAGATAGGTTTCGCGAGAAAAGATAACGCTGAACTGAGAAAGGCGAAGAGGGAACTGGAGCAAAAGATATGCCTATTGGCGCAGGAAAAGGCGTCCATAGAGGCCCGTCTCCATTCCATAGTAGAGCTTAAAAAGGCGATACGCGAAGCCAAGGCGGAGATTTACGAGAAAAAAGTGAAGGCCCAAAAACAGCTGGACGCGCGGGAATTAGCCAACGGAAACCGCGGTTTTCTGTTCAAGGACGGGAAATCCCTGTATCAGCCGAAGGTTAAGATAGAAGTCAAGCCTGCCAGCTGACGAAAAGGCGGAATGGACAATCAGCCGTTCGTTTCCATAATAATCCCAATAAAAAATTTCGAAAGAACCATTGAAAAGTCATTTCAGTATCTCCTGGATGTCGATTATCCGCATGACCGCTGGGAGATAGTCATCGCCGACGGCGGATCCACGGACAGGACCGTTCCCATCATAAAAGAGTGGCAGAAAAAATACCCATTTATCAAATTGGTCGAGATACCGAATTGCCCCTCTCCCGGATACGCGAGAAACAAGGCCTTGCAGGCCGTAAAAGGGGAATTTTTATTCTTTACGGACGCCGATTGCGCGCCGTGCAGGGATTGGATCACGCAGATGCTGGGGCATTTCAAGAGAGATCCGGATATAGCGGCGGTAGGGGGAGAGGTCTTTACCCTGAGGGTGGATCCGGATAACATGGTAGAGGCGTGGTGTCAGCATTTCAGGTTCAATATGGTCTCGCCACGTTACGGTTTCATCGAGGAAGGGTATTATCCTGATTTTCAAAAAGACCCGCTGCCTTCGGATATAGCTGGGCATAAGGCGTATTTTTTCGGCACGTGCAACGTCGCGTACAGGAAGGCCGCCATGGAGAAAATAGGTGCGAGGTTCTGGGACCTGCCCACAGGGGAAGACATGGACCTGAGTTTTCAGCATCGCTCAAAAGGGTGGAAGTATTATTTCGCGCCCAAGGCGAAAGTCGATCACATGCACAGGGCTGATTTGAAGTCGCTGAGAAGGGTATGGGTGACTTATGGCCAGGCACACGCGTCGCTGATCAATAAATACGTGAAGAAGAAAAGGCTGGAAATAATATTCCAGTTTTTAAAAGGCAATCCTTCCATAAGCGTCCCGTTCCCCTTCAGGGGATTCGTGTATCTGGGGAATTTTCATCTCATGCACGCGTTCGGCGCGGTTTTTATTTTAGGCCTGATATTCGGATGGTGGATAGTAAGTTCCGTGTCTTTTATCCTCACCCTGTATTACGCGTATCGATACGTTAAATGGAACTTTGGAATGGAGCCCACGAATAAATTTCTTACCTGGTGCAAGATGAAATACCTGACCAACCTTAGTTTTATCCAGGGCGGCCTGAAGGATTTCAGGAAATACAAAATTATCTGCATAGAGCCTAGTTTCTGATGAAAAAATCCCAATTTATAATGGTGTGGTTTCTCCCGCTGGTCGTGATAGGCGGTTTCTTTTATCCTGCGCTTGGGTATTTTGTCATAGGGTCGATGGTCTTCATGCTGGCGCTGTCTGTGTCCAGGCCGAGGCATTGGTGCTGGAATTTATGCCCCAGAGGCGCTTTTTTAGACCTTTGGCTTTCAAGGGTCAGCCTGAAAAAACCTGTCCCGGGTATCTTCGCGAGGCAATGGTTCAGGTGGGTGATTTTCGTATTGGCGGCGGGTTTTCTGATATCGCGCCTTGCCAGGACAGGATGGGACGCGGCGGCAATAGGCCTCGCGTTCGTGATGATGTGTCTTGTATCGACTATCATCGCCATAATCCTGGGTATCGCCACGAAGCCCAGGGCCTGGTGCGTGATGTGCCCCATGGGCCTGCTGCAGGAGAAGGCGGGCAAAATAAAAAAGAAATGAATATCCTTCGCGTGATTTTTATCTTATTGGTCATGTCTTTCGCGAGCGGATGCGCCGTGATCAAGACTACCGGGGGCGTGGTGGGCGCCGCGGCCAAGGTGGCGGCGGGTACGGTCAAGGTCACGGGAAAGGTGATTGGCGCCACCGCCATGATGACGGCCAAGGGCGTCAAGACGGTCGTGAACATGGCCGCGGGAAAGCATGTCGTGAGCCTCGCGAAAGAAGGTAATAGTTTATTGGTAGACGCGCTTTTAAACAGGAAGATAAAGACAAGGTTGATTTTGGATACCGGGTGTTCGGATACTCAGATATCCCGGGAAGTGGCCCGTAAATTAGGGATAAAGACATCCGGGGCCAGGACGGTGTTATGTCAACTGGCTAATGGCGGGTGCGTGAGCGGCAGGGAAGTAAATATAAAGGAGATAAGGGTCGGCAGGGTCAAGATCTACAACGTGAAGGCGGTCGTGCTTGATAGCGACTTGGGCGGGAATAACGGCTTGTTGGGCATGTCTTTTTTGAATAATTTTATATTCAGGGTTGATTCTGAAAAACGCGAGCTGGTCTTGCAGAGAAGGATATAAGCGCATGAAGAAATGTCCTTATTGCGCCGAAGAGATACAGGACGACGCGGTCAAGTGCAGATACTGCGGCGAATTTACGGAAAAGAAAGAGAAGGTCAAGTGGTATTTCAGCGTTTATTGGGTGATAATAGGGTTTTTATGCGTCGGCCCATTGGCCTTGCCCCTGGTGTGGTTTAATCCGCGCTTTAGCGTCAAGACTAAGATCATCGTGACCATGGCGGCTATTGTCCTGAGTTATTTCATATGGCTGGCCGTGGATAAATCGTTGAAGACGCTGGATTCTTATTACAACCTGGCGTTTTAGGCCGGGTTGTTGGCTGACAGGAGGAAAGATGTACAGAGAAAAGATAAAGGTTGTGGATTGCACGATAAGAGACGGTGGATTGATGAATAACCATGATTTTGATTTCAGGTTTGTCCGCGAGGCGTACAGGGCTGTCTCGGAGGCGGGGATTGATTACATGGAGATCGGATATAAGAATTCGAAGAAACTCTTTTCACCGAAAGAATACGGGCTCTGGAAATTTTGTGACGATGACGAGATTCGCAAGGTCGTGGACGGCATCCCGTCACAGACAAAGATTTCCGTTATGGTTGACATCGGCAGGGTAGACCTGGACGACATAAAACCGGCCAAGGAAAGCCCCGTCAAGATGATAAGGGTCGCCACGTACGTCAAGGATATCGACAAGGCTATATACATGGTAAATCACATAGCCGAGAAGGGCTATGAAACCACCATAAACATCATGGCCATCTCAAAAGATCAAGGGCCCGAGCTTGACGAGGCGCTCCGCCAGATAGAGAACGAAAGCAGGGTAAACGTGGTTTACATAGTGGATAGTTTTGGCGCGTTGTACCAGGAACAGGTGGAAGATCTGGTGAAGAGGTTCAAGGCTATTTTAAAGACCAGGGAAGTGGGATTTCACGGGCATAATAATCAGCAACTGGCTTTCAGCAATACCATAGAGGCCATAATACATGACGCGAATTACATGGACGCCACCGTGTATGGCATAGGCAGGGCCGCGGGGAATTGCCCCTTGGAATTATTGGTAGGTTTTCTGAAAAACCCAAAATTTAACCTCAGGCCCATATTGGATTTGATATCCAACGAATTTGTCCCGTTGAGGGGGAAGATAGAATGGGGTTATATCATTCCTTACGCGATCGCGGGGATGCTTAACGAGCATCCGAAGGCGGCAATGGCCTTGCGCAATAGCGATAAAAAAGAAAATTACCGGGAGTTTTATGAGAGCCTGCTTAACGTGGGCCTCGATTAATAGGCGGATTTTTAGGCAAGGAGGGGTGTCATGAGTTCAGTAATGGCTATATACACGGTAGCGATAATATTCAGCGTGATAATCGCGTGGCTGTTGATACGTTTATCAAGGACGCCGGCGCGGCCAAAGAGGGCCGTGGATTCGGGATTTAAAAAAGAAAGGTCATCGGTTTTGAACGCCTCCGGGCAGGATTCCCTGAAACAGGTCATACTTGATGAAATAAAAGAAGAGCCTTTTCTGAGGGAGCGTTCCGAAGAGATCAGCAACAGACTGGTGAGTATTTTCGCCGGCGAGCTGGAGAATCGGACGAACCTGGGCAGGCAGGAATTCGACAGGAGGTACGGGTCGCTCCTGGACAACGCGGAGAACTCCTGGAAGAAATATAAAAAGGTGCTCGTTGACCAAAGGGATACGGAGGCTGTCGTGCGCAGCGTGGCCGAGGGCCTGATTGTCCTGAACGCGAAGGGCGATGTTATCATGGTGAACGCCGCCGCGGAGAAGATGCTCGGTGTCGCGAAGAAGGATGTTGTTGGAAGGTCTATCATGGACAGCGCGAAAACAAAATCGCTGGTTGCCCTGATACGGGGCCCTTCCGGCAAGGCGGATAAGGATATAGAGGTATTCAGCCAGGACAACGAAACCAAAAAAGTGCTGAGGTCCAGTAACGCGATCATAGAGGACGAAAACGGCAAGACGATAGGGATGATCTCCGTCCTGAGGGATGTCACGAAGCAGAAACAATTAGACGACATGAAATCAAACTTTGTCAGTACCGTGACCCATGAACTGCGCACGCCGCTGATAGCCACCCAGAAGGCCATATCCATGCTCCTGGATAAAGACAATGCCCGCATAACGGAAGACGTGGAAAAACAATTCCTTTCCATCGCGGACCGTAATTTAAAAAGACTGGGCCTTTTGATAGACGATCTCCTGGACCTTTCAAAGCTTGAGTCCGGAAAGATGGATCTCAGGCGCGAGATTGTCGGCATAGATAAGATCATAGACGAATCCGTGGAGACCCTGGGTACCTGGGCCAGGGCCAAATCCATCGTCATAGAAAAGAAGATCCAGGGCGGCCTGCCCCAGGTCAATGTGGACCCTAACAGGATAAACCAGGTTTTGAATAATCTCATAGGCAATGCCATAAAGTTCACCCCTAATGAGGGTGTCATTACCGTGGAGGCGGCGCTGGAGAGTGATACCGGGGATTTGAGGGTGAGCGTGGAGGATACCGGCACCGGCATAGAAAAAGAGAATTTACCCAGGATATTCGATAAATTCTATCAGATAGGGGAGAGGGCGCCTACGGATATCAGCGGGACAGGCATAGGCCTGTCGATCGCTAAAGAGATCGTGGAACTGCATGGCGGCGAGATATGGGCCGAGAGCGAGCTGTATCAGGGCGCGCGGCTGTCTTTCAGGCTCAAGACCATTTAGGGTAACGGTTTTTCATGGGAGGGCGTATGAAAGTAAAAGAAAGAAGGAAATTCTATTATTTCGTATTGTTTTCGCTCGGCTTATTATGGTTCATGGCGTACCTGTTCGTGAAGGATTATTCCACCATAAGGGTATTTAAGTAATCCGCATGCAATTTTTTAAGAACTATAAAATTACCACCAAGTTTGTCCTGTGGTTTTTATTCATCGCGCTCCTGACCCTGACCGCTTCAATCTATATCAGCTATAAATTTTCCCTGCAGGCCCTGAAGAAAGAGATAGCGAACAGCCTGTTCGCGGTGCGCGATAATAAGGCGAACCAGATAGAGGCGCATTCCCTGAAGCTGAAGAAAGACGTATCCGCGCTGTTCTATACGCAGGAATTTATAGACGCGGCGGACAGGTTCTTCAGGGTTTTTTCAAATAGCGGCGCGGATTCCCCCGATTATCAGGCCATCAGGGAGGAATTCAGGCCGATGTTCGCGTATTACAGGCATCTGTTTGATTATGATAACATCATGCTCATCAACCTGGACGGGGAGGTGGTCCTTTCTCTCCTGGAAGACAGAAGGTCCAGGGCGCTCTATAACGAGGCATTGTTCGGGCGTTCTGAATTATTCGATGTATTTACGCGCGCGAAAGATTCCGAGGAAATAGCGATATCGAGTTTCGAGCATCACCCGCAAACGGGCGGCGGGGCCATCTTTATCGCTCACCCGATTTTTAAAGGGGCGGATTTCATAGGGATCGCGGTGGCGCAGGTCAGCAATAGGATATTTTACGGGTTTGCCCAGGATTGCGCCGGGTTAGGCCAGACCGGAGAGTTGATCATCGCGTCAAAGATAAAGGACGAGGCTGTTTTTATAGCGCCTACCAGATTCGATCCGCAGGCTGCGTTCGCGAGGACGATCAGGCTTGATTCGGGACAGGGCCTTTATGTTCAGAGGTCACTGAATGGCGAAGACGGCTCAGGGACATTCGTGGATTACAGGGGCAGGGAAGTGCTAGCGGCCTGGAGGTATCTGCCTACCTTGAAACTGGGCATGGTGGTAAAGATGGATATCTCTGAAATATTCGCCCCGGCGAATAGGCTGAGAAATACGCTGTTCAATGTAAGCTCGGTAATCCTGATATTGGTGGTAGTCATAGCGATCCTCATAGCGCGTTCCATCTCCAGGCCCATCAAGGCGTTGACGAGGATATCCAAGACGATTTCCGGAGGGGATCTTCTGGCGCGGGCAAAGATAGAGGCCACGGACGAGATCGGGGAATTGGCGCATTCCTTTAACCAGATGACGAACAGTCTTGTTCAGGCCAATGTAAAGCTGGAACAAAAGAAGGCCGAGGTGGAAGAGCAAAAAAGATTACTGGAAATAGTCAATAAGGAGCTGGACAATTTCGCGTATACCGTCTCTCATGACCTTCGCGCCCCGCTGCGCGGCATCGATGGCTTAGGCGTCTTGCTGGAGGAAGAATGCGCCGCGAGGCTTGATGAGCAGGGCAGGGAATACCTGCGCAATATCAGGGCCTCGGCCAATCGCATGAAGATGCTGATCGATGACCTGCTGAAACTTTCCAGGATCAGCCGGGTCAAGAATCCCTATGAAGACGTCAGCATCGAGGAACTGATAAAATCCGTGGCCGACAGGCTGGAATTTGACATACAGAAATGCAACGTGGATGTCGCGATCAGCGCCGGATTGCCCGTGGCGCGCTGCGACAGGATCAAGATGGAAGAGGTATTTTTTAATCTGATAAGCAACGCCATAAAGTTTTCCTCGAAGAATAATAAGGAAACGAGGCCAAGGGTGGAGATAGGATATAGCGACAAGTACGACAGGCATGAGTTCTACGTGAAAGATAACGGCATAGGGATTGATAAAAAATATCACAATGAGATATTCGGGATATTCAGGCGTCTGCACGCGGTCAGCGAATACGAAGGGACCGGAGCCGGCCTCACGATAGTAAAAAGGATCGTGGAGGATCATGACGGCTCCATCTGGATTGATTCAGAGGAAGGCAGGGGCGCCGCGTTTTATTTTACGCTGCCCAAGAGGATGAAAGAGAAGAGGAAAATAGGGGAGATCCTTGTCGAGGAGGGGGCTGTTTCCGAGGCGGACGTGAAGAACGCCCTGGAAAAACAGGGGAAATATGAGGCAGAAGACTATACGCAGGCAGAAGGACGTGGCTAGGGTATTGAGGGAAAAAAGACAGGCGCAGGCTGATAAGCTCAAGGTTTTAAAGAGAGATAAGGGAGGCTGGCGATGAAAATCAGGGTCTTCAAGATAAAGAACAGACATGGTTACGCGGCTATCTGCGATAATCACCTGACAGAGGGAAAGACCCCGGAGCAGGCCAAATACAGGATGATTAAGGCGTTAAAAAGAAAAAAGCGCTCTAAATAATAAAATGGCCAAGAAAATACTGATCCTTTCAGGAAGCCCGAAAAAAGACGGGAATACAGCCATTTTGGTAAACTGGTTCGCTTACGGCGCCCGTTCAAAAGGCGCTGAAGTCGAAATAATCCAGACAGCGTTTCTGAAATATAAATCATTCGGCTGTACGTCGTGCAGGGCCTGCCAGAAAATAAAGAAATACGAATGCGTCATCGATGACGAGGCGAGGCCTGTTCTGGCGAAAATGGTCAAGGTGGATGTGATAGTCATGGCCACGCCGCTCTATTTTTATGGGGCGAGCGCCCAGTTAAAGCTCGTATTTGACCGCATGTTCTCGCTCTATAAATGGGACAACGAGGCCGACACCATGACAACGCCCCTGAAAGGAAAGACCTTTGTCCTTATCGCCAGCGCCTTCGAGGACATAGGCCTGGACGCCCTTGAGAAGCCGTTCAGCCTGACGGCTGATTACACTGGCATGAAGTTCGAGTCCCTGCTCATACCTAACGCCGGCGAATCCGGCGACATCAAAGACAAAAAATATATCAGAGACAAAGCTATCGCGCTTGGAAAGCGCGCGGCGCGCTGAGATCATATCATGGACGAAGCGCTTTATAATCAAATCCAGGACAGGAAATATCTGGAACATGAGGCCCTGTGCGGGCATTGCGGAGCCTGCTGCGGCCTTTTGGAGGGTGATCCCTGTGAACACCTGAAGAAGGGAGAGGACGCGAGGTATTTTTGCGATATATATGAAGAGCGTTTTGGCCCGCATAGGACCGTCAAGGGGGAGCCGCTATTATGCGTTCCGATACGCAACATGCTCCACAAGACCTGGTGGGGCCGCAATAACTGCGCTTATGTGAAGGCAATGAAGGGTATCCGGGTTTAATTTGACATTGTGTACACAATATGGTACACTTATGTTGAGGTGATTAAGCATGGCAAAGTATATATCAGTAAGGGGATTAAGGAAGAATCTGGCAAACGTGATCAAAGACGTAAAGGCGCACTATGAACGCTATGTTGTGTCAAAGCATGGCGAGCCGGAAGCGGTGTTAATGAGCGTGGATGATTACGAAGGCTGGTTGGAGACCCTGGAGATAATGAGCGATAAGGAAGCCATGGAAGACATAAGGCAGGCAGAGGGAGATCTCAGGGAAGGCAGATTCTACACTTATGAGGAGGTGTTTGGAAAAAAGGCCAATAAAAAGAGCAAGAGGGCCAAAAGGTGAGTAAGTACAGCATAAACATTTCCCCCGGAGCCAAAAAACATATAGACAGCCTGCCCATTAACATTAAATCAAAAATAGACCGTGTAATAGTGGATATATTGGCAAATAGCCCATATCTAGGCAAGCCGCTTAAGGGCGACTTAAAAGGCCGTTATTCGTACAGGGTGGCAGACTACAGGATTATTTATAGTATATTGAAGCGGGAGTTGATAGTTTGGATCATAAAGGTAATGCATCGCAGGGAGGTTTATAGGTAGTTTTAGAGGGAAAATACGATTTGTATGAAAGCCAGCCATATTAATCATATAAAGTTACTTTACCTGCTCAATCGCATTTAAAAGCATCTCAATATCGTTTAAACTTGTTTTATGGCGCCGCACCCGAGTAATACTCATTTTGTCAACTTAGGCTGACCTCTGGGCATGTTTTTATGCCGACTATGATATAGACATATTTTTGGATTATGATATTATTTTAATACGTTGGTTACGCTTGGCATGGGATAAAGTTAGAAAGTATAACTTGACATACTTTCTAACTTATGGCATACTTATTGTAGGGGGTGAGAAAAATGACCATTACTAAGCTTAAGGCCAAAAATCAGCTGACAATACCTAATGAAATAGTAAAAAGGATGCATTTAAAGCTTAATGAGCTATTTGCCGTAGATGTGGAGGATAATTTTATAAAACTCGTGCCGGTTGAGGTAAAACCGCGCTATACAGCTGAAGAAATAAGCGCCATTGACCATATTGCAGCTAAGGAAAAGGATAAGGCAAAAGCAATAAAGCCAGGCAAGGAATTCTCAGGATATATTAAGAAAATAGCTAAATGAAGAAGATTTTAATCCTGCCGTCGTTTGAACGATCAATTAAGAGGTTAACTTCCCAAGAGAAGGGTCTTTTACGCAGAAGCCTGGAAGCATTCAATTCTTACCTGATTTCAGGCCAGGCGCCATTCGGATTCCGATTTAAAAAGATAAATCACGATAAGTATGAGTTCAGGATGGATATCAGGATGCGGGTTATAGTAAAAATGGAATCTGATACGTTTTATCTGGTATTGGCCGGTAATCATAATGAAATAAGAAGATATTTGAGAAGTTACAGATAGGTTTTGCGTTATAAACCGGGGCCTTTGGGGATGAACACAAAGCGCCTATAATGTATCTTATGTTAACTTGGGGGAGTAAAAAAAATTAATAGAAGGACATTAGATATAACCAGTTACAACGAATTGTCAAAAACCTGTGGATAACTACAATTGAAGTATACCTGAGGTGTCCAGGTTTGTCAAGTCCGTAGTTAAAAAATCTTCTCATCTCTTGTACCTATACCTTGCTACACAGCGTTTAGGCAAAAGACTACCATAATAATCGATTGCCGGGATAGGATCCGCGGTAGCTAACCTATCCCCTGCTGATGCTTTATCCCTTAGCCGCCTTTCATTGGTAGGGTTCCAGGAAGATTGCCTCATTTCTCCCCTTTCCTTTTTAAGGTTATTCAAAGGATGATTATTTGGCACTACGGGATCGTCTTCCCACTCTACCTTTAATAACTTTACGACTTCTTCCGGCTTATTCGGATCCGCCCCAATAAGTTTAGCAAGATCAAACTTAAAATCATCCGGAACAGATTGTTTATCATTCCAGATATCGCTTATAAAGGCGGCGCTCCGACCAGTCTTTTCGACCAAAAATACCTGAGGTTTTTTGTCGTAAAACCCAGCTATTAATATTATTCTTTCCTTGTGCAGCCTTAATACAGGCTTTGCTCTAAATTTTATCATTTAAATCACCTTCCTCCGATAATTTTTACCATAGGCTCTCTATGGTACCTTTTCCATATCCATATTTCCTTTCTTATCCCTTTAGGATAATTATCAAAGGTCTTTAAAGCCTCTAATTCGGCCGATCTTGGCCCCTGGTTGCATTTTGCCTGGATAAGTATCCCTTCCTCCTTATTAAGCGCGATAAAGTCAAATAGGCCATAACTGCGTCCAGATCTTATATAATAGTAGCCTAATTTTTCTAAATATCGCCTTGTACGTAGCTCCGACTTAGGAAATCTCATATCTCACCTCCCTTCTCAGTTAACTTTTTATATTATTTTTAAAAATGCTTTTGATAAAAACAAAAAAATATCCGCTGGATAATAAGCGTTGCTGGTTAAATAGTGTATTTCAGTTTTATATCAACCGTCTCTTCGCAAGACATTTTTTATTAAAAAGCCAGCATTCAACGGCATTTTGTATAATATCCGACTTGCTTGTTTCAGGATGTTTGGCAATATATTTAAGAAGAGCTTTTTCTACGTGTATTTTAAATCTTACGGCATACGCCCCCTTACTATATTTCTTAATCCTTGCTATTTTCGCCATGCGCACCTCCTTAATTGTTTACTCCAGTATAACAGGAGTAAACAATTAAGTCAATATATTTTTATATCTCTTATTATGTTTATCCTGGTATCAACATTAGGACAACGGGAAAGAATAATAGAGGAAGTCAAAAATCCTACTATGACGGCTGACTGATAACGCGTTTATTCTCATCTGTGGCATTTCGCCCCGGGGCGCTTTTTATGATTTCGTCTGCAATATTAAATAGTCGATTCAATTTCTTATTATAAGAAAAATACGTACCTCTAAAATCTCGTATAGTTCGAACCAAATCCTCTATTCTGTGAAGCTCTACAATGCTTATAAGAACATATCCTTCTGGTATAGCTGCATTTTTGCTCGTCGCTTTTAATTCCATATTTAATCCATGAACCAATATCCGTATACCTCAAAACGGGCATCTTTATTAAATGCCATGTTCATATCGTTTGGGGTAGGTTTTTTAGGAATGTCTATGTTTAAAGGTTTTTGTATGTGTTCAGCCACTCTTTCAGAACAGTAATGCGCCCATGGGGATTGTAACCATCTGACATTAATGGCCTGGCCCAGGATCCCCAAAAAATCATATCTACGAGCCCACCCGGATTGTTTTAGTTCTTTATCGATACCAGATAGCCAAGTTTCCTTAATTTGGGCTGTAAGCGGCATATAGCGCCAGAATTTAAGGAAGATCTGAGGCTTCAGGTACACATCTATGGGTTTTTCCTTAAATCCGCACGGATCCTGGCTCGCGACCATCCCCGGCTTAGTCATCTCGCAAATATGGTTATAATTCCCCTTGGAATGATCTTTTATTGCCCATCCTAAAAAACTGCGCCGGTCTTCTTCCATCACTATCAAGGGCAAATCGCTTTCCGGTATTTGTAAAGGATCTATCCTTTTATAATTTTCCATAGAAGTGAGGGGGGTTTAAGGATTACCCCCGAACCGTTGAGAGTTAGAATTCCAGGCCTGTCCTGAACGTTACGGCATTATTATTATGGATCTCATTGATGTTTGACATATAGGACAATTCAACTCGCCAGTTCCCCTTGACCGGCCCTATGGATACATCTTTGAATGTCTTGGCCACATATAGCGAGCCAAGCATGGGGCAGCTCGGGTTATCCCCTTTCACCGTATCCTCTATTACCCTTATGTCCTCGCTTGTATCGGCACAAGCCAATACCGGCAGCATTACAAATGCTACCACCAACACTACTGTAAGCATATACAGCATTTTCTTCATAACCCCTCCTTTTGTTAGTGCTGCGCGAACACCGCTTTTACTAACCAATCGAATATGTCGGGAGAAATTTTCCCTAATAAGCCGCCTATTAATCCTGCTACTAATGACGATTTCCAGTAACCTTTTTTAATAACATCTATTGCCTGTTCCGCAACTATCAACCTATCTCTAAAGCCGCCAGATTTTTCTCCTTCGTCAATATGCGAACAAACCTTATTTTTAATATATTTTATGTCTGTTTTTATAACAGCGATATCAGCTACAAGCGATGTATGATTTTCACAAGTTTCAGGCGGCATTTAGATCCTCCGTTCTTTATTCATTTAAACCCAGTCTTTCTTTCGCGAGCCGCCAGTTCTTTTTATCATCATCTGCATCAGGATCGCCCCGGCGCTTGCGCTCCTGGTGTATTACATAAGCCGTATGTTTTATCGCTTCTTCTATATTCTCCATGTTGAAAGTTATTCCAATGCCAATACAGATACTCTCATATATCCTGCTGTAGGTTCAATTCTGGTTCCTGCTGAATCTCTTGTAGCGCATAAAGATGCTGTCGCTGTTCTTATACTTAAAGAAGTGATACTGAGTAAACATAAAGCTGTGGCTGTATTATAACCAGCATCTGTATGAATTGCTAATTGAGTGCACCAACCAGACCCATCACTATTCTGCGCTAAAAGAACAGTGAGAAGAATTTTTGTCGTGCCAAGATTATGCGGAAAATCATATTTGGCATTCAGGCCAACTAATGTCCAATCACTACAATAAGCTTTTAAAGCAGCGTGTGAAGTTTTGCAGATGCGTCTAATACCACAACGCCGCTTGCGGCATTAGCATTAGCCGTAGCCCCAGTACCGCCGCTTGCGGTTGCCAAAGGTATCGGAAGCGAAGTTATCGCCCCTGTCGTAGTCGTAACCTTCATTATACCCGTATCTAACGTAGATAACGCCTGTTCGCCTGTCAACGTTGCGTCTGCGGTCTGCGTGATATATGTCGCGCCCACAGGAGGTATTCCCGTCAATAAACTACCGTCTACGGCCGGTATCTTGGCATTTGCATCAAGTTTTAAAATTTTATTCGCCGTTGTACCGGTATCTACATTGGCAACCGGTAAAGGATCGCTGACTTTTATTTTCTTATTAGTAGTATCATATACAACTGCCTTGTCGGCCCCAAAAACAACCGGCGCAGATATCCCCAAAATCAAAACTAATGCTAAGATAATTTTTTTCATGATGCTCCTTTCTTACGATACCGTAATTTGAGATATGCTGATTAACGGCCTCACGTCCTTGTAAATATATGCTTCATCCGGGTTCGCGGCCCGATCTTCATAATCAACTATCTTTGCCATCGTGGTCTTGCAATAAATAAGACATATCGGGATCTTATCTGTCGGGAACGTAGGTTCTACAGGAGTGCTGTTTTCTTCCCCCGCTGTCCATTCCAACTCATTATCCTGGTTAAGCGCCAAGAGATCTATCCTGGGATTTACGCTTGGCGGCGTTACCTCGGGCGAACTTCCTCCCGCGAAAGTGATCCTATTTAAACCAAGGTATACTTGCTGATAAAAACCGCCGACTATGGCGCTTTCTACCGCCACATTAGCGCCGCATATAACCTTTATTGCATCGAAGATATAAGTCTTAGAAGCATCGAGCAGTCTAAAACCGTAAGAAGTAATAGCCGACAAATCTGCAGGCGTCCCATTGTCATCGTCTGGCGTAGTCAAATCAAGAGTATCCTCTTGCCAAGTGCTTGGCGTGCCATTTGTAGTAATGTTCCAATAGGACTCATTGACTCCATCAGAAACATAGAACTGAATCGCAGAAGACGCTACATTTACTTGCTCCCATAATTTTACGGTTTTAAAAGCGCTCAGATCAAGGACCACATCTTTATGGACAGCCCTATCGTCCGTGGCGTCGATTACGCATTGGATGGCATAATTCCCTTCCTGCTTGGTAGTTGATTTTGTGACGGTTACGCCGGTCCCTGACCATTCAGCCTGTGCATTTGCGTCTGAAGAATATTCCATATCATCTAAAATCAGGGATGCCCTTGGCCTTAATGGCATGAGATCTCCCTGGAATAGCGCTCTTAAGGCGCTACGCAGGTTCATCAATGACATCGTTCCTTGGGGTTGATTCGGATCGTAATAATGACGCTCCATGGTTATCTCCTATCTTTATAAATCAAAGTTCCACAATCAGGACATTTGCCCTCGTATATCTTTTTAAGCTTCACAATCTTCTCCTCGCAGGATTTTATCTCCACCATTTTTTTGCACTTCATACAATAACCCTGCATACTAATACCCCTCAGCTTCCCAGTCTATCTCGGCCGTATCTATGGCCGCGCCGGCCAGATTATAGACATTGGCCTCGCATTGGTCCTTTGTCTTATTGTCTATGATAACTACGCCTACCGTGCCGTTTACTATGCTCGGCTTTACCCTTGGGGGGATCGTAAATCCGGCATCAAAAATAAGCACCTTCCCTCCTATAGGAATGGCCACGTCCTTGCCCCAGGCCTTTTTGAGAGTAGGCGCGTTTATATAAATAATGCACCCGTAAAAATATACATTCGATGAATCGTCGGACGTTTCCAGGACAAACTTAAACTTAATATATCTGGCCAGGCATAAAGTATCCGCCGTCACTTCTATGAATGCACTGTATGTTATCCCGTCTTCACTATAACTGATATATACCGTCAAGGTCCCTCCGGCCGAATTCTTATAACTTGCGTCTACGACCAGTTTAAACTCATACAATTCCCCGAGATCGATAACCTCATTAGGCTGGATATATCCCGAAGTCTGGCATGTGCTATCCAATTCAAGGCCGGCGTTGGCTTCCTGGTATTCCCAGGTCTGGCTTTCCGCTTCCCGATCTTCCCAGGTATCAGCTGTCGTTAATGCGATAGCCTTCCTGACATATCCAGAATCATAATAATTAGTTTTTACAATAGAAACATTATTCAGAATATATTCGAGATTCCTGCACCAGATATCCTCCGTGTTGATAAAATTCATATTCGGGGGCTTTATTACGGTGATAGTATCTATGGTAGGGGCTTCACTTTCATTCCCGGATCTATCTATTGCCTTAATCATGAAATTCAAAATCCCTATCTCACTTACAGGATCCATAAATTCAGTGACATCTACCTTTTCCCCCACGAATACGCCGGTATTCCATTCAGAACCCTTTTTAATGATATACCTGGAAAGATCCAAATCAGGCACAGGATCCCAGCTGAATTTTAAAAAGTTACCTTCCTGATAAACATCAAATCCCGTAACATTGTTGGGTTTGGCGGATTTACCTACTAAAGTAATATCCGCGTAAGGACTATCGTCGATAAATTTTTCCTCTCCTGAATCTGAAATACTGACTACCGCAATCCTGTAGGTTATAAGATCTGTTAGACCGCCTTGTATATGGAGATGATTTCCATAGGTCTCACCTTTGGGCGTCCAGCTCGCGCCGGCATTATCGCTTAAATACACCCTTACCCTGGAAAGTCTTTTTACTGTATGCCCTGTAACATCCGGCCGCTTAAACCACACATCGATGACGTCTTCGATAGTACCATCCAACAATTTAATAAGCCCCTCTGTCAAAACTAAGTTTGTGACATCGGGGATCTCGAGGCTCAACGAAGATGAGTATATCTCCGGAAGGGTTATCGCAGAATCATCATAAGCGTCTTCTCTATATCCTTCGGCTTCTATTTCGACCTCACCATTCCTCATTCTCTTGAGATGGCCTATCCTGGCCGGCGTTACTACTTTATTGACCTCTCCGAACGAATACGAATCCCATTCCTCGGGCGCCGTAGTGAATGCCTCGCTTACGGTTATCTCCGTATATGTTCCCGGAGCGTCGATAACGACTCCTTCCTCGTAATTATTATCTGCGAAATCAACGCGTATAGCGTACGACTTTGCGGCTTCGATAGTCACGGCCTGGTCAAGTTTTACTTTTACATGCGATATTATGGTCCAGAATTCCGCATCCGTAGGTAGATTACCCGTAGACTCCTTTATACAGACATAATGCTCTCCGGAATACGATACAGCATCGTTTATAGCGTAGGTTTCTTCTGCATCATAAACGTCTCTCCATTTTCTGCCGGTCTTAACCCTGCCCGAGGCAAGGCCGAATTGAGGCACATCATGCGCTATATCTATGACCTCTCCGCATTGCCGGATAAATCCCCCTATCCCGGTCTTGAAATTATAGATCTTGTTTATGTACTTGGCCGTTTTGATAATATTCCTGCCGTGCCTTATGGCATAGGAAAGCTTCTTGCCATAATATCTTACATTCTGTATATTTTTAGGATCCCCTGCTATCAATGAAGCCTGGTCCACCACCGGCACGACATCCTGGGCGCCATAGGCGTCTTCATTGTCAAATTGCACGTTTAATATGTTCGGCACATTCCTTTTTGAATTCCAGGTCTGCGCAAAACTCCCGGACTTGATATTCCCCATGCCAAAAAGCTGCACCGGCGTATCAGGCTTATCTATGGCTATTTTTATCTTTCCCTGGTCAGAATAATAAGGAAGCCCCCGGAAGATAGTACAAAGTTGCATGAATAAATCGAGCGCCTTCTGAGGACTATCGATACAGATATCTATCCTAAATCGTTTTTCCCAACCGCCCTCTCCGTCTGGAACCAACTCATCGCAATATTGCGACGCCTCGACAAGAAAATCCAGATCGTTATCAGTCGTTTCTATAAAATTCCCTATGGCCGTACGTTTATTGGTCATAAGATAATACATAAACCATATTGCATTTGCGCTATACCGCGTTACGTATGTCACGCCGTCCCATGTAAGCTCGGTATCATCCGAGATAAGCCTGTAACATTCTTCGTCCGGATCCCAATAATAATCATCCCATGCCACTTCAACGGCACCGTTCATGATCTTAGGGACCGTCATTTTTACGCCCTTTGTGGCAAACTCATATTGAGGCCTGTCTCCGGATAACTGATCTATGGCCAATGCCCGTATGCCGGTGACTCCGGTATTCGGATATATGAGGTCATCAGTATTAATCTCATCTATAAAATCAAGATAAAAATCTGTCGTATGAGTAAAATCTGAATCGTCGGAAAGTTTGGTTATGCGGATATCGTATTGGCCGGCCGTGAGGCCCTCTTTCCTGAATATGCGCTTCAATTCGGTTCTTGATTTTTCGCTTATGGTTGTATTACCCAGATCTATCCATGTACCAGAACTATGCAGTTTATATTCTATTTTATAAATAATAGAGTTGGATAGAATGCTTCCACCCGAATCCTGCTGCCATAGCCCATTTGGCATATTGAATCTTATCTCAAAGGCTTCCACATCTGAGCCTTGTGTTGTATAAGTATAGGGATTATTTTTCGTGAGAGGCGAAGTCAACCCAAAAGTATATATATCATGCAGGTCTTCAAAGTGAGCAATGGCCGCCTGGTCATTGGTTCCTAACTTTGTTTCTATGGTGTAGCCTGAAAAATTAGCCGCGAGGTTCCTATTGATGCGCACCAACGTTACACTTTCTAATTCCCCTTCGGCTATCGCTACGAGAGAATTAAGATAGCTTTTATCCCCATCCGTGGTTATATATTCGTTTATTATCGTACCTCCTACAAAAACTTCACCGCATATTATAGGAATAGATCCCCCTATTCCTCTTACTGTCTGAGGACCATTCCATGATTTAGACGGAGATCCCGCGTCTAACCCTTCGCCCAAGGTATCAAAAGAAGGCATTTTTGTTTTCATGGATGTTGCCTGGTAAATAGAATATCCCATACTTGCAACCATCATGGCCGTTATAAATGGATGTGCCAACATTGCGGTCCAAATTATTTGACCTATAGCTACAACTGCATTCCATCCCATGTCCGGCATCAATAAGATCTCA
>Ga0265297_10003932_pt1 | contig 25458 bp, 23 predicted proteins | sample Munlanlwell13791_FD_192502 | JGI IMG/M metagenome (GOLD analysis project Ga0265297, IMG submission 192502) | Leachate microbial communities from a municipal landfill in Southern Ontario, Canada - Leachate well 137-91 | ecosystem: Engineered > Solid waste > Landfill > Unclassified | place... | reverse complement strand
TTTGGTATGCTTGTGCATACAGGGCATTGTTTTACTTGGTGAGTTAGTCCTTCCAAGTATGACATGTCCTGTATTTGTTTGTTTCAAGGTGAATGAAATGCGACAACGGTAGTATAAAACACATCGCGGGGAGGGGAGCTCTGACTCATAATGATTCCGTATGGGAAAATTTTATTTTTTTGTCCGCGTTAAATCATTTCTCTAAGTTCCATTAAAATCTAACCTCGATAATATAGCTCCCCTCCCCGCGAGGGGAGGGGTTGGGGGAGGGTCGGTTAAAACAAAACAGGAGTCCAATACGTTGGACCCCTGTTGAGGTAGACGAGGTTACTTCTGCTGAACGTACTTCACGGCCGTATCAGGATATCCCGATTCACCGTATCGAACAACGGACTTGATCCAAAGAAATGTATATAGGGATTCAAAATGAATATTTTCTCGATGCACTGACGGCTTGCACTCGTAAACATTGAATGCATTATTAGCTAACTCAATTCTACAGGCTTCGCTTCTTTTAACGAGAATGACGAAGTCTCCAACTTTCGCCGTTTTCAGATCTTTAATAGTATTTTGAATCTCCGCTTGATGTATAGTGACTTGCTCGCTGATATATTCAGTGTTAGCTGCGCAACGCCTGAAAGCCGCTAGGAACAGAATACTGTAAAGAATGAAAACGCTCCACGAGATAATTCTTTTTATGTTTTTATTGGTCACGAGAACCTACTTTCTGGACTTTGACACCCGGTGATCCTTACCTTCTCTTTCTTGAGACGGCTTCGGCGAAAAGGCTCAATGAAAAGGCTTTTCGTCGAAGCGTCTCAATGACCGTTTTCTAAAGAGCACATGCTTGTTTTATATCATACTTTGACATTTTTGTCAAGTCTACCTTCCTAATGCCATGGACAAATAGGCCTTTTTCCGCTACAGTACGGCCATAATCATTAACAACTTATACTGCTCTTTTCGGCACCGCTGATCTATCTATGGATGCCAGGTCGGAGTGGTTACGTGGTTGCGTTGTTACGTGGGATCAGATCCTACGCAACCACGTAACCACGCAACAACGCAACCAGTCTTCCCCGCTATCTATAGATTCGCGCGGCTGGCCGGAGGAGTTCCTCCTTTATGGAAGGACAAAAAGAATATTCTATCGACCTTGCGGGTCGAAAACTGACGCTTGGCGTAGGCGTGCTCGCACAACAGGCGGGCGGTTCCGTGACCGTTCAATATGCGGATACCGTCGCGCTCTGCGTTGCAACGCTCGGCGGCGAACGCCCGGGTTTGGATTTTTTTCCGCTTCAAGTTGAATTCGAAGAGCGGATGTACGCATCGGGAAAAATCAAAGGCTCGCGATTCATTAAGCGCGAAGGACGTCCGACAGATGAAGCCGTGCTCTCCGGACGCTTGATCGACCGCGCCGTGCGGCCGCTGTTCGACGATTCAATTCGCAAAGACGTGCAAGTCGTTGCAACGGTGTTGAGCCATGACAAAGAAAATGACGCAGACATCCCTGCGCTCATTGGTTCAAGCTGTGCTTTGATGATTTCCGACATTCCATGGAATGGTCCGATCGCGGCTATTCGTATTGGAAAGAAAGACGGAAAACTCATCGTCATGCCGACATATGAAGAAGTTGATACCGGCGATATGGATTTAGTCGTCGCGGGAACGAAAGAAAAGACGCTCATGGTCGAAGCCGGAGCAAAAGAAATTCCAGAAGCCGACATGCTCGAAGCAATGAAGCTCGCGCATGAACACCTTGATCCGATCATTGAGCTCATCAAGACCGTTGCAAAAAATCACGCGAAAGAAAAATGGAATCCAGACACCGGACGAACAGATGAGGATCGCGCGAAGATTGCAAAGGAACAGGAATTGAAAAAGCATGTCCAAGACCTCGCAAAACAGTTTGCGCCGTCTGTGATTTGGGCAAAACCTCTGATTGCAAAAGCAGACCGGAAATACGCCACAACAAAATTAAAGGAAGCAATTCTCGCGAAGCTGACAGAAGAAGGCGCGACCGAGGCGGAAAAGAAACTCGCCGAAGGCTGGTCGAAAGATTTGATGTATGCCGAAGCGTCACGCGCGATTCTGGAAGAAAAGAAGCGCGTGGATGGCCGATCGCTCACACAGATTCGACCGTTGAGCTCAAAAGTCGCCCTGCTTCCGCGTACGCATGGAAGCGGACTCTTTGAGCGCGGTGAAACCCAAGTGCTCTCGACTGTCACGCTCGGATCCCCGGGAATGGAACAGATCGTCGACACAATGGAGTTTGATGTGAAACGTCGATACTTCCACCACTACAACTTTCCCGGCTATTCCGTTGGCGAACCAAAGCCGAATCGCGGGCCGGGCCGGCGTGAAATCGGACATGGTGCACTCGCAGAGCGCGCATTGCTCCCGGTGCTTCCGGAAAAAGAAAAGTTCCCATACACCATTCGCGTTGTTTCCGAAGTTCTTGGATCAAACGGATCGAGCTCCATGGGATCCACGTGCGGATCAACACTCGCGCTTTTGGATGCCGGCGTTCCGATCACGGCTCCGGTTGCAGGCATCGCGATGGGCATTGCTCTTGATGATGCCACGGGAAAATACGAAATCATCACTGACTTGCAAGATGTTGAGGATGGAGATGGAGGAATGGATTTTAAAATCACCGGAACAAAGAAAGGCATCACCGCCATTCAGATGGATACAAAAACGCTCGGTCTTCCGTGGATCGCAGTTGAACAGACGCTCGCGCAAGCACGAACCGCACGCATGGAAGTGCTCGACGTCATCGAAAAGTGCATTCCGGCTCCACGCGCCGAACTTTCCAAGTGGGCGCCTCGCATCGAAAGCTTTATGATCAATCCGGATATGATTCGAAACGTTATTGGTCCGGGCGGAAAGATGATCAACGAAATTATTGCCGCGACCGGCGTCGACATCGACATCGAAGACAGCGGACTTGTGATGATCACGTCGGTGAGCGCAGAAGGAATGAAGAAGGCCGTTGATTGGGTGAAACAGCTCACGCGCGAAGTGGTTGTCGGAGAAATTTATACCGGAAAAGTGACTCGCTTGATGGACTTCGGTGCGTTCGTCGAAATCTTGCCAAAGCAAGAAGGACTCGTGCACATTTCCGAGATGGCACCGGAACGCGTTGCGTCAGTGACAGACGTCTGCAATGTTGGCGACGAAGTCACGGTCAAAGTTGTTGAAATTGATTCTCAAGGACGATTGAATCTATCCATGAAGCGCGCGCGTCCGGATTACGACGGTTCGAATGATTCTCTCCCATCACAGCGCGGCGGTCGCGGTGAACGCGATGGAGGTTCGCGTGGAGGCCACGGCGGATCGCGAGGCGGATTCGGTGGTGGTCATCGCGACCATGATCGCGGACCACGACGGGACTTTCGACGGTAAAACTAGAAATTAAAAAGGTCCACAGTCCGCAGTCTTCAGTCCGCAAACCTCACGGTTAAGGATCTGTGGACGATAGACTGTGGACTGTGGACTTATTGTATGGACGACATCGTCTCCAGCACCTCACAAGGAAGCGCAATTCTCGCGTATGGACGCGCAGGAAGCAGCCGCAACCGGTTGATCGTTTTGATCAGCGTGGTTGCGGCTGTTTTGCTGGTTGCAATGTTTTTTGCGATGGCAATGTTTGAATCGCCCACCGTCCCGGCTGATCGCGCACTCGTTATTACGCTTCGTCCAAATACAATCGCATCACATATATCCGGCGACATGCTGTCTGATCTTCCTTCGCCGTGGCGCGCCGCGCTTCAAACAAATACGTCGTTTCCTATTCGCATTGGTTTTCGCAAAACGTTGTCCGGATCGCTTGAACCATTCGCATCAGTTCCGGCATTTATTTCCGTCGGATCAATTCCAGATACGAAGCAATTAAAAAAAGGATTCTTCCGCATCATTACAACAAGCGATGTAACATCTGTCGCGCACGATTCTCTTTTTACATCCATCTCATCTCTTTTCTCCTCAAAAAAAGTTGACGCATCATGGTCGCTCAATCTTTCGTTGCTTGATGATATCGCGTCAAATTCCATCGCTTCAAAAATTCAACCGGATGATGTTTGGGTGAGCGGAACGTGGAATGGAACCGAAGGAAGTTTTATCGACGCTGACTCTTCCTCGCAGAATTCATCCGCGTCGCTATCTGCCGATCTTCTTGGCGCATCACTCTCATCCGATCAATCGGATGCGACAACGAACAGCCTCTTGCGCCGCGGGATTGATCTTCGAAATGTTTCCTCAACGCCGTCAGATATCCATATCCCGTCGCAAAACGAAACAATTGTTTCATGGGATCAGATTCCAGAAAATGATCGCCCGGCAATTCTTGCCGCATTCGGAAGCGTTGGAAGATCCTTCCAAGACCTGCCGGATAAAACCCAGGCCGATCTGATTCTTTTTCCGGATGCGAGTCAAACTTCGTCTCTCGAAAATCAAACCAGCTTCCACTCCGGCACAGCGCCATTATCGCAACCACAACTTGATTCCGTCTCTTGCACGGGAAATCTTTTATTTATCTTGCGAGGCAATATCCTCATCCAAACTCTCGCCTACCTCCACATCCCATCTTCTTGGGCGGATAAGATGAGCGGTCTCGCGATTACGAGAGAAGGGAAGTTGGTGAGGGCTTGTGTGGCGGGGAAGTAAAAGGTAGTTTTTTGATACCCTCCATTCCCTCTTACGATAACCCCTCTAAATCTCCCCTTATCAGGGGAGACTTGAACGCGATATTAATAAGGTTTGAATATATCGAGTGAGGTCTTGAATCACTGAAGAAATGTTTTGTTCTATTTCTTCATTCTGATAACGCTTGATATGGAATCCATGCGTTTCAAGATCATTATCTCGCATATCATCATATTCTTGTTTTTCATCATGAGAGGATCCATCAACTTCAATGATGAGAAGGAGTTCAGCACAGTAAAAGTCAGCAATATAGTCCATGATGGGCTTTTGTCTCGTAAATTTATATCCTAAAAGACGTCTTCCTCGAATTTCATTCCAAAGAATAGACTCTGCATTCGTCTGATTCTTTCGTAATTCCCTTGACCTCTCTTTAAGAGAAGTAAAATAGGGCATGTATGGTTCTTGAATATCCATGTTCTTTATTCAGTACCAAAGAATTTAAATAGGTGTCAAATGATATAAAACATCAATGTATTGATAGCTTATTAGAGCCGCGCTTAAGTCTCCCCTGATAAGGGGAGATTTAGAGGGGTTATCGTAAGATGGGATGAAGGGGTTATCGAAAGAAGGATAAGATTTTTAAAAACGAGCTCAACTAGAGTCAAGCTCGTTTTCTCTATCTTCAATGTGCCAAATGCTCAAATATCAACAACAAGACCTCGGCTACTAAGCACCTTTTCAATTATCTTCCCTTCTTCCCTTGCTTTATTTAGTTCTTCTGTTGAAGCTGATCTTTGTTTTCTTACGTCTTCGACACTGTAAAATGAAGGTGCGCGATCAGGAACTGCCCATTTATGCTTATATCTTTCGAGTCCAAGTTCTTCATCCGATAAGCCTTGCATGCGAGCTTCGTATACAGCGGATTCATCTACTTCAGTTTCCATTGTTGGTTTTGGCCTTTCTGGTGAGTAATTCATAAGGTTTTGTGATTGATTTCTTGCTTAAGAGCATAATAGATATCAGTACGTTTGTAAACATCTGATTTCAAAGTCTTCACTACGCCCCACGGCCAACGGCCAACGCCCTTCTTACTTATCCCCATCTATCCCCAGCTCTGTGGATAAGTAAAAAGCAAGTAGAAAAATTGGCTTATTCTACGCGCTGACAATCACCCTTTGCCAGTTATCCGTTTTCTATATACAATGTATACACGGTCTTTACACCGCCTCCCCTGAACCGGGTCGAGGCACGTCACAGTCTTCTTGGGAGTTCAAAACGACTCCACCTGCCCTGTCTAACCCTCTGGTTGGACCCGAAGAGAAACACACGTGACCATGCACCTTTACAAACTGCAGAGGGACGGATATTCAGCCCCTGTTCGGCCGAATCTCTAATCCTTGTGTGAACTCGATCCCGTACCTCAAGCTTACGCTGGTACTCAAAAAACAAAAAACAAAACGTAAAGTCCAATCGGGCACTTCGGAGCCGTAACATGCATAACACCGCTGGTATGCATATTACGACTCCGATCACTGCCAGGATCAGGTCCACACAGCAGTTCCTTCCTACCCAGATGTTGTGCAACCGCATCGGTTGAGCGCACCGCGTCGAGCGACGATCCATACCGCTCCGCAATCGCGTTCCTGATCATTGCATACACCTAGAGGCATTGAAGCCACTTATCCTATCTAAGCGGGCTCATCAATGCCTCTTTTAATTTAGGGACTGGTAGCTAGTAGCTGGTAGCTAGGGCTATTCGGAAGGATTTTTTGATTAGAAATTTCAAAATAAACAACATTAAAAAGAATTTTTCATTCAACCCCAGCTTCTAGCTACCAGCTACTAGTTCCTAATAGGCATGACCAAGCACCGGTACTGCTCGTCCCCGCTTTCAGGCAAAACCAGCATGGGGCTCATGGCGTCATTCATGTTCATTTTAATCTTTGCTGTTGAAAGAGCGGAAAGCGCATCGCTCAAGTATTTAAAGTTGACGACAAGCTCGGCGTCCTCGCCTGTCACAGCGGCTGGAATGACGCTCTGCGTCTTCCCCGTCCCCTGGTCGGCGCTGTGTATCGAAACCGATGAATCAGACGCGCTCACGTGAAGGTGGACGTCGTAGAAGCCTTGGCGGGAGAAGAGTGCGGCTGATTTTACAGCTTTCTGGATTTCTGAACGATCAACGAGCGATTCGCTTTTGAATTGCGAAGGGATAAAATTGCGATAATCCGGGAAAGCGCCTTCAATTAAACGCGATACGAGCTCGGTATTTCCATACGTCATGACGAGTTGATTTTCCGCAAGCGCCCATTCAACATCTTCTGGCACACCAAGCTCATCTTTGTACGACGTAAGGATGCGACTCGCTTCGAGCATGGTGCGCGACGGGACAATGATCACAGAATCAAACGCAGATCCGGTGAATGGAATGACGCGCTCCGCGAGCCGGTATCCATCTGTCGCGGCAAAGGCAGTGTTTCCCTGGCCGGCCACTCCTCCAAAATAACACGCGACGCCGGAAAGTTCTGGACGTGATTCGGATGTTGATGCGGCAAAGACGACTTGCAGAATTGCGCGTCGAACGTCAGCCGCTTTACATGAAGCTGTTTTTGATTTTGCAAGTCTTGGAATAAGTGGAAACTCCTGTGAATTCATGCCGCGGATAATTGTTTCCTGCCCTTGCGCCTCAACTCGCAACCCCTCTTCAAGATATTCAAGGTTCACTTTTCCTTGAGGAAGAAGGGAAATATAATCAAGAAAGAGTTTTGCTGGTACGGTGCATTCTCCATCCACCTCTACTTTCCCGCGTACGAGCGTACTCACAGCGATTTCAAGATTTGTTGCAGAAAGTTTGAGATTTCCACCTTCAGTTTTTAATAACACATTTCCAAGAATTGGAAGATTCACACTCTTCCCTGAAATATGGCTCACAATGGATAATCCTTGAACAAGATTTTCCTGGGTACATGTAAATTTCATATCAACAGAATATTGAATTTAGAATTTAAATAGATAAAGAGGTAGAAGTAATAAGGCTTGTGGATGAAGGGGATAGAAAGAGATTTGAGGAAGAAGCCCTTATTCTCTGTGTGATCTTACTCCAGATTCATCCCCTTTGTATTGTGGAAGGAAAAGGTGTTGGGAGTGAATAAATTTTCTGTAGATTTTTTCTCCCCACCTATTCCTCCGGCTATCCACTCCTCATGTGGATGATTCGCTGTATGCACGCTCCCGAATTGCGGCAATATCCCGTTTTACTTGGTCATCTGTCTTGTGCATTTCTGTAATTTTATTACAGGCGTGCATCGCTGTGGTGTGATCACGATCGCCGAGATGCGCGCCAATAGCCGGATAGGAGCATTTCGTATCTTCACGTAATAAGTACATCGCAACCTGGCGCGGGTGGGCAAAACGTTTTTCACGGCTTTTTCCCAGAAGATCCTCCATCGGAACATCAAAATACACGGTGACAATCTCGATAAGTTTTTTCGGCGTAATGTTGCGTTTTACAACGGTTGGGACAAAGCTCTGAAGAAGAGTCTGAACGGTTTCGAGCGACGGTTTCAGGTTTTTAAATTGATGGTAGGCAATAATTTTATTCAAAGCTCCTTCAAGCTCTCGGACATTTGACTGGATGGTTCCAGCGATGGCTCGCAGGATTTCCGCGTCCAGCGGATATTTTTTTGCTTGGCATTTTGAGTCAATGATCGCGATGCGCGTTTCAAAATCCGGCGTTGAGACATCGGTGATCATTCCCCATTCAAAACGCGTGAGCAAGCGGCTTTCGAGGGATTGAATATCTTTTGGCGAGCGATCGCTTGTCAGGACGATTTGCTTGTTCAGCTGGTGCAGGGCATTGAAGGTATGGAAAAATTCTTCCTGTGTTCCCTGCTTGCCTGAAATAAATTGGATGTCATCAACGAGCAGAACATCCACGTTTCGGTACCGGTCTTTGAATTCATTGATGCGTCCACCGCGAATCGCCTGAATGAATTCATTTGTGAATCGTTCGCAGGTGATGTAGCGGATGACGGCTTTCGGACGCGTTTCCGCAACATGGTGGCCGATCGCCTGGAGAAGGTGGGTTTTTCCAAGCCCCGCGCTCCCGTAGATAAAGAGGGGGTTATACGCCTCGCCCGGATTGGTTGCGGCCGCGATGGAAGCCGCATGCGCGAGTTCATTCCCTTTACCGACAATGAAGCCGTCGAACTTATAGCGCGGATTCAGAGCGGTATCGTCGAGCGGTTGTTCAGGCTGGCGCTGAAACGAGGCGCCGGAGGAGGCAAAGTCTTGCGAGAAGGTTGGATCCGACGTCATGCTTGATTGAGCCGGATCTTGCGCAAATGTCGGGCGCATTTCCACGCGGTACGAGACTTCGCGAATCGCATTTGTCGTGACATGTTTTAACGCTTTCACGATTTGATCGTGATATTTTTTTTCCAGCCACGCTTTTGTGAATGTATTTGGAACGGAAATGGTCGCCCGTCCGTTGTCGAAGCCGGAGATGGCGGTATTTTTGAACCACGTCGTGAAGTTTGCCTTCGAGAGGGTGAGCTCGAGCTCGCCGAGCGCGGCGAGCCAAATCGCGTAAAGGTCCATAGGGGCGAGGAGGATAGATGAATGAAGTGGGAAGAGATTGAAGAAGAAAATAGAAAACAGAAAATAGAATATTTAATGGGATTTTTTGATTCTTTATATTCTATTTTCTACTTTCTGTTTTCTGACGCTCTCTTTATACCCCCTTCGAACATAGATATCAACAGCCCTGCAAACATCCGTCAAATCCTGGGGATAAACGGTGAGGAACTAAGGTCTGTAGGACTGTAGGTTTCTAAGCCTGGCGCATGAGACAGAATGACCTACGGACATACTGTCCTGAAAAAAAACACCCGTCAGCAAGACCAGAACCGGATGTTCTGTTACTGACGGGTGGTGAAGAGGTAGAGGTTAGATCCAGTCACACACGATTTTATTTGAGAGGTTATATGGTGACCCACTCTCCTGAGTTTTGATTCCGCTAATTATGTCGCACCAAGCGTATGCATCTCTCCAATTTATGAATGCTTTGAAACGGACTTCTCCATTATAGTACACGGCGTCGATTGCGTCATCGGCTTTGATGACGGCTGGTCTGTCATTCCCGTTTGTTGTGATAAGTACTTCACTCTTATTTCTTGCGGCAATAAGTGTATACACTGTCGTATTGCCGCAAAGAATGATTCGGGGGACATGCGGAGAGATGTGAAAGACGATTCGATTCCATTCGCCCTTCATTAGCATTAATGCGACATAGCATATAGCCGTTTCTCGCAATACATTTTCTCTGTATTCGCCAAATCTTTTTTGAATTTCAAAACTGATTCTTATTTTGCCGAATAACTCCTCGGCTTCAGATAGTAACGATTCTGCCTGATCAAGCCTTTGCAGGCCTTTCCTAATTCTTTCGATGTCCATGTGTACCTCCGGGATTGAGTGTGAGGGAAAACGGGGAATATTGCAAGAAGAAGGTCTGTAGGACAGTAGGACGGTATGACTGTAGGCTTCTATGCCAGGCGCATGAGACAGAATGACCTACAGGCCTACAGTCATACAGTCCTATAGACATTCTTCGTAATTTCTGGCATCATTCCGCTAACAATACTATGGCTACGAAACGAACATATCAGCCGAAAAAACGCCGCGCCATGAAGGTTCATGGATTCCGCAAGCGCATGGCCACGCGACAGGGAAAGCAGGTCCTTTCACGCCGACGCACGAAGGGGCGAAAGCAGTTGACTGTGAAGAAAGCCCGTTGATGAAGTCGGGAAGTCGGCATAGTCGGCAAGTCGATAAGTAAGACTCACCGACTCACCGACTCACCGACTCACCGACTTCCTCCTATGCTTCCTCTCAAGCATCGCCTCCGTCATGAACGTGATTTTGCGCGGCTGTCCGTCAAAGGGCGGCCGCTTTATGGTTTGTTTTGCGTGCTTCGCGTTTGGAAGAGCGGATCGACGCCGTCAAAAATTGGATTCGTCGCATCCGGCAAGATGTTTAAGACAGCTGTTGAGCGAAATCTCATTCGCCGACGCATGCGCGAGATCGTCCGGAAGATGTTGCCGTCTGTTCCGGTTGGATATGATATGACGTTCGTCGCAAAACCAGAGATTCGAAAAGCGAAGCATGCGGAATTGAAATCATCCATTGAACACCTTCTCGAAAAGATGCCGGCCGAACTCGAGAAGCCGTGGCAAAAACGCCCCAAGCCGCCGCGTAGCCGGGCCGGGGTTATTGGGTACTCGAAGCAGCTGGGCATGCCGAGGCCGCCGGGGAAGACGAGTCGGTAAGTCGGTTAGTCGATGAGTCGGTAAGTATTCAAAGCGACGATTGATTTCTTACCGACTCATCGACTAACCGACTTACCGACTTTTTCTATGCGTCGCCTCTTCCAATCCCTCATCCGCCTGTATCAAAAAACCCTCTCGCCGGATCATGGTTGGTTTTCGTGGTCGCGGAAATTTCCGCGTTGCAAGTATTATCCGACCTGCAGTCAGTATGCGCATGACGCGATCGGAAAATACGGCGTGATTCGCGGCGGCGTGAAGTCGATCTGGAGAATGATGCGATGCAATCCGTGGAGTAAGGGCGGGGTGGATCTTCCGTGAATAGTAGCTAGTAGCTGGTAGCTAGAAGCTAGGAAGAAAAACTATTTCAGATCATCCCAGCTACTAGCTACCAGCTACTGATTTTGATATACTTCCCCCATGAAACGCAGACTCACATCCGGCTTCACTCTCATCGAACTCCTCGTTGTCATCGCCATCATTGGACTCTTGGCGACATTCACAGTTGTGCAGCTTGCGAGTGGAAGAGATAAAGCAAGGATGGCAAAAGGGTTGGCGCAGGAAGGGCAAACGCTTCGCACGATCGGAGATGATCTTGTCGGGCGCTGGGATTTTGATGAATGTAGTGGAACGACGGCGAGCGATGCAAGCGGATATGGAAACAACGGAACGTTCCCAGTGGCAGTCATCTATTCTACAGACACTCCTTCGGGACAAGGGTGCTCATTGAGTTTTAATGGAGTAGCTCCGAACGTTGTGACCGTTCCTGATGCGGATAGGCTTTCTTTTCCAAATAACTCCTTTACAATTACTCTTTGGATGAAGGCAGCGAATACGGTCGATTATCTCGGCATCCTCTCAAAACAAATCTCAGGTTTTTGGGAATATGCGTTTCAGTCGTCAGCGACAATGGCAGGAACGGGGACTTTTATTGCGTATAGTTCAGGAGGCGGCGGCGTCTATGAATATTCATATTCATTTCCGTATGATACAAAATGGAATCAACTGGTTTTTTCCGCAGATGGAACGAATCTTCGTATCTACAAAAACGGCTCCCTTATTGTAACGAGTCACTATTTGGCGAATGCGATGGGAAACGGACCGAGTCCGTTATATATAGGCATGGGCGGAAATGTCGGTGCACCTGCATATATGAAAGGGTTGATTGATAATGTCCGTATCTATGCGAGAGCTCTTTCAGCGCAGGAAATTCATCGGATGTATGCGGAAGGGTTGCTGAGGCATTTAGCAGAAAGAAGGTAGCTAGTAGCTAGGAAGAAAAACTATTCCAAATAACCCCCGGCTACTAGCTACTGTTTTATTTCAACAATCTTCACTTTCGCCGTCTGACCTTTCACGATCTCGATTGATGACTTAGGTACATCGAATTCTTCGGATAAAAATCGAATCAACTCTTCGTTCGCCTTTCCCTCCATCGGCGGGGCATGAAGTTTGATTGTCCAAACGCCATGCTCGCGCGAAACGAGTTCCGTTGTTTTGGCATTTGGTTTGACGTGGACAGTTATTCGCATACCGTAGATCGTAGATCGCATGTCGGAAAAAAGAAAGAAGAACTTTTCTATGACATGCGAATGATGGCCTTGACGTCTATCATAAACAGGCGTAAATAAAGACCGCGGACATTGTCGTTCGTTCACAAAAAGGAGTGGGAATATGGCTGCAAAGAAATCAACGAATACAAAGGTAAAGTCGCCGTTTCGTCGGAAACCGGATCGAAAATCTCTGCATTTGTTTCGGCGCTTCATGGGATTCTATCCAGAGGAAAACGAGATGTGGAGAGTCTTCTCTCGAAGGCCGGATCTGCGTGAAGTGATGATTGCCTGTTGTTGTGAAAATCTCCCAGCGGTTCGCTATCAAAACATTCTGATACAAGTGCTTCAAAAACATCCAAAATCCCTGAACTTTATCTTAAGCAAGTTGTCGTATGATAAGTTGCTTCAAGGCGATATGTTCTTCTATCGGACACTGTCATTGATTCAAGTCAATTATGTGTACATGGGGCGCTGGATGTTGTCTCAATCGCAAGTGAGTCTTGACCACATCACATTTCTTATGAGGTTTGGAGAACTTCGCGAGGAAGCGTGGGAAGCATTGATGCGACGTTCCGAAGAGATGGAATTACGCTCGAGCGACTTGGAGGAAGCGGTCAAATTCGATGACCTGCGTGATCGTGCGGCGGATTGGCTGTTTGATCTGCCGCAGGCGTCGTTCAGGTGGTATCGAACTGCGTTTGCCAGACTTGCGTGCTTGAATCATGCAACGTCAGAGAGAGCGGCGAAAATGGTCGTCTGCACTCTTCGAGACTCGACACCTGCGGACTTGATAAGGATCGCAGAAAAGTTCCCTTCTCTGTCTGCACGCATCCATAATCGCTTGCTTCGTGAGCACGGGAGAGACAAGATTGCGATGGCGTATGTTCTTGGCCACAGTCCAAGGCGAGACCAGCGGGTACTCGCGTCAGATGCATTAATCAACATTGAAGGGTCAAAACCGCCGAGCGATCGCGACCCCATTATTTTGGAGGCAATCAGAGAGCGTTTCCCCACGCTAAAGAGCGTGAAGCAATTGATCAAAGAATGTGTCCCGCCGGTTGATATGAAGAGCGTTTTGCTTGATCAGCTCCTTCATCCTGCATAAGTCTCATACTCGAATTGTTAGAAGCGGTCGTCCGTCGTACGGATGACCGCTTTTCTTTTTCAAAATTTCGATCTACGAACTAAGATCTACGGTCGTGGTCTTGACAAAAACTGTTTTTTGATGGAGAATACGCGCAGAAACTGTACCTTTCAGGGAGGAAATAGAATGGAACCTTGTTTAGATGAAAGAGGACTGTTGCAACTTCTTCTTGCGAGCAAGCCCGGACCAACCGAAAAACAACTTGTTCAACTTGCGTGCAACCTTCCTTGTCTCGAGAATGTTATTTTTCGCATTTTGCGCCTCCGAGAACTTTGTCTCGAGTGGCGCGGAACATTTGACTGGACCGAATGTCTTCCAGATCAAGAACCGCGTCCCATGTTCCCTACGAATACCGTTCTCGAGCAACTCTATTTGCATCATACCGCCGGTGGGTGAAGGCCGAGCAGACAACTCAAACGACGAAAGCGGGCATCCCCTCGGACGCCCGCTTTTTTTAATCAGAAGTTAGAATATAGAAGTTAGAAGTTAGAATAAACACCTTGAATAGGCGTCTTTTCTAACTTCTAACTTCTAACTTCTAACTTCTCTATTCTAACTTCTCTCTTCATGTTCATGCCCACAATTCTCATCATGGCACTCATGCTCTTCGTCTTCCCAGTTATCGATATGCTCGGGATAGCCTTTGATGCCGTTTTTGCGGAGGACATCGAGCGCTTTGCGGTTGCGGAGAACGATGCCGACATATTCGCGGTATTCCGGAGATGAAACGCGCTCGCGCGTTTCCGTGTCTTCTTTACGGAGTGTGTTCAAAATGCGATCAATTTCCGTATCAAGTTCTTGCTCGCTCACGCGGATGTTTTCGAGCTTTGCAACATTTTTAATCAAGGTCGCGACATGGATGCGACGCAAGGCTTGCGGAACAAATTCGAGTCGTAATTGATCCTTGGTTTTTTTGATCGATGCGAGATAGTCTTCCATCTTCATTCCTCGCTCATCTATCGACGCTTCAAGCTCGCCGAGCATTTTTCGAACTTCTTCGCTGACCAACAGATCTGGAATCTCGCTGAACGTTGATTCGTCCGTAAGTTTTTCGAGCAATTCAATTTCCGCCTTGTCTCGCGCTTTTTCCTCCTCTTCCAAGCCCATGTTCTTTTTGATGATCTCTTTGAGAGCGTTTACATCTTTTTGGCCAAGGGAGCGCGCAAAGTCATCATCTATTTCTGGCAGTCCGACGGTATAGACTTCCGTCGCTTTTGCCTTGAAGTCAACATCTTTTCCGGCAAGGTGTTTTTGATAGTGATCGACAGGGAACGGAAGCGTGAACGTGCGTTCTTCGCCTTTTTTCATACCGATCAGTTTTTCCGTAAACCCGGGAATATAGTGCGGTTCTCCAAGGTAGACACGGTAGCCTTTTGCCGCGCCATCTTCGAGTGCGACATGATCTTTTTCGATATCAAGATCAATCACAACAAGATCGCTCGCTCCAGCCGGTTCAGTCGAGACGACTTCTTTTCTTTGCATCATCCGAAGTTCATTCAGAGCTTTATCGACGTCTTCATCCTTTACTTCGCGTGGAGTGAAATCCACACGGAGTTTTTTATAGTCCGCGAGTTTTTCAACTTTCGGCGCGATTGGAGCGATGCAGGAGAACCGAATTTCCTGGTGAGGAACAAGCTGTTCAACGGCGATTTCCGGCGAACCGACCGTGTCGATATCTTCGTCCAGAATGGTGCGCATGTACCACGCGCGGACAATGCGTTCGAGCGCATGCTGCCAGATTTGCATTTCGCTATACGCCTTTGCGACCTCGGCATACGGCGCTTTTCCCGGGCGAAAACCGGCAATCGGTTTTGCTTCGCTCAACGCAATAACAGCTTCATCGATATATGGCTGGGCTTCTTCCGGGCTCACGGTAAAACTCAATTTTACGCTTGAGCCTTTCATGTTTTCGATTGTTGGAGTCTGCATAATGTGCACCGGATCGTACGTGAAATTATCAATTTCGTCAATATGAGTAGCTGGGAACTGGTAGCTGGTCCCGTTTCTTTTTCCCCAGCTACTAGCTTCTAGCTACCAGCACCTATCTTAAGTACGCCAATGGATTCACCCGTCTGCCGTTGATGTAGACCTCGAAGTGGAGGTGGGTTCCCGTGGAGCGTCCGGTCGTACCCATCATGGCGATAACCTGTCCGCGTTTCACGCGGTCGCCGACTTTGACAAATAATTTTGACGAGTGCGCATAGCGCGTTTCCACGCTTCCGTCGTCGCTTTTAATTTCAGCCTGCAAACCATATCCTCCGCTATTCCATCCAGATGTTACGACGACTCCATCATGGGCCGCATAGAGCGGTGAACTAAAGTCCCCGTCAATATCCAACCCCGTATGCCGCCATCCGTAGTATTGCGTGATTACATGGCCGCTTGTCGGCCAGAGGAGTTTGCTAATCGGTGAGCTGTCTGGATTCGCATCGCTCGGCTTTTGAATAAAGCGGGCTTGATTCTGATTCGCAACAAGCGTGTCGTTTGGATTGAATGTTGTTCTACGGCCAATCACCGGCGACGGAGCTGCTTGTGGCAGAGGTTCGGCTCCCGGAAGGATAATCTCAATTCCCGCAGACAGCTGTCCGTCCGCATTCAATCGATTTGCTTTTGCGATTTCATTTACGTCGACTTCGTACGTTTTTGCGAGTTTTTGCAAGGTGTCGCCCTTCTTTACCGTCACGAGTACGCCGGAGACCGGAGGAATGCGCAGTGAATCGCCCGGACGCAAATATTGAGTTGCGGTGCGATTGTTCGCCCAGAGAATCGTTCCAATGTTTACGCCAAAGCGCTGAGCAATTTCTCCGAGCGTATCGCCATTTTTGACGATGTACGTCTCCGTTTCAGTTCGCTGGTATGTCGGAGCGGCTTGTTCGGGCTGTTCGCTCGGAATGAGAGTGTTTGCGAGCAAGGTTCCGGGCATGGTTTGTTCCGTAACAGAGGATTCATCATTTCCGTAATCAAAATCAATGCCTCCGTTTGTTGCAATGAGCGATGAAGGCTGGGCGTAATGCGAGTCGCGAACCAGCATGTTCGGACGCGTATCCTGTTCGGAATTTTTTGTATCATTCGATGCGACCATTTCGTATAAAATGCTTGATTGGCCAATATCCTGCGCCTTTGCCTGATGAATATTCAAATTAGCGAATAGCGTGAAAAGAATGGCAATAAGAATGGTTGCATGCAATACATATCTCCCGCTTAATAGATGGATCAGAAACGCTTTTGCCGGCATGCTGGCACGGCTCGTACGCAGGCGAAGGATGGTGCCGAGCTTATAGACCGGCAGAAGGAGGATGTGCGCAAAAAAACGTCCCGTCCGGGAGACGATGAAACCGATCTTTGGGGATACGGCATGCGCGGCAGTCGCGATGAATCGGATCAGCTTGAGACCGGCTCGTGCGGCGATGGAACGTGATTCCTTTAATTTCGTATGATTTGGTGGGCAAAAGGTCGCTCTCCTCTGCGATCCCTTTTGTATATGAGTCCCGGTTCGGGATCTCGGTAGCCAGTAGGCCTTAGCCAGTAGCCAGTAGCCAGTAGGAAATTGCTCTTTCTACTGGCTACTGGCTACTGGCTACGGCCTACTAGCTGATTCAGGTGCGGACAAACCTACCAGTGGTTCGGATATCTGTCAATGGGAAAAGTCGATTTTATGGCTGGGTTGAGGGATATTGTTGAGTTTTTGCTGTATATTGAGTATTTGCCATAAAGAGCAAGGCCACTAAGGGGCTAGGCCACTAAGCCACTAGGGGAAATGCAAGAATTATTTAATTATGTCTTATCCTAGTGAAGAAATCAGACGACCGAGTAATTTTGAGATAGATATCAATTTTTTTGAGCATGCATCATATTTTTCTTTTTCGAGATAGCTCAAGTCCTTTGCGATCATGAACTGATTTGTTAATTCGCTCGCTGATCCTGTTGCGATCACGTAGAAATGCTTTTTATCAGGTATAGATCGTCTTCCAAACCCTTCAGTAATGTTCGAAGTTATGGAAATAGCTGCCCTCCGCATTTGGCTCACTAGGCAAAAAAGCTCTTCCCTTGGAAATGTTTTCGTTACTTTATATGTTTCCAATACAAGGTCATGTCCCTGCTGCCAAACAAGCAATTGCGTAAAATCCTTTAGAGTTTCATTCGTTTTCATATCATTTTATCCCTAGTGGCTTAGTGGCCTAGCCCCTTAGTGGCTTTCTTTCGGCCTACTCTTGTACCTGCCTGAACTGCAGAGCCTCGGCGATGTGGGCCAGCTGGACATCCTCGGCTCCGGCGAGGTCGGCGATGGTGCGGGCGACTTTGAGGATGCGGAAGTATGAGCGGGCGGATAGGCGGAAGCGGGTGATGGCCTGTTCGAGCAAGCGGCGAGACTCGTCCGAGAGGCGTATGAGATCGCGGATGCCTTGAGAGGTGAGTTCGCTGTTCGTGAGCATGCCTGTCTGCTCCCGTCTGGATTTTTGGATCGCTCGCGCGGCGAGAATGCGGCCGCGGATGACGTCGGACGATTCTGCGGCTCCATCGTCCATCAGCTTTTTCATGGGAACTTTCGGGACCTCAATCATTAAATCAATGCGATCAAGCAGAGGACCGCTTAAGCGCTTGCGGTACATATTGATTTGGATTGGCGTGCAGATGCATTCACGGTCCGGATCTGTGGAGTATCCGCATGGACAAGGATTCATGGCCGCAACAAGGGTGAAGCGCGCAGGATACGTGACCGACTGCTGGACGCGCGTCACGGTCACGATTCCGTCTTCGAGTGGCTGGCGTAGATTCTCCAAAACCGGACGCGGGAATTCCGGGAATTCGTCCAAAAACAGCACGCCGCGATGCGCGAGCGAAATTTCGCCAGGCTTCGGCGCCGCTCCGCCTCCGACAAGCGATACGCCGCTTGCCGTGTGATGCGGAGAACGGAACGGCCGTTCGCACATCAGGCCGTTTTTTGCATCCAGCTTTCCGGCAACGCTCCATATCCGCGTGACCTCCAGCATTTCGGATGAATCAAGCGGAGGAAGAATCGATGCAAAGCAATGTGCGAGCAAGGTTTTCCCGCTTCCGGGCGGTCCTTGCATCAAAATATTATGTCCGCCGGCCGCGGCAATTTCGAGCGCGCGTTTTGCCTGCTCTTGTCCGCGTACTGAAGAAAAATCTGCGAAGATTTTTTGTTGGACGGTTGTGAGCGTATCCCGATGCGGCGTATCCGGAAGGATTTTTGATCCGCGCAGGTGCTCGATCACTTCGAGCAACGTTTCCGCTCCCTTGATTTTGATGCCCGGAATCAGCGCGGCTTCGAGCGCGTTTTCCATGGGAAGAATGATTTCTTCCAAGTGCATGTCGCGCGCGAGCGAGGTCAAGCTCAACGCTCCGTTGATCGGTCTCAATTTCCCGTCCAGCGCAAGTTCGCCGGCAATGAGCGAACGTTCGATTTTTTCATCAAGCAGGTCGCTATTGATCGCGGCAACGGCGATGGCGATCGGAAGGTCGTACAGCGTGCCGAATTTGCGCACGTCTGCGGGTGCGAGATTCACAATGGTTGTCCCGCGCGGTACGCGGGCGCCGCTATGCTTGAATGCGCTCTTCACCCGTTCGCGTGATTCCTGCATGGATGCATCCGGCAGACCGACGATAAAAAACTTACCTAGGCCTGGGCGACAATCCGCCTCGACCTCCACGTGCGTGGCGTCGAGGCCGATGAGGGAGCCGGTGTTGATGCGGATGGACATAGTTAGTAGCTAGTAGCTAGTAGCTGGGGTTATTCGGAAGGGATTAGATATATATTTCCTAGCTACCAGCTACTAGCTGCTAGCTACTGCTCTGATAAGACTGCTAAGCATTTTAGAAATGCTAATAAGTAACTCTGTCAATTTTATACATGTATCTTGACTTATATATGCCAAATCCCTTGCAAGATACAGTTGGTTTAAAAGTTCTGAACCAGATCCTGATGCCATAATATAAAAATGTTTTTTGTCGGGAGATGTATAGCGTCCAAACCCTTCAGCAATATTCGATGTAATAGATACAGAGCAACGTCGCATTTGGCTTGTTAAGCAGAACATTTCTTCTTTTGGAAAAGCTTTCGTACATGTATAAATTTCCAAGCTTAACTCATGTGCTTTCTGCCATACGAGCAAATCGGTAAAATTCTTAATTTTTTCTTGAATCATATTTTTTAGTAGCTAGGAGCTGGTAGCAAGCAGCTAGGGTTATTTGGAAGGTTGGTTTGTAGCAATCTTCCCAGCTACTAGCTTCTAGCTACCAGCTACTATCATTCAGTCTCATGGATAGATAAACGATGCAAGAGACAAAAAAGCCGCGTGATTACGCGGATTTGAGGAGGTGGGGATAAATTAGGGGTTGGGAGTCGGTGGTTTTGCAGATCCAAACAACACATATCCCACTATCCCTCCCCCAATCATCACATCCGCGATATTCAGCGCGCCGGACTGAAAGACAAGTATCCAGTCAAAGACATATCCGAATACGGCTCGGTCAAGCGCATTGGATAGGGCGCCGCCAAAGATCAGTGAGAGCGCAATAAGCGCGCGGATATTCCCTTTGTGCATCGCGTGATATGACATCCACGAAATCAAAATGAGCGCGGCAATAGTCAGAAGTAAAATGATATATAAAGGAATAGGCACGTTTGCGACAATACCGTGGTTCTGGTGGATGACGGTTCCGAGCGGCCATGAGTTTGATGTTCCATGCCGTTCAAAAAATTGTCTCATCATCGATTTCGTCGTTTGATCTGCCAGGATCACAAAAAAAACAATCGCGAGGACTGTCAAAGGAAGCGCAAATCGCGAAGGTTTTCTCATAAATAATTGTTAAATTGTTTTATTGTTAAATTGTTTGCTTGCTTTCAACTCCATAACAATTTAACAATTTAGCAATCTACAATCGTTTATCACAAATTTTGATTGTTGAGGTAGCCTTTAAACTTCCTGTGTGAGCGCCTTCTTGCACGCGATGCACGAGGATGACGCCGGACGCGCAGAGAGGCGCTCTTCCTGAATGTCTTTTCCGCAATATTTGCAGACTCCGTACTTTCCTTTTTCGATCGAAGCAAGCGCGGAGTTTGTATCACTTAATTCTTTTTCAAGGCGGGCGTTTAATGACATTTCATCCGTGTACTCGGTCACTTCCATGGCATTATCATCATCTGAATTACTGCCGCTTTCGGGATAGGTCGGATCATACGTGCCGGGAATGGTCGGATCTTTTGTTCCGATATCAGAAAGCTCCTGTTCGAGTCGGACTTTTTCTTCCTCGAGCTTGGTTTTCATGCGCTGAATAAATTCTGTGGAGTGGGCCATACATTGTTCACGCGTTATTTATCCGTACAGCATAGCCCGAATAGGAGAGTTTAAGCAAGTAGCTGGTAGCGCAAGTAGCTGGTAGCTGGTAGCTAGTAGCTAGTAGCTAGGAAGATAAGAAAAAATACTCAATAGTCCCAGCTACTAGCTTCTAGCACCCAGCTACTACCCTGCGGTTGGCAACGGCTTGGTGCTTGTCGATGTCTGATCAGCCGGTAACGGCTGGGAGGATGGCCGCGCCGGAGTCACGGTGATGCTGATCTCGTCGCCTTGCACGGCACTGCCATCATTTTTTGCCGCGCGAGGACGAAGCGTGTACACGCCCGGCCCGTCGATGAATGACCAATTGAACGAAACAGGATTGCTTTGCGGCTTGATATTTGATCCGATGAGTTTTTCCTGTCCATCCGGAGTGAGAAGATAGAGATCGGCTCGCGAGACATTGCTCATATCATCCAGCTGGATGAGAACGGTTTTTGGAAAATCGCTCATCGAGATACTACTTCCAGGCTTCGGATCCTGCACCGTCATGGAAGTTTGCGCCGCATTGGCGAGTAAGTTGATCGTAATTTTGGCTGTTCCGATATTTCCAACATCATCGCGAGCAGAAATCTTGATCGTCTGGAAACCTTTTTCGAGGGCGTTTGGAATTGAAGCATGGATTGTCCAGCTCCCATCTGAATTCGCAGAGTATGCCGTGCCAAGAACATATCCGTTCGAAGATGCTTCTGCGCTTCGAATATTCCGTTGAGCATTGATGCGCAGTTGGATATTGAGCGAACGGTCATTCACTTGGCTGTTATCAGATGGAGAATCAATTGCGACGGATGGAGCATTGTCTTTCGTGTGCACGTCATCGTACTGGGTCGGCGGCGTGCTTGTTGTGTTCCATCCGTTTTTCGCGACCCATGTCTGAACCGCCGCTTCCCAGTTGGCGTATTGCGGATCTTGCTCCGGATGTTCCGGTACCGGTCCAGTCGGATCGTTTTTATTTATATATTGAAGAATAGAATGAGGCTGGGTGAACATGCGTGTTTCAACGAGTTCAGGCGGCGTAAATTCCGTTGCAAGTTTTCCAGTGACAGAATCGATTTTCACCTCGGTCTGCAATGCCGTCCCAAGCAAAGCGGGTTTTGTGGTTATCGGCGGAGCGGGTTTTGCGAACGATTCAACTGGCGTTCCCTTCACAGCCTCGGCCAGAAACGCTTTCCAAATCGGCGCAGCAATTTTTGATCCGTCTGCTCCGCGTTTCATTTCTGAATTATCGTTATTTCCGACCCAGACTCCGGCGACGATCGACGGCGTATATCCAAGCGTCCACGCATCGTGAAAATCATTCGTCGTTCCGGTTTTTGCCGCAACCGGCCGGCCGGGGAGCGTCATGCTATTGCCCGCTCCAAAAACATACGCGCGCGCACTATTGTCTGATAAGACATTAGAGACAAGCCTCGCTGTTTGCGGCTGCATGACCTGGGTTCCCGGTTCCGCTTTCCATTCTTGAAGCGCGCTTCCATCCGGCTTTGTCACCTTGATGATGGAAATCGGACGTTGATGCAGGCCGTCATTCGCGAACGCGGCGTATCCGTCAACATGATCAAGCAAGGTGACTTCTCCCCCTCCTAAAACCAGAGACAGTCCGAACCGGCCTCGATCTCCAAAGGTCGAATATCCGAGTTTTTCCGCGAAATCCAGAACGTTCGGCACGCCGACAAGATACAGCATTTCGACGGCCGGAATGTTCAGCGATCCTTGCAGCGCTTTTCGGATGGAAACCGGGCCGTTTTCCGTAAAGCTGTAATCGTGCGGATGATAGTTTCCGGTTTCGGTTTTGAAATCCGTTTCCACGTCCCACAGAATGGTTTGCGGCAAATAGCCCCGCTCAAAACCAGCCGAGTAGACAATCGGCTTGAATGATGATCCGGGCTGTCGAGGAGCGAGCGCGACGTTCACCTGGCCGTCGATGGCTTCGTCAAAGAAATCCTTTGATCCGACCATGGCGAGAATCTGTCCGGTCTTTGGATCCATGGCAACAAGAGAACCATTGGAGAAATTATACTGCTTGCCGCGCGCATCCACGCCGTCTTTGACCGCTTTTTCCGCAGCTTGCTGAAGATTCCAATCAAGCGTCGTGATCACATTCAGTCCGCCGGTTTCCACCGTTGCCTGTCCGTATTGTTCGATGAGTTCGGACCGCACCATCATGACAAAATGCGGGGCGCGAATATCTCCAATATTGTTCGGAGCGAGTTTGGCGAGCGAATCGATTTTTTTAGCGGCCTCGGCCTGATCCTTTGTGATGTAGCCCTGCTCGGCCATTTGATCCAGAATATAATGTTGGCGGCCGATAAGGGTTTTTCGATTGTCGCCATGCGCGCCTGTGCCGTACGGATTATAGACATCCGGCGCTTGCGGAATGGCGGCGAGCAAGGCCGCTTCGTCGAGCGTGAGGTCTTTCACATTCTTTCCGAAATATCCCTGCGCCGCGGATTGAACGCCGTACATGGTGGAACCGTACGGGATTTCATTCAAGTAGAGCTGAAGAATCTGATCCTTTGTATACCGCCGTTCAATTTCGAGAGAAAGAAGAATTTCTTTTAGCTTTCGTATGATCGACCGTTCGTTTGTGAGAATGGCATTTTTTACAAACTGCTGGGTAAGCGTGGATGTCCCCTGTACGCGCTGGTGCTTAATCACGCTCGTAAAAAATGCACGAGCCATTCCGGTCCAGCTGACGCCATGATGCGAATAGAAATTTTTATCTTCGATCGCGACGGTCGCAAATTTCATGATATCCGGTATGTCCTCAAGCTTTACGAGCGTCCGCTTTTCATCTCCATGGATTTCATACAAGAGCGTCTGGCCGGTCTTATCGTAGATTTTTGTCGACTGCGCCACGGTTCGCTGAAGCAAGGTATTCGGATCCGGAAGATCATGACTCATCCAAGCAAGAGTGATCGTCAGAAGAAAAAAACCGACAACAATCGCGCCGCCAGCAATTGAAGCAATCTGAATGCAAAGTTTTTTCATCCGAGCTCTTTTTGCCTCATAGGCTGATTTCTCCGATTTTTTTATAGGGATTCCGAGGTGTTTGATAGGCATAGGGGAAGTAGCTGGGTGCTCGTAGCTGGAAACTGGGGGCCTAGCTCCTAGCTTCTAGCACCCAGCTACTAATTGTTCTATATCGTACCTTATCTACGGAAAATTACGAGAGCCGACCATCCAATTATTGTGAAGCTATTCTTTTTTGGGTCTACGAATGTACGAATTATACGAATCGGCGAATGTTTAGACGAGTAATGTAATTTTGAACAAGCCTAACAGTTTGCCTATTCGCCGATTCGTACATTCGTAGACCAATATTCGCTTAACTTAGCAAAAAAGTATGCGTTAGGGCTTGACAGAAATACCGAAATATGTTAAGCTGGCTTTTCTTTGGCTCAAAAAATGATTTTGTCCAAAGGCCCAAATTATGAAATTCTTCCATTACACGCTCAAGGTGCCGTTCGAAAAGGTGAAAACGGTTGTTGCCGTGAGTGCCATTGTTGCCGTGACTGTTGCTAGCATGCCGATTCGAACCGCGAATGCCGATGTTTCTTCTGATTCATCCAGCACATCTGCCGCAGGAGCGTCGGATGAGCCTGGCAGTACCGCGCCCGTTGATTTTGTCTTGCCTACGTATGACAAAGTCACGGTCGTAAAATCATATCAATACGTGCCGATGTCTGCGTATACGTCTCGTGCACAGGAAACCGACTCAACCCCGTTTATTACAGCGGATGGGTCCCATGTCCGCGACGGCATCATTGCCGCAAACTTCCTTCCATTCGGAACCAAGGTTCGCATCCCGTCTTTATTTGGCGATAAAATCTTTGAAGTTCATGACCGCATGAACAAGCGCTATCCGTTAAAGGTGGACGTCTGGATGGAGGGTTTGGGCGACGCATTGCAGTTCGGCGTGAAATACGCGAATATCGAAATCGTGAAGGTTGAAACTATCAATGCTCCGACGACGAGCCAAACCGTTCACCCTGCTTTAGCGGGAAGTCGCCCGCGGGTGATTCGATAAGTCGAAGGCTTCTGGCCTCTAGCTACTGGCTTCTGGCCAGAAGCTAGTAGCCAGTAGCTGATAGCAATTTAATTGAAAACGCTCCGTGAAGAACGGAGCGTTTTTTTAAACCGACCTTCCCCCGGCCCCTTCCTTCGCAGGAAGGGGAGCTATACTGCCAAGGCTATTTTTTGATGGAGCTTTGAGATAATTCAACAAGGACATTAAATAAAATTCAATTCGATCACAGAAATATACCTTCCCCATACGGAACCGCCATGAGTCAGAGCTCCCCTTCCTTCGTGTGTTTTATACTACCGTTGTCGCATTTCATTCACCTTGAAACAAACAAATACAGGACATGTCATACTTGGAAGGACTAACTCACCAAGTAAAACAATGCCCTGTATGCACAAGCATACCAAATTAA
>Ga0265297_10003931_pt1 | contig 25459 bp, 13 predicted proteins | sample Munlanlwell13791_FD_192502 | JGI IMG/M metagenome (GOLD analysis project Ga0265297, IMG submission 192502) | Leachate microbial communities from a municipal landfill in Southern Ontario, Canada - Leachate well 137-91 | ecosystem: Engineered > Solid waste > Landfill > Unclassified | place... | reverse complement strand
GCATTGGTCAGATCAACCGGACCATCAATACCAAAGTCGTTGATGTGCTTGCACAGGCGCCAACAAGGGACAATGAAAAACTAAATACCTTGCTGGGAGAAGTGGTCGAAATGAAGGAGGAGGGCTTAGCCCTTTTTGTCGCCAAAATTATACCTCCCGGCACCGGCGATGATGTGGCTGCCAGGTTTATCGTTGCCAGCTTGTCAAAATATGTCTCCCAATTTGGCAAAGAGGCCGACAAACGGATGGTAGAGAACGGATTGCTGAAGGCCATCCAGGGTAGTTCGGACAAGGATGTCCAATCCTTTTTCCTGACGCAGCTCTATTTTGTAGCGACCGATCAGTCGGTAGCAACATTGGGCCAGTTCCTGACCGATGAAAAATTGTGTGATGCCACAGTCAAGGTATTGTTGGCAGTTGGGACCCCATCGGCAGGCGATGCCATGCTGAAAAAACTGGAGGGTTCACAGGGAATCGCTGCCCTTGCGCTTGCCAAGGCCGTTGGCCAGATGAAGATCGAAGCAGCCAATCCCATCCTGATCAAAAAGATGGTAGGTGCAGATGCCAGATTGCAAAGGGTCATCCTGGAAGGGGTAGCTCAAATTGCATCAAAAGAGAGTTTTGCCTTTTTAACAGACAAGGCTGCGAAAGCAAAATACATTTACGAACCTACCGGGATTGTCTCCTCACTGGTTACCTACGCCGGTAGGCTGGGCGCCAAAGGAGACCTGTCGCTTTGCGACAAAACAATCACAATTTTGATGACCAATTGCAAAGAGAAATCTCAATTGCAGTACCGTGCAGCCGCCCTTTCAATCAAAGCTAAATATTGGGGAACGGAAGCGGTGCCACTCCTGCTGAAGGAGTTTGACAATGCCGATAAGGCCTACCGTGCCAGTGTAATGAACCTGGCGGCAGCCACAACGGATGTATCAGTTACCCGCCAGTGGACCGCAAAATCGAAGACCGTCACCGGCGAAAAGAGGGCCGAAATTGTTGAGATGCTAGGCCGCAAAGGGTGTCAGGATCTGATGGCTACTTTTGAATCCTTTCTTTCTGATCCATCGGAAGAGGTAAGAATTGAAGCAATCAATGCCATATCCAAAATCAAAGTACCTGCTGCTGCAATTGTTCTGGAAGACCACCTGATCAAAGGACTGGATGCTGCAGCTACTGCCAAAGCACTTTCCCGCAGACTGGATGCTGATCATTTGAACAGGTTGGCGCTAGCATTGGATGGCGCTCCAAAAGCCGCAAAAATTGAGATCATACGATTGATAGGCGACAAAGCTGGTAAAACCAGTTTTAATCAAATAGTTTCATTCACTACAAACGAGGATCAGGATATTTCCCGTGTTGCTTATGGAGCCTTGAAAAATATTTCTTCAGAAGAGGATATTCCGGTCTTGCTGAGTCTTTTGAAAAAATCAGCTACGAAAGAGCGGATTGCTGCCGTTCAACAGGCATTGGTAAATGCGGCATCTGGTTTTGAAACAGAAAAAGTGGCAAAATTCGTTGCGGAATTAAGCAAAATGAATGATCAGGGGCGTACACTGGAGATTTTCTCAAAACTTGGAGGTCGTGAAGCCTTAAAACAGGTGGTTGATGCATTCGGATCCAACGATCAGTCAATCAAAGAGACTGCCTTCAATGCTTTGCTGAAGTGGAGTAGCGCAGATGCTGCTGATGCCCTATACCAGATTTGTTCAACCAATCCCAATTACCAGGCCAGGGCATTCAAAGGTTTTGTGGAACTTGTTGCCAATTCCGCACTTCCCGGGGATCAGAAATTGTTGCAGTACCGAAAAGTTATGCAACTGGCTGCCGGTATTGAACAAAAATTGATGGTGATTACGAGGCTTGGAGAAGTGAAAACATTTCACTCATTGATTTTTACCGCGAATTACATCGATGACAAAGAGTTGCAGGCCGCTGCCGCTTCTGCAATCATGCAGATTGCATTGCCGGCTTCAGGGAAACAGGTTGGTTTGACTGGTGAAACAGTCAAGACAATATTGAGTAAGGCGCTCGGATTGATCAAAGGGACAGAGAGCGAGTATGACAAAGAAAGAGTCAGGAAATACCTGGCATCCATGCCCGTAGAGAAAGGTTATGTTTCCATGTTCAACGGGAAAGACCTGACCGGTTGGAAGGGTTTGGTTGGTAATCCGATTACCCGTTCAAAAATGACCGAAAAAGAGCTGGCCGCCAAACAAATCGAAGCCAATGCCAAGGCAGCCAAAAACTGGAGCGTAAAAGACAATTCGATTGCTTTCTCCGGGGCCGGCGACAATCTCTGTTCAGAGAAACAGTATGGCGATTTCGAGTTGGTCCTGGACTGGCGCATCACCAAATTTGGAGATAGTGGAATCTACCTCAGGGGATCCCCGCAGGTTCAAATCTGGGATACTTCCAGGGTCGCAGTCGGTGCACAAGTCGGGTCAGGAGGTCTTTACAACAATGTCAAATACAGAAGTACACCGTTGACAGTTGCTGACAATCCGGTCGGTGATTGGAACCATTTTTATATCAAGATGGTTGGCGATAAGGTTACAGTTTATTTGAATGGTGTTTTGGTAGTCGACCAGGTGCCACTCGAAAATTACTGGGACCGTAGCTTGCCGATGTTCCCCAAAGAGGCCATTGAATTGCAGGCACACGGCACTGACCTCGCATTCCGCGATATCTATGTCAAAGAAATCAGCGATAACCATTATGTGCTTCCTGCCGAAGAGCAAAAAGAAGGATTCGTTCCGCTCTTCAATGGAATCAACTTCGAAGGCTGGACGGGCAATACGGTAGATTATGAAGTAAAAAATGGAGAGATTGTGCTCAATATTGACAATGGTCCATCCCATGGCAATCTATTTACCCAGGGTGAATACAAAGATTTTATAGTCAGGTTTGAATTCCAGTTGACACCAGGGGCCAACAATGGATTGGGAATCAGGGCGCCGTTACAAGGCGATGCCGCTTATGAAGCGATGGAACTGCAAATTTTGGATGATGATGCACCGATCTACGCCCAGTTGCAACCTTATCAATACCATGGATCTGTCTATGGTGTGATAGCGGCCAAAAGGGGATCGTTAAAACCTATCGGAGAATGGAACTTTGAAGAGGTGATCGTAAAAGGAAGCAGTATTAAAATAATCCTCAATGGTAATTTAATTACTGACGGAGATATTGCGGCGGCCAGCCGCAACGGCACACTTGACCACAAAGAGCATCCGGGACTTAACCGGGCAACCGGTCATATTGGTTTTTTGGGCCATGGTTCAATCGTGAAGTTTCGTAATATTCGGGTGAAAGAATTATAATACAATCAATTATAAATATTTTAACATGCTAAAAATCAATAATATTTCAGAAAAATTTATATTCAATACCGGACACAATAAGTCATCAAAAGTTGACATACTTCGATCAGTACAGATAGCATTGTCCCTGGCTTTTATGATCCTGTCGATTGCTGCTAATTCGCAAACATCGGAGTTGTACATTGGTACTGCAACTGCGGATATTACACCAAAGGTGCCTGTAGCCCTAATGGGACAATTTAACATACGGATAGCGCAAAACATTGAGACTCCTTTGTCAGCCAATGTCATGGTGCTGGAATCCAGGGATGGTAACCGGTCTTCAGATGCAGCGATCATGGTTTCATGCGACCTTGAGGGCATCCCATCTGTATTGATTAACCTGGTTCGTACTGAGGTTCACAAAAAATTGCCGGATATGGATTTGAGCAAGATTTTCCTGAATGCGACCCACACGCATACCGCGCCGGTCATGGAAAATGGATTAAATTATTCGTTCCGGTACAACATACCGAAAAAAGGGGTTTTACAGCCCGAAGAGTTTGATAGCTTTTTTGCACAACGGGTATCCGATGCGATTGTCAAGGCATGGAATAACCGTCGGCCAGGGAGTGTTTCCTGGGGCCTTGGCCATGCAGCTATTGCTTACAACAGAAGGGCGATTTATTCAAAAGAGGAGCCACTTCCGAATAAATATTCCGGTAGAACGGCAAAAATGTATGGAGATACCAACGAACCTACATTCATGAACCTGGAGGGTTCGGAAGACCACGATGTCAACGCGCTATTTTTCTGGGACAAGGCAGGGAAGTTGATTGCCATGAACATTAATATACCCTGTCCGGCCCAGGAGGTTGAGCAACGGTCGGCAGTGAACGCCGATTACTGGTACCCTGTTCGCGAAAAATTAAAGAAACGCTTTGGTCCTGATTTGGTGGTAATCGGATGGTTGGGAGCTGCCGGCGACCAGTCGCCCAGGCCAATGTATAGGAAGGCAGCCGAGGAACGAATGATCAAGCTCCGTAATCTAAGCCGTTTGGACGAAATAGCGAGACGCGTTGTGATGTCGGTCGAAGAGATTTATGAGACTGTGAAGTCCGATCGCTATTCAAATGTTAAATTCATGCACAGGGCAGAAATCCTGAAATTGCCCATGCGGTTGGTCACAGAAGAAGAATATTTGCACTCAAAAGCAGAACGCGATAAGTATATGGCCCAGATGGCAGCAGACGCTACTGCCGCTAACGAGGTATTGGCCCCGATGACCTGGAACAGGGATGTCCTTTTCCGGTATGAGAAACAGAAAACAGACCCAAACCCAAAATTAGAGACGGAAGTACATGTTCTCAGAATTGGGGATGTTGCAATTTGTACCAATCAATTTGAGCTATATTCTGATTATGGTATCCGGATTCAGGCAAGAAGCAAAGCTTTGCAAACATTTGTTGTCCAATTTGTTGGGGACGGATCTTACCTGCCAACCGAGAAGGCAGTTAAAGGTGGCGGCTACAGCGCAATCATACAAAGTAATTTGGTTGGACCTGAGGGTGGTCAGGTTTTGGTCGACCAGACCGTTGAGATGATAAACGGCATGTTCACCGAGACAGGGAAAAAATAGTTCAGCATGTGACTTTATTCATTGTGCCATATTCGTTAAAAATAGAGGGCGATAGTCCCTGTTCAGGAAAATAAATTTACGGTCAGAATATCATTTCATATTATTCCACATTTAATAATTTATTAAAATGCAATTAATTATGAAAAATCAAACATTTTTGAAAACGTTTATTCTTTGTGATTTTATATTGCTGCTATCGGTTTTTGGCAATAATAAACTCTTTTCTCAAACACGGCAGGAAATTTCTCTGAATGGGGTCTGGGATTTTAAATGGGACAATGAAAGAAGATTAACCTATCCACCTGACGGAAATGGGTGGACAAACATTGAAGTAACCCGGAAATCCCGTACTGAAACCGGATTCGGACAAAACGGGACAAATCATTGGGCATGGTATAAAAGGAACATAACCGTTCCCAATTCGATGAAAGGCCAGAGAATAAAAGTCCGTTTCACGATAGTGAAATATAAGGCCTATATATATTGGAATGGACAGAAAGTAAGCGAACATCAGGACGGTGAAACTCCATTCGAAATTGATGTTACCGACAAAGTAAAATTCAATGCAGAAAATGAACTTCTTGTTGGCGTAATTGACAGACTGAGCTGGCAAAGACCTGACCTGCTTCCGTATCAACAGAGTGATTTTGCAGGAACAGAACCAATTCCGCCCTTCGGTTCAATTCTTGGTCCTACATCAAACACTGAAAGGATATTTGGAGGAATATGTGATGATGTAGATCTTATCTCTTATCCTTTTGTGCATATTGAGGATTTTCATATTACAACCTTAGTAAGACGTTCTGAGATTTCAGTAGAAACAACAGTTCTCAATGAGGATAAATCACAGAAAAAATATGATCTGAAAGTTTTTATTGAAGACAAAGGGAACAAAATAAAAGAATTCCCTAAAGAATCACTTACGATGGACCCTGGCAAAGAGACGAACAGATTATTCGTGGATAATTGGGAGAAACCTCATTTGTGGTCATATAAGGATCCGTATTTATATACGATGGTGATGCAGGTATTGAATGGAAAACAGGTAGTAGATGAAAAAAGATTTAAATTCGGATTCCGGGAATACTGGATTGAGGGAACAAATTTTTACCTGAACGGGAAAGTGTTTGAAATAAGAACCACACCAATTTGGAGCTTAAGATGGTCAGCTGAGGAGATAAAAAAGTGGATGGAAGAACTGAAAGCTGGTAATATTAATCAGATCAGGATACATAGTATGGGTTATCCTGAACGTATTGCTACAATAGTGTATGAGGTTGGAATAACAATCTGCCCTGAGAGTACATTCTATTCCAGAACTCCATATTATGATATAGAAAACCCGGAAATGTGGAAGAATGCAATGATCCACTGGGCGGGTTTAGTAAAAGAATTTAAGAACCATCCCTCGGTCGTAATGTACAGTATTGAAAATGAAATGCTGAGTACAGGTGCCTATCTTATACATCAGGATCCTGATAAATGGCGTAATTATCAGGATAAATGGATAGAGATTGATGAATATGTAAGAAGCTTAGATCCGACGAAACCTTTGCAACATAGCTGGGGCCATGACATCCATGGCTATCTGGAGACTGCAAATATTCATTATGTGAGGGATATAAAATACTTTTTCCAGTACCCAAATGATTTATATTGGCTTGAGGGGGAAAATCTGACACAACTTGAGAGAAACTATGATTTCAAATGGCTAAAAGATAAACCATTAATCAAAGGTGAATATGAGTACTGGTATCACTCAAATCCACCTCACGGACTGACATCATTTATTGGAGAAGAAGCATATGAAGGTGATCATTGGACCAAGGCCTGGAAATGGGCCATCAAAAAGAAAATGGAAGTATACAGATATTCCGGGATAATTGCAAGTCCGGAGTACTATGGTACTGACAGGTATCAATTCTTCCCTCTCCAGGAGGTGTATCTCAAAGACTGGAAAGCCAATTTTTATTCTGGTGATGACCTGAGAAAAGAAATTATTGTTGTAAATAAAGATATTGATCCGATTTCATTGCAACTGGAGATAAATCTTGTCTCTGAAGGGAAGGTTCTTTCTCAAAAAAGTATCTCCCTCGACCTGGAAGATGGTAGTAAATGGATGAATGATGTCAGCTTAATTTTACCGGAGACCGATAAAAGAATAAATGCAGCCCTGAAACTTAAACTGGTAAAAGATGGCAAAGAGCTGTATTCAAACGAATACCCTGTACATATTTTCCCGGGGATAAAACCGGTTAAGTACAATATAAGCTCGACCGGACTTTATGATCCTGATGGTAAATCATTCAGGGAAATGACCAGTTCCGGGTTTTATTTTAAACGTATCAATGATATCGGCATTAAAGAACTTACAGGCCTGGAGATTTTGATTATAGGTAAGGATGCAATCAAACCACAATTCAGGGAAAAAGGTAAAATCCTTGATGATTTTGTAAGAAAAGGAGGACGTTTGATCATACTCGAACAGAGTAATGTTGAGAAATTTGAATGGTTGCCATTTGAGCTGGATATTGATAAAACCCAGCTTTCAGCGACCACTACAATACCCGGAAGGATTGATCAGCCAACCCTGGATGATATCACTATGAAAGGATTGAATTCAACTATAGCGTTTAAAATGATCCCTGATCACCCTCTCCTGAAAGATATCGAGTCTGAAGACCTGAGATACTGGCATGGAACGCACCAGGTAGCCAAAAATAATTTTATAAGGCCAAGATTCTGGAATTATAACACTATTGCTTATGTGGGAAGCGGTGATGGTATCATGCATACACCATTGGTCACATTGCCATACGGTAAAGGGTTGTTTATTATGACACAGTTCATTATCTCGGAGGAAATGTCCAAGGAGCCTGCAGCATTTATTCTTTTCAACAATATGCTGAAGTATGCCGGTTCCTATACAGCACCAGTACCAAGTAAAGCGGGAGTTTTTGGAGTTAAAAATAATTCCATCGATAGGATTATAACATTATTTGGTGCAAAGGCTGATAACCTGCAGAAATTTCCCATGGATAATCTGACCTCATACAAGGTGTTGTTTATTGACGGAAATATAAATCTGGATCAATATAAAAACGCTCTGAATAACTATATGGAAGGTGGTGGTAAAATAATATTAAGAGAGCTGACACCGGAAAAATTAAATAATGTCAAATGTATTCTTCCCGATGATATATCTCTAAATAGTGTGCCATCAGAGGGACCGGTAAATGTATCTCCCAATAGGGAAATATGTCCTACTGCATATAAAGTAGGATTTGATCCGATTCTTGCCGGAATCACAAATTTTGAATTCTACTGGAGAACCCCTTCGACTTTTAGAGTGAGGTTTGGTCAGGAGATTGCACCAATTGCCAAATATTCCGTAACAGGTAAGAACATAATTCCTTTGACTGAACCTGCAATATTTGCGAAATTCCAGGCAGGTAAAGGTGAAGTAATATTCGATCAGATAGATTGGACAACCGGACTCAATAAAGCAACGGTGAACACGTGCAGGATTATAAGTAATTTATTGAACAACCTTGGCATTGATATGCAACCCAATATAACGTTTAATCAATAAGGTTGATTATATCGGAAAACATTGCGTATTTAAAAATTTTAATTTTCAAGATGAAATATATGAAAAATAAATTTAAAAAAAATGAGCTGATAACCAGGCTCATCTCAGGTCAAATGCTCTTTGTTTTGATTTTTCTAACAGCTTTCATGCAAGAGAGTTGCTTTGGGCAGATTGACCAACAAAAAACAGATATAAATGCAAAGTTTATCTCTAAGCCATCATGGATGGGCAAAGAACCTTTGATTTATGTAGGAAACTGGGATGGATTGGAACTGTTCAGGCGCAGGGTAGGCGGAAGCCCCGTGTGGAAAGATGAAGATTACATCAAAGAACATTCAGAAGAGGCTGTTAAGAAACTAAAGGAAATTGGTGTAACAATGGCTATGATCCATTTTTATAAAGGGTTTGGCCTTGAAGCCGAAAAAAAACAATTGGAAGATTCTAAAAAGCTAGCCGCCTTATGCAAGAAATATGGCATCAGGGTGGGTGTTTATGTAGGAAGCACGGTCGGGTATGAAACCTTTTTAATTGAAAAACCGGAAGCGCAGGAATGGTTTGTACCTGATTCTTATAGTCACCCGGTACGATATTGGGGCCAATCTTTTCGCAAAAGGGTCTACTTTATGCATCCCGGATACATGAAATATATGAAAGAGGTGCTCCGCATAGCCGTACAGGATTTAAAGGCAGATCTTATTCATTTTGACAATACAAGCATGCAGGGTCAACAGGAAATATTTTATCATCCGATGGCCATTGAGGATTTCAAGACTTTTTTACGTGAAAAATACACTACTGAACAACTTGAACAAAGATTTGGGTTCAGCAATGTATCGTATGTTGAACCACCCATATTCGACGTGGGTATTTATGATACTGTAGATCCGATGGTTCAGGAATGGGCTGATTTCAGGTGCGTGCAGTTGGCAAAATACTATAACATTATGGGCCTTTATATTCAAAGCCTGAATTCGGAGGTGGCAGTTGAAAATAATCCTTCGAGTGGAATGTCCGGAGGAAATACGATCATTGGCCAGGGCGTGGATTATCCCAGATTGTTGGCGAATACCAATGCTGTTTGGACGGAAGAAGGCAATTATGCCAACTATACCAGTGATGAGATACTCATTTCGAAAATAAGGTCATACAAAATGGGCGGTATATTGAATAACACCATATTCACCTATACTGGTCAAGCAATCCTGCTAATGGCTGAATCAATGGCCTATAACAAACAATGCATTGGAATGGTAGGTGGAGGGTTGGCCGGAACCCAGTTGCCAGAGGAGCAAAAAAATTACATCCGGTTTTTTCGCGACAATTTCGACTATTACCGTGATATTAAGAATGTCGCCAATGTGGCGGTACTTCATTCATTTACCACCATGGCTTTCAATTATAACCGTCCTTATGTAAGTACATTTCTTTTTGAACAATCCTTGATTCAGGCAAAGATACCTTTTGACATAATCTTTGATGATAATTTGAAAGATCTTTCCAAATACAAGGTGCTGGTTTTAGCCGATCAGGAGTGTCTGAGTGATGACAAACTGGAATTAATCAGGAAATTTGTATCGAAAGGGGGAGGGCTGGTGGCCAGTGAGCAGACCTCTTTGAAAACGGAGTGGGGACAAAGGAAACGCGATTTTGGGTTAAAAGATCTGTTGAATATTAAAGCACCGGAATTAAAGGAGTTGATCTATTTTGATTTTGCCGAAACCGGATCAAAAATCACATCTCCGGTCAAAAATCAGTTTGGAAGTGGCCGGGTAATATATATTCCTGAGATTATCCCTTCAATTCCAAAACCGGCAGGTTCTTCGATGTCCAGTAAATATTGGAAACTCCCCAAAAACTATGACGATCTGATTCAGGCAGTCAAATGGGCTTCAGGAGACGATTTGACGTTGGATGTAGCTGCCCCTCCTTTTGTTTCAATTGAACTTACAGTATCTGAAAAAGGGGACAAAATGATGTTGCACCTCTTAAATTATAATGCGCCGCAAAAAACAGACGTAAAAGAGATAAAGGTCGTTTTAATGGTTCCTCAAGGCAAACGCGTACATGACGTAATTTTGCTTTCTCCCGATAAGAATATCAACAAAAAGCTCCAATACGAAGTAAAAGAGGGTCGGGTTAGCTTTACAGTACCGGTTTTGGAGGTTTACGATCTGGTCGTGGCCAATTTTCTATAATTGATAATTTGAATCTAGCTATGATGAGAGAAAAAGCATTTTTCCGGATTATTTGGAGAAAAACTGTTGAAAATTGTTTAGGTAATTGTCGCACCTTGGCTTTATGGTCGTTGGTTTGCCTTACCATGTCGGTTGTCTTTAATATTCCGGTAGCTCTGGCACAGGAGAAAAAAATATGCACGGTTGAGAGCCGGGATTATCCCGGACGGGATCCCGCAATGTGGGATGGATTATATGCAGCGAATGACGGGAAGGTATATTCTGCATTGATTACAGAGGGAATAAGCGCCCATTTCTACCTGTTTGACCCTGTAAAAGACAACAATGTCATGCTTTTAGACCTGGCGGAATATATGGGTGAAAGGGGCAAAGGAATCAGGTCGACAGGAAAGATACACAACAAGCCGGTTGAAGACAATGATGGCAATATCTACTTTTGTTCCATGTGCAATGGGAGTGGCCCAAATACTTTCGACTATACAAGCTGGCTGGGAGGACATTGGATCAAATATGATCCGAAAGCCAACAAGTTTGAAGACCTGGGTTTGGTTGATCAGGGAGTCGGATGCTATCCTTTGACCATTGATAAGAAACGGGGATATCTTTTTGGGATTGGATTTACCGGATATTTTTATCGGTTTGACCTAAAAAATCGTGTAACGAAAAATTTCGGGCGCGTGAGCAACTGGGATATTTGCCGGGACATCTTTTGTGATGATGAAGGCAATGTCCACATGTGTTTTCCTACAGCGAGGGTTGCCAGGTATGATGCGAAACAGGAAATGGTGTACGAAACCGCTCTTCAAACTCCCTATGATCCCACCCTTTTCCCTACTGAAATGAGAAACCCCATGATTGACCGGACATCGCAATGGCGGTCCGTGGAATGGGATCCGAATGAGAATGTGGCCTATGGGATTACCGGTGGCGGGTCAGTATTGTTCAGGTACGATCCTCACGATGGAGTGGAAGGTAAAATAGTCCCTCTTGCAAAATTGTGTGACGGTAAATTTTTAGGAGAGGATCGTAAGGATATTCCTTATTCCACCCTTGCTTTTGCCTTGGATAGCAGGGCAAAGACAATCTATTTTGCTCCCTCCTCCCGGAATTACAATACCAAAGGTTATGATGAAACCTTCGGGAATGGTGAAGATCACCACCTAATCAGGTACGATATTAAAACTGGCAAGCGAATTGATTTGGGCGTCATGATGACCAAAGATGGCCGCAAGGTTTTTGGCTGTGAGGCAGCATCGGTAGCGCCTGATGGAACCCTCTATCTTTGTGGCCAGGCCGAGGTTAGGGATAAGAACAGTGCTACGGGAATGATTGGGAATTCTCCGGTGGCCTTGCAATTAATTATTTATAAACCTGAACAATAGCATCAATATGGGCACTTTTTATATTTGTAGTTTTCGAGGAAAAAAAGCATTCCCGGGTGTTAAAGGAATATTTACCCTGTTTTTTTTAATACTTGGGATGTTAGGTCAGACTTTAAACGTTGATGCTCAGGATTGGGCCAGACCGCTTATAAAAAATCAACAGCGGGTCGATTTACGCGACCTTGGTTACGCTCAGGTCAATGAAATCCCTGTGAATAGCAGCGCCATTACATCCCTCATAACTGCCAGGGATGGCATTGTATACGGTGGAACAAGCGGAGAAGATGCCTATCTCTTCCTATTCGACCAAACGATTAATAAAGTCAAGCATTTGGGCAAGATTCCGGGGCATACAGGAATTCACCACTCCCTGGTAGAAGATAAGGAGGGAAACATTTACATTGGTGTCGGGAAAAACATGTTTGAAGATATGCCAATGTCCAAATGGGGCGAAGGAGATGATAAGTTGGATGTTACCTTGTGGAAGGATATAAAAAAATATTTTAACGGTTATGAGGGAGGGCACCTTTACCGTTACAATCCCAAGGCTAGCAATGAACATGTCAAACTCGTGAATGAAAATTGTGAAGTGGAAGATTTGGGCATCCCGTTGATTCACAATTCAATTTATGCTTTAACCATTAGTCCGGCCGGCGATGAGATATATGGACTGACCTACCCTGATGGGCATTTTTTTAAGTACAACATTGGCCAGAAGAAACTTACAGATCTTGGGGAAATAGATGCCAAAAAAGTTTATCATGGTCCTGAGCGGCAATGGAGAACACTTCCCAGAGCGCTTGTTTGTGATGAATCAGGGAGGGTATTCATGTCCGGAAACAAGGGAATGCTCATCTATTTTGATCCCAGGTTAGACAAGTTGGTTTCAACAAATATTGAGGTTCCGGGAGATTATTACTACCTGCAATTTTATCAGGACTATACTGCAGTCGAATACTTCGACAAAGATACTAAGGGATTAATCTACGGTGGAACGACCGATGGTTATCTGTTTTCCTTTGATCCGGTGAATATGAACCTGAAAAACCTTGGCAAGGTAAGGGCTTCAAGACGTTTGCGATGTTTGACAGTCGGGAAAGATGACAAAGTCTATCTTATGGCAGGAGAAATATCTACAACAAGACCTTGTCAGTTTTACGCGTACAATCCTAAATCCGGTGGATTTGAAACCCTTGGTTTGTTAATAGCAGACCGAAGCCCGTACTACTATTGGAGAGGTCAGCAATTTGATTGCATGACCACAGGATTGGATGGATCAATTTATTTGGGGGAGAGCGAACGAAAATCACATTTGTTCATCTATTTACCATAGCGGTCTTGCCGGATTGGTCTGTTAAAACTAACGGAAAGTCGTGGAATTAAACTTTCGATGCCTTAGTGGTGAAATTTAAATACTTAACAATTAAGAGGAGGATAAAATGGATAGATTAAGAATTTCCACTGCACAATTTGAGAACAAAAGTGGTGACAAAAACTATAACCTTTCAGTGATAGAGGGACTTTCAGAAAAGGCATCACAGCAAGGGGCGAATGTAATCGCTTTTCACGAATGCTCGGTAACCGGCCTGACGTTTACCAGGGATTATTCGAAGCAGCAAATGCTTGACCTGGCAGAGTTTATCCCGGATGGCCCGAGCATTCTTAGACTCAAAGAAATAGCAGGAAAGTACAACATCGCCATTCTGGCGGGTCTCTTCGAAAAAGATGAAGATGACAATATTTTTAAAGTGCAGGTTTGTGTGGATAAAAATGGTCTGGTAGCAAAATTCAGGAAATTACACCCTTTCATGAACCCTTACACCACGGCTGGAGATACCTATTGCGTCTTTGAATTATATGGCTGGAAATGTGGGATGTTGATTTGTTATGACAACAATGTTATAGAGAACGTAAGGGCCACAACACTTTTGGGCGCACAAATCATATTTATGCCGCATGTAACAACCTGTACACCATCCAGTAGACCCGGCGCCGGTTTTGTAGATACAAAACTATGGGAAAACCGGGAATCAGATCCTACTTCCCTCAAAATTGAATTTGAGGGATTAAAGGGGAGGGGATGGCTGATGAAATGGTTGCCGGCAAGGGCCTATGACAATGGTATCTATGTTGTTTTTTCAAATCCGATTGGGTATGAAGATGATCAGTTAAAGGCGGGTCATTCGATGATTATTGACCCTTTCGGGGATATTCTTGCCGAATGCCATTCATTCAATGATGAAATTGTAACCTCTGTCATTACATCGGAAAAGGTGCAGCAGGCAGGAGGATACCGATATATGAATGCGAGGCGGCCAGAATTGTACAGGGATATTATTGGAATGGATCACCAGTCGGAACAAATTTCGGCCTGGCTTACCACCAACAATATTTGACCCGTACAAAATTGAAATATAAATTGTGTTCGTACACAATTATAGATGTTATGCAACATTTTATCTATAAAGCTTCATGTAATAATCTATTGTTTATCAGTGATTAATATTTTTCCAACAGTTTTATTAATTACAAAAGTGTGTGCGAACACAGTTTTGTAATTACGGTGATTATCTTTTGTTTATCTTTGCTAAAAGTTTTCAGGTACCTTCATTTGTTTTGTTCTTATTCCATTGCATAACCGGGATTTCCAGCAAGCGCCCTAATATTGCGGATAAGGAGATAGATGGAGGGGAAGGGGGATATTGTTCAGTTTGGTATTAAATGGAGTAATTTCCAATATGGGCACGAAAAGAATTACGATACAGGATATTGCCAGATATGCGAAAGTTTCTGCCGGTACGGTGGACAGGGTAATCCATAACCGGGGCAAAGTATCGGCTGATAAAAAAAAGAGAATTGAAGTGGCAATCACTGAACACAACTTTAATCCGAACCAATTGGCCCGCGCATTGTCCTTAAGAAACCAATTTACCGTTTGCACACTATTGCCACAAATTTCTTCGGATAACAAATATTGGCTGCTGCCCAAGCAGGGCGCGGAACTGGCTGCCGAAGGGTATAAAGATTTCGGGTTTACCTTAGAATCATTCTACTTTAGTCAGTTTGACGAATCATCCTTCATCGAACAGACCAGGAGGATTGTTGACTTAAAACCGGATGGTGTTATCCTGGCCCCATCTTTTGTCAAAGAGAGCATCCTGTTTGTAAAAAAACTGGAGAAGTTGAAAATTCCTTATGTGTTTATTGATGCGACTATTCCCAATCAAAGAAACATCAGTTACATAGGTCCCCATACCGAGCGCAGCGGATATGTAGCTGGCAAACTGATGAAATCTATGGTGTGTGCGGGCGATCAGATCCTTGTGCTGAACATCGTAAAAGGGATGGAAAATTCATCCAATCTTAGTCAGATCGAACAAGGATTCCGAAATTATTTTGCAGAGAATTTCCGGGAACAGGCACCCTCCATCGATACGCTGGTCATCTCTTCGACTGACCGTACTGTCATTTTTCAGGAATTAACCAAATATTATATCAAAAACCCAAATATAAAAGGGGTCTTTGTGACTACCTCCAGGGCTCATTTGGTCGCCGGTTTTCATGTAGACCATGATCTGGATATCCGGTTGATTGGATTCGATTTGGTGGAAGACAACATCAGCCAACTAAGAAATGGCAGTATCGACTGGATTATTTCCCAGAGTCCGATCCAACAGGGTGTTTGCGCCGTAAGAACTTTATTCGATCTGCTGGTCAACAAGATCGTGCCAAATAAGACGCAGTATGTACCATTGGATATAATTATCCGAGAGAATCTTGATTATTATCTGACATATTCAGGATGATTAAAATTGATATGAAGAAATAAACAAATAGTTGATTGGAAATAAAATAGAAAATGTAAAAAACAACCTTCCGGGATACCTGAAGGCAAGAAAAACAAAATAAAAAAATGAAAAAAAAGTTGGAAGTTGTACATGCAGGTTCGTTATCCACGCGCAACACGGTCATATCGATCATGATCATTGCATTGTTGTTCTTTATTTTTGGTTTCACTACCTGGATCAATGCGATTTTAATTCCCTATTTTAAAATTTCGTGCGAATTAAACAACGCCCAGTCTTTGTTGGTGGCCTTCGCCTTTTACATCGCCTATTTTGTAATGGCCATTCCGGCGGCACACCTGTTGGAAAGGTATGGGTTCAAAAAGGGGATCATGATTGGTTTCTGGATCATGGCATTGGGTGCACTTATTTTCGTCCCGGCCGCCTTAACCAGGACTTACGGCTTATTCCTTCTGGGACTCTTCTCGATAGGGACGGGCCTGGCAATACTTCAACCGGCCGCCAATACCTATATTACCATGATAGGATCGAAGGAGCGAGCTGCACAGCGAATGAGCATCATGGGCGTTTGCAATAAAACGGCAGGAATCGTAGCCCCATTGTTATTGGCCGCTGTCATACTCAGGCCGACAGATACCGAGTTGTTCAAACAATTGCCCCTGATGGATGCGGCTGCAAGAGACGCGGCGTTGGATGCATTGATACAGCGGGTGATTGTTCCTTATTCGATTATGGCAGTTTTCCTTTTCGGACTTGGATTGATGATCAGGTATTCCATCTTGCCGGAAATAGATACCAACAACGAGAATCCTGAAGTTGCAGATGCAAATTCAGGTAAAACAAGTATTATGCAGTTTCCTCACCTCATTCTTGGCGCTGTAGCATTATTTCTGCACGTCGGATCGCAGGTTACTGGTATCAATACGGTGATCGGTTACGCTCAATCTTTGGGTTTACCACTGCTGGAAGCAAAAGTCTTTCCATCCTATATTCTTACAATAACAATGTCCGGCTTTTTGTTGGGTATCGTTCTTATTCCCAAGTTCATCAATCATTTGAATGTATTGCGTCTCTGTACCACATCGGCCATTGTGCTGACCCTTGTCTTTTTCCTGGTAAGCGGTCAGGCGGTTACCTTTCTTGGACATACAGCCAGGCTTTCCATTTGGTTTCTCGTGTTACTGGGACTTTCCAATTCTTTGATGTGGTCTGCCATTTGGCCTCTTGCACTAAACGGATTGGGGCGGTTCACTAAAATGGGCGGGTCAATCTTGATTATGGGCTTGTGCGGGAGCGCTATAGTGCCTATTATCTATGGATATTTTGCCGATCATTACACGCCGCATCTCGCGTACTGGGTACTGATGCCTTGTTATATCTATTTGGTTTATTATGCCTATTACGGATACCGGGTTAAAAGATGGTCATTGAAGAAAGCAGCATAACCAATAAAAAAATAAATTGAGATGAGTTCAGAAAACAATTTTTTAAAGATATACAACGGACAGGCGGTAACACCTTCAGGCATATTGACCAATGCGACGGTACTGGTGAGGTCAGGGATTATTGAGGCAGTTGCCGAAGGGAACCTGGATGCTACCGGAGCCACGGAGCTTGATGCCAAAGGCAAATACATCTCACCCGGGTTAATTGACATTCAGGTAAACGGTTACAATGCGGTCTCATTTTGTCTGGAAGGCGCCTCCGATACTTCGGAAGATTACAAGGCCGTTAACTTGACCGTTTCAGATGTTAAGAAAGTTACAGAAGGTCTGTGGAAGGAGGGTGTTACAACCTATTTCCCTACGCTGACAACCAATAGCCAGGATGTGCTGAAGAAAAATTTTGGCATTTTAGCCAAAGCCATGGAAGATCCTTCCTTCCTTGGTTCCATATCTGGATTTCACCTCGAAGGCCCTTATATTTCACCAGTTGAGGGTTATCGTGGCGCCCATCCGTTAGAGCATGTCCGCAATCCGGTGTGGAATGAGTTTCTTGAACTCTATAGAGCTTCGGGCGAAAAAATAATCCTGATCACAGTTGCCCCGGAAGTCGAAGGCGCTTATGAGTTTATCGGAAAATGCAGGGAACTGGGTATTGTCGTTTCACTGGGGCATCATAATGGTACGTCAGGGCAGATCAAAAAAGCAATTGATAACGGTGCAGGTCTGGCAACACATCTGGGCAACGGATGTGCCGGAATGATAAACAGGCACCTTAATCCGATTTGGCCGCAACTTGCAGATGAGCGTTTAAAAATAAGTTTCATTGCCGATGGTTTCCATCTTCCCCCCGATATGCTTCGGGTATTCTACAAAACCAAGGGAGTTGATAACTGCGTAATTACCTCGGATATTACAAGTTATGCAGGATTACCGGCGGGTACCTATAAAATAAAAGACGGAAAGACAGTGGAAAAAACGGAGGATGGCAATCTTCGGTTCTCGGAGGGAGGACTTTATGGTTCCGCATCACCATTGAGAAATGGGGTTGCCCACATTTTGAAAGTTTCCGGTTGCGGTTTGGTCAACGCCATTCGGATGACAACACTAAATCCCGCAACGGTTCACAACCTGAATGATCGTGGAGTTTTGGAAAAGGGGAAACGTGCTGATTTGATTTTATTCACCTTGGAGAATGAAAAAATGGTTATTCAGAAAACAATCGTTGCCGGGAAGGAAGTCTTTTCGAATATTATCTGCCAAGCAGAAAGATAAATATAAAATTAGAAGATAAAGAAAATTAAAATGGCGAAGTATAATTTAATTCCGGTTGATGTGCCCGAGGTAAGCACAAAATACAGAACGATCAGGACAAAATTACCTGTTCCTGAATCATTACCTATTTTTAATACATTATCAGCATCCGAACCCGTATCCATGATGGGCCAGCCGCCGGTTATCTGGGATGGGGCAGAAGGATTTCAGGTTTACGACAAATGGGGCAACAAATGGCTCGACTGGTCATCAGGAGTCTTGATTACCAATGCCGGACATGGCAGGAAGGAAATTATTGATGAACTAAGGAGTATTTTGGACCGAAAGCTTCTTGCAACCTATGTTTTTGTGCATGAAAAACGGGCTGAGCTCACAAAAATGCTTCAGGAAATTTCCCCGGATCCCGCAACCTATCTGGTATTTCTACTCAGTACCGGTAGTGAGGCTACCGAAAACTGTATCAAGCTCGCGAAGACCTATGCTTATGAAAAACATGGTCCCCAAAAGAAATACATGGTTTCATTCAACAATGCCTTCCATGGCAGGACAATGGGCGCGCAGCTTGCAGGAGGCAATCCCAGATTGAAAACCTGGATTGTCGATGAAGGCAAAACCTTTATTCAGGTACCTTTCCCCGATGGTTACAAGAACGAGAACACCTCATTCGATCTGTTTCTGGAAAGCATAAAGTCCCAGGGGGTTAAACCGGAGGAGATTGCCGGAATGATTGTTGAGTCCTACCAGGGAGTAGGCCCTGATTTCTTACCGGTAGAGTACGCACAAAAACTGGTAGCATTTTGCAAAGAGCACGATATCGTGAGCATCTTTGATGAAGTTCAGGCTGGTTTCGGCCGCACAGGAAGGATGTTCTGTTTTGAAAATTATGGAATCAAACCGGATTTGATCGCGTGTGGAAAGGGGATCTCTTCCTCCTTACCAATTTCAGCGGTAATCGGAAGAAAGGACATTATGAGCCTATATGCGCCAGGTTCGATGACATCAACTCATTCAGGAAGTCCACTCCCTGTCGTTGCTGCGATTGAAAGCCTGAAACTTATCATCACTGAGAAACTGGTTGAGAATGCCGCTAAACTGGGTGCAATTTTAATCCCTGAATTATTAAGAATACAACGTAAATATCCCGATGTCCTGGGTTGCCTGCAAGGGAAAGGATTGGTGGCCGGTATTCAGGTCGTTAAAAAAGGAACAAAAACACCGGATTCAGATATGGCCTTGAAAATAAATGAAAAGTGTTTTCACAAAGGTCTTTTGATGTTCGCACCTGTTGGTATTGCCGGCGAATGCCTGAAAATAGCACCTCCTCTGACCATTACCGAAGAGGCATTAAGAGAGGGCATTCAAGTCTTTGAAGAGGCCTGTGATGAAATATTGGGGAAATAAATAGATAAAAATATGAATGCATTGGATGTTGTTATTGTGGGGGGTGGGATGATCACTTATGATCTTTTATTACCTTCCGTTTATCACCTGCAACGAACCGGATTTGTAGCCGGAATAAAGGTCTGTGCCCTGGATTCTATACCTTTGAAAGCGCTTAAAAGCAGCGTTGAAATGTCTGAAGCGTTTCCGGGTCAGGATTTCGAGGCTTTTCCACCTGTATCAGAACCCGAAGGGAACAAATATCCCGAATTGTACAAGGAAGTTTTAGCCAAAATGAAGCCCCGGCAAATGGTCATTGTAGCCATGCCGGATCAGTTCCATTATACCGTGGTTATGGAAGCATTGAAGAACGATCAGCATGTTCTTTGCGTTAAGCCATTGGTTCTCAAATACGAACAAACACTGGAAATTGAGAAAATTGCTTTTGAAAAGGGATTGTTTGTTGGTGTCGAATACCACAAACGTTTTGACAGACGATCGTTAATTGCCAAAAGGAGTTTCGAGCTTAAACAGTTCGGTGATTTTGTTATGGGCGAAGCAAAACTGATTGAACCCTATTTTTACAGGTCTTCCAATTTTCAGAATTGGTTTACCTGTGATAAAACCGATCCTTTTGTCTACATTGGTTGTCATTATGTGGATTTGGTCTACTTTATTACGGGATTAAAACCGGTCGAAGTATCTGTATCCGGTATCAAAGGGAAATTTCCCAACGGCAATGAAGGTTATATGTGGGCAAATGGGCGGATCCGTTTCGAGAACAATGCCCTGCTTTCGGTGATTGATGGTCTGGGTTACCCCGACGAGGCAGCCGGAAGCAACGACCAAAGCCTGCAGATGTTTTTCGAAGGGGATAACAAAACCGGGATGATCAAGCACGATGATCAGTTTAGAGGTATTGAACACTCCTATTTGAATGGGATCGGTTGTGCCGGTTCTCACTTTAATTATGTCAGTCCTGATTTCTACAAGTTGGTTCCCTGGGAAGGGGAAGGATACAAACCCGTTGGATATGGATTTGATTCTGTCTCCGCCTCTATTACAATGGCTTGTATGATTGAAAATGATGTAAATGGCATGTCAGAGACTGATTCCTTGGTAAAAAGACAGGAAATGATCCTGGAGGTTGACAAAAAGGGTATCATTGCAACACCTGCCAACAGTTTTATCAATGAATTGGTAGTCGAAGCTGCTCGTATTTCAATCTTGAACGATGGAGAGATTGTGACGATTGAATATGGAAATAATCCTCATGTAAAACTTCGTTCCCAAAAATAATTAATCTTGCTAAACAAATAAACCTCTTTTAAAATGGCATCGAACAGAAGAAATTTTCTCCGGAACACCCTGTTGGGAACCGGCGCATTGGCAACCGGGTTGGTTGGTCAGGCAGCACCGTTAAGCGGTGTATCAAGTGCATTGGAAAACAAAAATGAACGCAAACAGCAGTTCAACATGAGCGGTTTTGCCGCCCCAAAACTGGATAAAGTCCGGATAGGTTTCGTGGGTCTCGGTAACCGTGGTCCTGCTGCGGTAGAACGGATGTCCTACATCGAAGGTGTGGAGATTGTGGCTTTGTGCGATGTCATTGAAGACCGTGTCGAGAAATTGCAGAAGATGCTGGAAAGCAAAGGATTGCCAAGGGCCAAATCCTATACCGGCAGTAAAGATGCATGGAAAAAGATGTGTGAAAATCCGGATATCGATTTTATCTACATCACAACCCCCTGGGCCTGGCATACGCCAATGGCCGTTTATGCGATGGAACATGGCAAACATGCTGCAAGTGAGGTCCCCGCGGCCAAAACCATCGAAGAATGCTGGCAATTGGTGGAAACTTCAGAGCGGACCAAAAAGCACTTCATGATGCTCGAAAACTGCTGCTACGATTTCTTCGAACTATTGACCCTCAATATGGCCCGTCAGGGTTTCTTCGGTGAGATTATTCATTGCGAAGGCGCATACAACCACGATCTTCTCACAGGTAATTTTAACAAGAAAAAATACAGCGATATGTGGCGCCTTAGTGAAAACCAGCACCGCAATGGTAATCTATACCCAACGCATGGTCTGGGCCCTGTTTGCCAGGTGTTGAACATCAACCGGGGCGATCGGATGGATTACCTCACCTCCATGTCGTCCAACGATTTCCAGATGGCCGAAATGGCAAGGCAACTGGCCGCCAAGGATGATTTCTACAAAGAATTTGCGACCAATCACTATCGTGGAAACATGAATACGACACTTGTACGCACTTACAAGGGACGTACCATCATGATTCAGCATGATGTGACCAGTCCAAGGGTCTATTCGCGCCTTCATCTGATTAGTGGGACTAAAGGGATGGCAAGCAAATACCCTGATCCCAGGATTGCGACCGGCCACGAATGGTTCAAACCTGAAGAGATGAAAGAGCTGGAAATGAAATATACCCCTGAAATTGTATCCAGGATTGGCGCCATGGCCAAAAAGGTTGGCGGTCATGGAGGAATGGATTTCATGATGGACTGGAGGACGATCGATTGCATTCGCAATGGACTTCCGCTCGACCAGAATGTTTATGATGCCGCCATGTTAAGCGCGATAGCACCCCTCAGTGAAAAATCGGTCAAAAATCGCTCCAATTCCGTGGATGTGCCTGATTTCACAAATGGATCATGGAAAACCAATGTGCCGATCGAACTGACCCTCAAAGGAGGCGGAACAACAGGTGTTAAAGAGTTGAAAAAGAATGATACCTCCAAGCAGCTTGGTATATAAAACCAAAAACGGACAATAACTAATACCTTTTGGAAGATGCTAAAAATAGAAAAACTGTGTTGTTTCCTTGCTATTATTGCGTCAGGAACCCTACAAAGCTTCTCTCAAGGAAGCAATGGTTCCGCAAATTTGCTATTAAACCCAAATTTTGAATTCCATTCCTTTATCAATCATCGTGAAGGTAAACCGGTAAGTTACGCTTCCAATAATGTTGCTTTTTGGAATACAGATTCATGGGGGGATATTGAAGTAGAACGCGAATCACATGTTGCTGACTCCATTCGTCCCAAATTTTCGACGCATAATTTGGTCGCAATCAAACCAGGGAAAAAGTTTTGGCAGTTTTTTACTCTTCCGGAGGTTGGCCTGGCCCATGGTGAACAAATCAATTTATCGGTTTATGGATTTCAGCCAAAGGGCAATATGCTTAAAGCGAAGATTAAACTCATGAAATTGGACAGTGAGGATGGTGATTGGAGTCCAAAAGCTTTGGGAATGGGCGATGGCCGTACTTTTCCAAAACATTCAAGGGGTGAACTAATAGTAGCAAAAGAGTACAATACCGCACTGACCAATAAAGGAAACATTGAATTAAAAATTGAGAAAGCGGAGATAATTGGGAAAACAAGTGTCGGAAACAAGTCAAGTTCCAGTGATATCAATACAATTGCTATCCAAATAGAATTTGAAAATACAGACCCATCAGAAACTGTTTGGGTCTATTCCCCGGTCATGACAAAGGCCGGTGAAGGGTTAACGACCGTTCCTGAAAGCCGGAAAATGGAACCTACCTACAGATATATTCCAAGGACAATGCAAAAACTTTGGAAAGGGGAACCCATTCATATATTGGTCATGGGATCGAGTATCGATCGTGGCAGCGCCAATCCGCCGATGTATCTCTATGATGAAAATCCTGATTCAAAAACCTTTAAGCAACCACTCTCCGAAGGACTATTTGATGCTGATAAAGCTGATCGTAAAGATCTTGACGGCTATTATGGTGAGTGGAGACACTATTTCAGCTATTCAGGTAGGTTAAAACTTGAACTAATGCGCAAGTTCAACCTTCCGGCAGATAAAATCTGTTTGAATTTTATGGCCAAGGATGGTTCATGTGTGGGCGAAGCACATTCCGGTTTGAAGGAATATTGTTCTCTATTGCTACCCCCTGATCCTGAAACAAACGGCCATAAAAAGGGGAAAACATGGAGTGAATTGTATCCCGGCCTTTTTTCCCGCAAGGAGGGTCCGCGTCCGGACCTGGTCATATTTGGCAGCGGGGCCAATGAAAAAACGGATACCCCGGATGAAGTTGCGGTCTTCGAAGGGATGATTCGCTGGATCCAGTCCCACTATCCAAATACTGAATTTCTTTTTGGTCTCTTTCAGAATTTTGGTGGCTATACGCCGGCTTCGGGCGATCTTCAGGCTCTTTCCTTAAGGTACCAGATACCATTCCTTGATTATGGAAAAGCAGAAGATGATGTGATCAGATGGTGCAACAAATATGCCTTGGTTCCGGTTGACGGGCACCCACAGGCGGCAGGACATTTTCTTTGGTTTAAACAATTGGAAAAGGCATTTGAATGCTGGGACCCCATTGTGACCGGTCAGGCCCAGTTACAATTGCCCGAACGGTTGCATCCCAATTCGTATGGCTGGGAAGGTGATATGGTAACCTTCGACAAAATCAGTAAGCGAATAAAGGGAAACAAATTCATTTTTGAAGATGATGCCATCAACTGCTGGGGAAAAGTAAGCAAAGAGCCACCTTTACCCCTTGTTGACGGAGTTAAATATTATTCCCGCACATCAAGTTCGGTTCGCGATATTCGGAATTCTATGTTTCGTCATGGGCGTTGCAGCCTGGGCGACAGGCATATATTGGAAATAGGCGGGGAAAATGGTGAATTGACATCCGTCGATGCCAAAATATGTCCGAACAGAAGGATGCTTGCCGTGGACAATCCCAATTGGAAAATTTCAGGGCAAAAAATCGAAAATTTCACTTCAGAATGGGGAGCCCCTTACGGATCGAAGAAGATTGTCCTGAAACCGGGTCAGACCATTGAAATAGAAGTTGTCTGCACAGATGTGTCTGTGGCATATGTGGATATGCCTGCTGGCGGTGTTCTGGATGTATTTGTAGATAACCAGCTGAAGCTATCACAACCGGCCAATGTTGCCTTTGTTGATACGGATAAGAAAGACAATTTTATGGAGAACCGTAAAGGAATTTTAAACCTGGGTTTTGGATTACATAAGGTTCGATTGCAAGCAAAAGGTTCACCGGTGGCTGTATTGGGAATTTTCACATATGATTCCCGTTCCAATCAGAATTCTGAACGTCGGCTTGCAGGTCTGGCAACAGGAGGCGAAACAGTTGAATTTACATTGCCATTCAAAGCCAGGCCATTGGTCATCTGCTCCGGTGGATTGTCAGTAAAGAAAGAGGATATTTCTGAATCTAAAGTAAAATTTTCAGGTACTACCGGAAGTTATCAAATCGTAGGAGAGTAAGAATTTCAAAAATATTATTATTGGTATAAGCGCATAGACCGCCCAAATATATTTTCTTACTCATTATTAAATGCTTGTAATACTGCCATTTATCAGAATAATTATTTGAAATTTAATTGTAAAACAGAGATGATTTGCTAATAGA
>Ga0265297_10003930_pt1 | contig 25461 bp, 29 predicted proteins | sample Munlanlwell13791_FD_192502 | JGI IMG/M metagenome (GOLD analysis project Ga0265297, IMG submission 192502) | Leachate microbial communities from a municipal landfill in Southern Ontario, Canada - Leachate well 137-91 | ecosystem: Engineered > Solid waste > Landfill > Unclassified | place... | reverse complement strand
CTTTAACCGTACCGGAAACGCCGGTATAAATCTGGATACCTGCTGCACTTAATGTTTGAAATGCGTTGGGTCCGACATTCCCGGTAAGAACAGACTTTACGCCTTTGGAATTCACTAACTGGGCTGATTGAATCCCTGCTCCGCCTTGAAACTGCGCGTTCGTATTTTCCTGTGCTTCGAACTTTCCCGTATCGGTGTCAAAAAAGATAAAATTCTGACAACGACCGAAGCGCGGATCAACCTTGGAATCCAAAGTTTTCCCTTCTGACGTAATGCATATTCTCATTTTAAATCCTTTTCCTTAATGACAACTGCCGCCGTGACCATGTCCGTCTCCGTGTTCCTTACAAGCTTCAAGACCGCCTAAGGTGTTATTCATAAAATCATCAAGCGCTTTTTGCACATTGCCTGAATACCCGAACACCTCTACGCCTGCGTGTGCGAATTTCTGCTGCGCGCCCATACCCATGCCGCCGGCAATAACGTGGGTAATCTTATACTTTAAAATCTCATCTACCGCGACACAACCGCCTCCGCCATGCACTGCGGTATTAGGCACAATGCGCGTATAAACGATTTTTTTCTTATCTTTATCGACATCCGCTAATAAAAAATACCTGCACTGGCCAAAATGCGCGCACACGTTACCATGAACTCCATTTTCATCTTCCAATACGACTCCGACTCTCATGTTAAACAGACTCCTTTCTTATTTGCTATCTAGATCCTGAACCCGTGCTTGAACCGAATCAAGTTCATTTTTTATGTATTCCGCTTGGTTTTTCAGGACGGAGAGCTTATTCTCTTTAGATAAAGTGCGGCCATAGCCGCCAAATGCCTGTATATCCTTCTGCGCCCTCATCCAGCCGGGCAGCCCCGTGGTATAGAAACAATTACGCCAACCTCTGCCGCTGCCTCTTGCCCCAGAAATGCCTCTTCCAAACTGTCTTTTAGCCTCACCAACAGACATAGCGCAATAACCCCTTCCGCCGCCTGTCATTGCTCCTTGACCTCTCGGTCCTGTTCCATCAAAGCCTGGCATTGTGACCACCTTCCTTTCTATTATTGGAAATCATTTCCATTATTAGGGAAAAAAATATAGCGGTTATTTCTTATCGCTACATTCCTGACATACTCCGTAAAACTGTATAAGGTGATTTGTAATCTTAAACTTGTATTTTTGACCCAATCCCTTCTCAGTCTGGTTAAGAAGCTCTACTTCATCATCAATAAAATCAGTATAGTCAATTATCTTATGGCATTCGGTGCAAACCAAGTGATGGTGATGATGCACTCCCTTAGGCCCTTCGGCAAATTCGTATCGCGCCCGACCATCACCGAAATCAAGTTTGTAAACCATACCAACGTCCGACAAAACATCCAACGTTCTGTAAATGGTAGTCAAACCGACATTAGGATACCTCGAGTGGATCTTTATATATATATCTTCGGCGCTTAGGTGCCCCTCGGCTTTGGATAAAACATCAAGAATAGCCTCGCGGCCCAAAGTCATCCTGTAACCGCAGCCTCTAAACTTACCGTGCCACCAACCTTGCCCCCCGCATTGACCTCTTGGCATGTTTACATTACTCCTTAATGAAAATGGTTTCCATTTTTAATATACTACCCTGGGATAACTTTGTCAAGTTTTTTTATTTAGTAGGCTCTTTTAAAATCCTAGTTAAAATATCTTTCTCTTCTTTTTAGCCTCTGCATCCTGTATAAAAAATAAGCCGGCAATCTTCTTCTTCCCTTGCTCATCTGTATAATATTCCTGATGTGCATAGAAAATCCCGGTAACTTCCACCTGAGGGGTAAAAGGTGGCTTTAGCTTTTCGCCCGCTTTCATAGTGATAAAGACTACGTTAAATATTGTGGGTGGAGGGCTAGAACCCCAGTTGCAACAGGGGCATCCGTATGGATTTTTTCCTAAAGCAAAATTATCAAGATCGCCATTTGAAAGATACGCATCATACGGGATCAAAAGATAACCTGTTAGCTTCACATTTTTACCGCATAGATGAAGAATATCTATAGGAAATCCACTTATATCATCACCCTCTTTATTCACCTCGCTTTTAACCTTCTCGAGCTCTCGTATATCTAGTTTATACACTTGATTATCATCTACTTGACCGGCAAAAGCTTCGCCTGTGAGCCTTACGGAAGATATTGGCTGGGTTGAATTAGGTTTCTTTGTTGTGAATAGGAATATTACTATTAAAACGAGTCCATATTTAAAGATTGTAAGAGGTTTTTTCATTATCTAAATAATCTCCCGGATTTTGCTTGGACGGAAATTGAACTATCTTCCGGATAATATTTATGCAATTCTTTCAAGGCATTATTTTTCTTATCAGAGTCCTTTAGTGCATCGTAACAGTTAACCAGTAATCTTAGTGACGATTTATGGTAGGAAGCAATATCTATTGCCTGGCTGTTATTATCAGGGCCAAGCGCCCTCACTTTCTCAAAATACGGCACAGCTTCTTTATACTTTTTCTCTGATGCCAAGATTACTCCTATACTGAAGTTTGCGCTTTTATCTTTGGGGTCGGCTTTTATGACCTGTCGATAGGCATACAGGGATTTTTTTAATTCGCCGTTGCTTTTATAGCCGTATCCAAGCATATTCCAGGCCATAACGTTTCTTTTATCAATGAATACCGCTTTTTCATAGCTTCTTATCGCATCATTAAATAACTCGCATGTCATATAAGAAGAGGCGCGAGATAACAATTGCTTTACTATAAATGGCTTCATAATAATAAAACTTAAAACTACAAAAGTGAGGCTAACTAACCATCTCTTCGTCAAATTAGGCTGCTCGTGATGATCGTGAAGTTGAGCGCAACTACAAGAATCGTGTTTACCCATACTAACAAAATCCTTATGCGATAATGAAGAAAAACAATGCGATGGCAATAAGCACATTTCCCGCTACGAATTGAGTATATTTTTCTATTCTTTCGGCTCTGAAAGCTAGGTGCTTGACTAAAGTTGTGGATGAACCGATTAATAATATCGGCGTACTTTGGCCGATGGCAAAGCTTAAAAATATGACAAAGGAGTAAACCCAGGAATTCCAGAAACCTACGATACTTGCAATCACGAAGAGAACGGACGCACAGCAAGGGCAAGCTGGCATCTCCAAGAAAGCAAACATAACGCCGAATAGAAATGATCCTATTAAGCTTCTTTTCTTAACTTTGATATTTATTTCGCAGCCGTCATGATGGGGCTTGCCGATTTGAATCAACCCGGCGTAGAAAATTCCCAAAACAAGCAAAACTACACCCAAGAATATATATAGGTACCTGCTTATATGCACCAAGCCAAAGGCTAAATTCTTAAGCAAAATAAGACCTATCCCCAAAAAGGTATAACTGGTGATTAACCCTAAAGCAATGCATACGGCTGATAAGAAAGATTTCTGCCGGGTATGATGTTTGGCCCCAGAAACATATCCGAAGACAATAGGTATCCTGATGAGAGTACATGAACTCAAAGAAGCAACGAAGCCAGCCCAAAACACGATAAATATCGCTAAAATGGGCGACTTGACCAAAATTGTTTGAAGCGTATCTGTCATTTGGTCAGCCACCTTCCCGGTAATATCGAAATCGCATAACAGCCTGCCGCAAAAAGAACGATTGTTGCGCCGCTTGCTGTTCCCCAATAATACGAGATAATTAATCCTGTGATGCCGGATAAAATACTTATAATAACTGCTCCCAAGCTATACGAATGCATATTGCGCGCAAAGTTGCGGCTTGCCGCAGCAGGTAAAACCAAAAACGAATTGATAATCAGAATCCCCACTAATCGTATAGAAATAACCACTACTAATGCCAAAAGTATAGTAAAGCTTGTTTCTACAAAAAAGGTGTTAATCCTGCGGCTACGTGCTAAGGACGGATTCACGCTTGTAAGTATTAGAGAATTGCCTACCAAATACCAATATAGTAAGACTACTATAGCTATTGCAAAAAACCAAGTCACCTGTTGCGGGCTGACCGCCAATATGTCCCCGATTAAATAGCTTGTATATTTAACAAACCCTCCCTGCCTGCTTAAAATAACAATTCCTAATGCAACAATAAAAGCAAACAATACCCCTAAAACAGTATCTGCGGAAGCCTTTGTCCTATCCTTTAGTAAGTTTATGCCTATTGCTAAGAATATTGCTAAAACAACCATAGGAAGCGTCGGATCATAAAAACCTAAGAGTACGCCTATGGCAATTCCTGTGAGCGCGGAATGACCTAAGACGTCGGTAAAGAAAGCCATGCGGTTATTTACCACCATTGTGCCTAAGAGCCCAAAACATGGCGTGACCAGTAATACTGCCAACAGCGCATTCTTCATAAAGACATAGTGGGCCCATGAAAAAGGAAGCAGATCCATCATTCTGTGCCATACATCAATGATTGCCATTATCAGCCTCTTTTGATATCGAATCCGGTAAACAGGAGATATTCCACAGGCTCGGCCCAAATGCCTTTACCAGTTTTTCGTCAGAAAGCACATCCTGCGGTGCCCCTTCCGCAATAACCGAACGGTTCAGCAGGATAAGACGGTTAACATAGCAAGATACGCCTGCCAAATCGTGGGTCACAAGTATCACCGCAATATGGTGTTTTTTCCTTAAATCATCTACAATTTGATAAAAAAGAAATAATCCTTTAACGTCAACGCCGCTCGCCGGTTCGTCTAAAAGTAACAGTTCGGGCTCAGGAGTCATGGCAATAGCAAGCAGCACCCGCTGCAGCTCTCCTCCGGAAAGTTCACCAATCCTCCTTTTAAGCAAATGCTCGGCTGAGAATAAGGACAAAACACTCTCTGCCTTTTCCAACAGCTCCTTACTCACCCCGGCCCAGATAGGCTTACTGTTTATTGCCGCTGCCACCAGATCAGCCACACTTATGGGAGAGCTTAGGTCGAATTGCAGTTTTTGCGGGACATAGCCTATTTTAGGCTTCTTTGTGAGACTGCCGCTTATACGGAAAGCTATGCTGCCATGATAAGGGATCTCTCCCAGGAGCGTGCGTAAGAGGGTGGTCTTTCCGGCACCGTTGGGGCCGACTATTCCGATAACCTCTCCGCAGTCCACATGCAGGTTGACATTATCAAGTATTACATTACCGCCTAACTTGACCGTTAAATTGTCAATCTTTGCGCATCGATGTTCGCAGGTATTTTGCAGGGCGTCTCTCATTTTAGTTATTTAGCGAAAGCTTTCTTCAAAACAGCCAGATTCTTTTCCATAATGTTTATATATGCATCGTAATCGTCCGGGCCGGTTACCGCAGGGTCAAGGACATAGACTTTAGCGCCAGTCTCTCTTGCGATAGCCTGGGCTGCACTAGAAGGATACTGCGGTTCACTGAATAATGCCGCGATACCGCTCTTCTTTACGAATTCTATTGTATCAGCAAGCTCTTTTGCGCTCGGCTCACTCCCCGGCTCCCTTTCAATTACCGCCGCTATCTTTAAGCCGAACTCTTCGGCAAAATAAGGGAATGCCTCATGGAAAGTAATAATTGACCTGCCTTTATACGGAGCCAATTCCGTGTGCATCTTCTTTCGCAATTCCTCAAGCTTAGCTATGTAATCGGCTGTGTTCTTCTCATAGAGCTCTTTGTGGACAGGATCAATTTTCCCCATCGCCTTGCCTAAGTTTTGCACTTGAATTAGGCAATCGGATATGCTCACCCAGACATGCGGATTATCGCCTTCCTCCCCTTCGCCTTTAATCAAAGGAATCCCTTCCGAAAGCTCAACTATCTTTAAATTTGGATGCTGGGCTATAATTTTATTCAAAAAAGATTCCATTCCCGCGCCGTTGGCCACAAAAACCTGGGCGTCAGCCAGTTTTTTCATGTCATTGGTTGTTACCGTATAATCGTGCAGGCAGCCGGTTAACGGCGGCGTAAGATTCTGTACGGAAACCCCTGGTACATCGCGCGCCACGTTCTTAGTAACAATATACATAGGGTAGAACGAAGCGACTATCTTGATTTCCTTTGTTTGGCCTGCTTCGGCATTAGTAATCCCGTTTAAAGCTACGGAAAAAAATAACAAAACAAAAAAGCTGATTGATAAAATCAAAAGTATTTTAAGCTTGTGCATAACATCCTCCTTTATCTTCATTTGCATTTTGAACATAAGCCCTCGATATCCAGACGGTGCGTTTCGACTTTGGCATTAATCCTCTTTTCAATAAACCATGAGATCCTCCAATATTGCACTGCTTTACTTCCTCGTTATTACTCGCCATTATCTACAATTCTAAAAACTATGTCAATTTCAAATTGAAGCTCTCCTTTTGCAAAATTAGCTGGGAAGGGTAAAAAGGGACTCGCTCTTTTTACCGCATCCATAGCCTCTGCATCAAGCTCCTCTATTCCCGATGATCCTAAAAGCCGGACATCTTTGATCTCACCCGAAGATAAAAGAATGAAAGAGATTCGCACTGCGCCTTCGCGCCCCAGCCGTAACGCCCAACGGGGATACCTCCTTTCTTCTTGAATCTTTTGTTTGACGCTATCCTGGTAGCGTAAAATAGATTCTTTAATTACGTCTTTGCTTTCTGCGATTTCTTCCGACAACTGCTCCTCTTTAACAAACTCTTCAATCTTTTTTTCTTGGGCTAAGTGATATTTTTCCGGCAGATATTCGGGCCTTTCGCTCCTTAGCTCAAGCTCAATCGGCTCTTTAACGTCTGTATTGCTTATTCTAAATGAATTAGAGCCTATCAAATAAGAATGAAATGCGCATGACAAAACAAAACTCACATATAAAGGACTAATTCTTCCCATCGCCAACTTGCGTAGCTATAACCAGATTCTGCGCTTCAGCCTGCTTGGCCGCATCCATTACCTTGACCGCCAGCCCTAAATCTACTTTTTCATCGGCTCTTATGACTACAATGCGTGATCCTTTCCTATTCATTGACGCCTTCAGACTCTGTGCCAAACTGTCTAACCGCACCTTAGTGTCATTCAAAAATATCTCCCCTTCTTCTTTGACAAAAACGATATTTTTATCCTCCCTCTGGCTTTGGGCGTGTTTTGACTCCGGCAGTTTAATATTAAATCCCCGATGCAAAACAAAATGCGAGGAAAGCACGAAGAAAATAAGAAGCAAGAATACCATATCAATGAGAGGCGTCATATTTAAATCCGACTTTGGTTTTTTGCGCCTTTCAAAGTCCAATTCTGTCATTAAAAGTCCTCTTATTTAGTGGATGCTGAATATATCTGAAGCGGCATTCTTCATTTGAATTGCCCTGTTATCCACTGCCCCTTCAAAATAATGATAAAAAATAAGCGTAGGAATGGCTACGAATAAGCCGGCGGCGGTAGTCAAAAGCGCCTCCCAAATGCCTCCTGCCAAAACCGTAACTTCGGCAATCCCGCCGATTTTCTCTATCTTCATAAAAGTCTGTATCATGCCGGTGACTGTCCCGGTAAGCCCAAGCAGAGTGGAAATATTTCCGATTACCGAAAGCACGCGCAGGCGCGCATCCGCCTGTTCCAGTTCCCTTGAGCCTGCCCGGCGCAGAATCTTCTGCTTTTCTTCCGCCGGCTGATTCATAACCTTGAGCCCCACGCATAAGAACCTTCCCAAAAAACTTCTATCTTCCTCAGCGCTAGAAAAAGCCTCTTCGGGCTTGTTATTCTTTAACAAAAGATGCACCCGCTCGGACAAATTCCTGACTTTCAGCCGCGTATTATGAAAATAATAGAGCCTCTCCAGAATGATAGTTAATGAAATGACCGAGCATAACGCAATCGGCCACATAAGAAAACCGCCCTTGATAAACAAACTATACATCTCTTATTCCTCCACTTGGCTAAAATTTATAGGACAGGCTGCCGTAAATAAATCTTCCCGGCTCATTGACTATTTTAACGTTTGAGCCGCCCGGGTCAGTCGGATCGTATTCATAGGAATTCGCTACCGCATATCTTTTATCAAACATATTGTCAATACCAAAATTCAGACTAAGACCGTTTAACAACGACATCTTTCCCTCTTTTCCGGCAAACTGATAACCCGCCCTAAAGTTAAACACGTCCCAACCCTTAAGGGGCGTTTCACCGGCAACGCTGTCAATATCCTTGCTTCTTTCTGAATGCACCCATTCGTATACTCCAAAGAAACCATTCTTATCATAATTCAAGGCAAGCTTTGTCTTAAGTGGGGCAATTTCAGCGAGGTTCTTATCGTTATTATTTTCAGGATAAGTAAGTTTTCTTCCCAGCTGGTATGCAACTGCCCCCTCAAGGTTGAAGCCGTGCGTTAAATCAAGGGTAGCAGTAGCGTCCCCTCCAACCAAATAGGCGTCGATATTGGTATATGTCTTGACGCCGCTTGTTTTCTGCTCCTGATAGATATAATCGCCCACATAGCTGTAGAAACCTTTTGCCCTGAATTTCAAACGCTCCAGGATTTTTGTCTCAAAACCGAGGTCTGTCTCAACATTGCGGGATGGCTTAAGGTCGGGATTGCCGTAATAAGTAGCTCCTTCCTGAACGTAACGCTCCACAGTAGTGGGAGTGCGGTTAGTCAAGCCTACGCCGCCGAATAGATTTGTGTCGTCTTTCAAGAAATATTTTAAGAATAGATTAGCGCTGGGGAATACATCGGTTGAGCCGTTGGTATCGGTCATTGCCTTACTGAATTTCAGATCTTCCTGCGCCTTAGTGTGAAAAACATCCGCCCGCAACCCTGCCGTCAGTGACAGCTTGCCGATATCCCGCTCGGCCTTCAGATAAGCTCCGCCGTCTAACTCGTTGACATCCGGGAAAAGCTCGTTGTTTACTATTGCCCCCGTGTTTCTGTCTATCACGTCGCCATACCAATTACGAAAATAAAAATCCGTTCCGTAAGTCAATAGCCCCAGGCCTGCCTCAACTTTATTTTCGGCCTTTGCCCCAGAGATATAAGAAATCGCCTCTATCCTTCTCTGGTTAATCACGCCGGGCCCGGTTCTATACTTTCCGTAAGGATAATGCTCGATGCGGTTATAATATCCGGAAATACTTAGCTCTTTAGAAATGGAGCTAAGGTTATCTACGGTATATTCGATTTTATTAAGATAGGTTTTCTCCTTCTCCGTGTCCATGGCTACGCGGGGAGTCAGGATATCGTGCGCCTCTCCGTAAGAAGATGACAAGGATATCTTTTGGTTATCTGCCGGTTCAATTGACGCCTTTGCCCAGAAATCATGCTTCTTAAAAGCATCAAGGCCCTTCCCTTCGTCGTTATAATTGGGGTTAAAACTGCTTAACTTATTGCCTGCGCCGTCTTCGTATTGACCTGACTGAGAATAATTATAGCCAAACAAACCCTGCAATTTCTTGCTTCCCCCTGATAAAAATAACCCCTGGCTCAAATACTCGTAAGAGCCGAACTTAGAAAGGATCTCTCCGTGCAGTCCTTCTTGGGGATCTTTTGTGATGACATTGATGCTACCGCCAAGCGCTCCGGGCACGCTTACGTCATAAGGCCCCTCTTTTACCTCTATTCTTTTTATGCTCAAAAGGTTGATATGGGAGAGCGGGGGGTCCTTACGGCTACCACAGGAGCCTTCGATAAGCGTATCGTCCTGAGTAAAGCGGAGGTTGCTTTTGGTAAAACCCCTTAAGCCGACTTCATTGCCGTAGCCGCTTTTGCGGATCATCGACGCTTCAATCATCTCATCCGACAAAATCTCGGCAAGATCGACAATCTTATATGCCTTGAGTGTCTTCTGGCTGATTATTGTCTCTTCTCCGGTTGTCAGATTTTCCTTTGTGTCCTCGTCTTCCGAAACAATTACCTGCCCCAGGTCAAAAACCGTAACCTGGGCAAAAGCCATATTACTCCAACACAACTGAGAACAAATCAAACCCAGACAAATAAAACTTTTTAATGCTTTCATCTTCCCCTCCTTCTCCTTAAATAAATAGAAATAATTTCTATTTGGAGACCAAAAAAAATTACAATTTCCGAAATTGGATTAAATAACTACACCCATAATTCACTAAACTTATCTTTTTAAATCCATGTTGTGTTATTGCCGTCTCAATCTTTTCCGGAGATAAACGAATACGCATAGGAGGCCCAAAACCAACGTCTTTATTTGTGAATTCCAGTATTGCCAATCGCCCGCCCGGTTTCAGAACCCGAGATATCTCTGTAAATAAGATCTTTGCATCTTTTGATAGATTAAACCCGTGAAGCACTTGTGCTAGCAAACAAACATCAATAACCTTATCTTCAATCGGCAAGGAAGAGATAATATTTGACTTTATCGAGTTGATATTTATTAACCCCTGAGCATCAGCTTTTTCTGATATAGACTCAATAACCTCTTGCCATTGATCAAGCGCATAAACCTTTCCCTTTCGCCCTACTGTCTTGGCAGCTTGAATAGAGTAATCTCCCGCTCCGCATCCTAAATCGAGGAAAAAATCACCCTCATTAAGTTTAAGCTCTCCAAATACAAGTTTTGAATCCTGCATATTAAAGCTGCTCACGCCCTGTTTTTGTTGCTTAACTCCTTCATGACCATGCCGATGCTTACTATTCATTTTCGTTCATCCTCTTGAACAATCCGCGCAAATACCATTCACCTGTATAAAATGGCTCACCACTTTATACCCTTTGATCTTCTTGGCGTCGCCAATCGCACAATCTTTTATCTCATCGACTTTCCCACACTCAATACAGGTGATGTGATGGTGGTGATAATCACCGTGGACAGCCGAACACAACCCGTAATGCTTCTTGCGGTCAAACTGCTGTATCTTCGTCAATATGCCGCATTTGACGAGGCTCTCAAGGTTACGGTAAACACTAGGGAGCCCGCACCGGTCAAATCGCTTCTTGAGTTTTTTCCATACCTCTTCCGGAGTCAAGTGGCTCTTGCCGTCAACAAAAAACTCAATGATCGCCTGCCTGCGCGGCGTGAGTTTTAATCCGCCTTCTTTTAACTTCTCTAAATAGAGTTGCATTCAATACCCTCAAATAGAAACTATTTCTGTTTATTATAGCAAGAAAGTAACTACTGTCAATAATAAAGGCCCAGCGCATAAACATCCGGGCCCTTACTAAGGAATAATTTTGATATTAAAAATCCACCTGCGCCCTTAAACCTCCTACGAATATACCGCCTGCGTTACCCGAGACATCTTTCCCAAAGGGATTCCAGATATACTGAAAATCTGGGCTGACAGATAAATGGTCATTAACATGTATCTTGTAATAGGCTTCCAAGTGACCTTCTGCCTTCGCTAAATAACCTTCATTCGCTTTCTTGTAGTCATCCGAAGGAAATACCTGGCCTACGGCAAAGGCAAACACATCATTCTCCCTGCCCCAGGGCTTGCCTTCAACCTGAAAGCCGGCACTCCATGACTGCTCCAAAGAATAATTGGAACCGTCTGCTACAGTTAATTCAGGGTTAAAAACTTCGGGATTCTGCCAGCCGTAACGGGTAAAAAGCGTAACGATGTCGTTGATCTTCTGGTCAAAGCTTAAGCCGAAGCCGTAAGCGGCTTCTTTGGCCTTTTCGCTGTCCAGCCACTTGGTATGGTTAGCATTGTTATTCCATCCGTAAAAACGGTAGTTACCGGGCAACCCGAAGAAATTAGTCTTAAAATGCGCTTGACCGACGTTAAAGAGATTGTCGCCAATCTTTTCCCAATCGCTATTGGCGTCAAATACGCCGTAGCCTAATTCCAACCATTCTAACGGTATATAGGCAAAACGGATACCTGCGGTATTATCGGGAAACTCCAAAACAGGCGAATTGCGGAAAATGCTACCCAAGAATTGAGTAGTTTCATCGTTAGCGACTTCGCTCTGGTCAAAGTAAGCAGTAGGATCAAGCTTACCAAAGGTCAAAGCTACTCTGTCTTTAAATAACCCCTGCTCATACCAGAATTCCGTTACCTCAACCTTGGCCTCGCTGTCGCCGGCATCACGGTTAACGCCTGAATAGAGCGTGAGATTATCATCAAGACCGGCGCCCTGTCCTGCCTCTAAGTGCAGGAAAGCCCTGCCGCCAATCTCCTTAAACTCCTTGCCCAAAGTCACATCTGCTGAATATGAACCGTCCGTACGGGATTTCTTCTCTGTCCGGCCATCCTCGTCATAGTTGATGTTATTTGCGCCCTGCACGATAAAAGTGCCGCCTGCTCCAAGCTCAAGTCCTTCCATAAGCTGTATTGGCGCGCCCGGAACCCGGTGAAGGTTTTCCTCAAACTGTGATAATTTTGATTCATATTCACTGATTTTTTCCTGCTGAGCCCCTATCACTGATTCCTGCGACTTGATATGGGTGTCCTGGGCGTTAATTTTCTTCTCCAGGACATCCACGCGTGATTGAAGCTTCTGGAGCATGGCTTCCACATCATCGCCTCCGGCGTATGACGTTGAAACAAAACCTAACATAACTGCCAAAATCAAGAACCGGCTAAATAACTTCAGAGACATCTTAAGACTCCTTTCGCTTGTTTTGCCTCTGGTTATCCAGTCGGTCTTTTTCTTGTTTTAATTATTTAGCTCTGCCCGCGCAGACGCTTTTGCGCTTTAAAACGCTTCTTTTCCCTTCTTTCTACCTGCACTATTTCAGAATTATGTATAGTAACAACCACCTCCCCAAAATGCACCTGCCTGATCAATGCGACGGTCTCTTCGAGCTTCTTGTCTTCCATATCCATACTAACGCCTGCTCTCTTTCCGCTTCTTGCAAGCGGCGTTATCACTGCATCCGCTGCAACAGGAAGAGCCTGTTTCGCCGCAAAAAGCCCTTACCAGGCAGCGAATTAATAAAACACTGGCTATTAAAACAATTGTGATTATAACAGTCTTCTCCATTGCTTATCCTCCAAAACCCAATAGCCTGCCTCCTTGATATACGATAAACGAAGCAACCCAAGCCATAACCGTAGTCCAGAAAATCAAGAATAGCGTCCATTCTAGACTAGGCCCGGATTCACGGTAGAAAACCGCCATTGCCACAAAACAAGGCAGGTAAATAAGGCAAAACATCAAAAAGGCAAAAGCCTTCAACGGACTCCATGAAGGATCCTTCTGCAGGGCTTCCTTTAACGGTTCGGCCTCCTCAGGGTCAACTTCGCCTAAGCTATAGATTGTCCCCATAGTGCTTACCACCACCTCTTTTGCCGTAACCCCTGCCATTAAAGCCACTCCTCCTCGCCAATCCATTCCTAACGGCCTGACAGCGGGTTCTACAAATTTACCTATCCTGCCGGCAAAACTCTGCTCCATCTGCACGGCAGCGGCTACTTCTTTGCCCTCCCCTTCTTTTGTTTCTCTTTGTGGAAAAGTAAACCCCGCCCAAATGATTATAGAAATCAAAAGTATAATCGTTCCGGCCTTCTTTAGGTAAAGCCAGCCTCTTTCCCACATCTTTAACAGCAGCCCCTGGATTGTCGGGATGCGGTAAGGCGGAAGCTCCATAACAAAGTGCGAGGTTTCTCCCTTAAAGACAGATTTTTTCAATATCCATGCGGACCCAAACGCTATGGCGACACTTAAGGCATACATTAAAAACATCATGTTTGCCCCCTGCTCCTGCGCGAAGAATGCTCCGATAAACAAGGCGAATATCGGAAGTTTTGCCCCGCAGATCATAAAAGGAGTAACCATCATGGTGATCAATCTGTCTTTTTTATTATCAAGCGTCCTGGAAGCCATAATCCCCGGCACAGCGCAGCCGTTAGTAGAAATCATCATCGGCAGGAAAGATTTTCCGTGTAAGCCGAATTTATGCATAATGCGGTCCATGACAAAAGCCGCCCGCGCCATATAGCCTGAATCTTCAAAGAATGCTATGGCAAAGAACATAAAAAGCACAAGCGGGAAAAACCCCAATACCCCGCCTACACCGCCGATCAAGCCGTCAACAACAAAAGACTGTGTTAGTCCTTCAGGAATGACTTTAGCGGCGAGTTCTCCGGCTTTTTCGAAAAACGTCTCAAACCAACCTACAACCGGCTCGGAAAAAGTAAAGGTAAACTTAAAAATAGCGTACATTACCAAGGCAAAAATCGGCAGGCCCAAGAAACGATTCAATACAACTTTATCAATCTTATCGGAAAGGTCATGCCTTTCTTCGGGGCTTCGTGTCTGCGCCTCAGTGCAGACCCCGCTGATAAACCCATACCGTCTGTCTGCAATGATAACTTCCGGATCGTCGGAAAAGTGTTTTTTAAGGTGCGTCCTGCTCTTTTCCGCCTCCAAGAGAATTGCGGGCCCACCGTGCAACTGCGCGATAAAACCGGTTACCCAAGAATCATTCTCCAAAAGTTTAATGCCAAGCCACCCCAAAGGATATCCTTTCGGCACATCAGGCATTTTCTTAATACCCGCTGTTACTTTGTCAAACTCAGACTTTACCTCTTCCCCATAATCAACGCCTATTTTTTCTATCCTTATCTTTCCCTCATGAAGATCTATTACAGCATTAAGTAATTCATCCATGCCTTTATTTTTATTACCGACAGTGGGGATAACCAGCTTGCCTAGGAGACGGGAAATCCCGGCGTAATTAATCTTAGAACCCCTCTTTTCCACGACATCGCTCATATTCATCGCCAGGATTACCGGAACCTCCAGCTCTTGCAGTTGAGTATATAGGTAAAGGTTCCTTTCCAGGTTAGAAGCATCAACAATATGCACGACTATATCCGGCTTCTCTTTAATTATGAAATCGCGTGCCACAATCTCATCTTCCGAATGTGCGGATAAGCTGTATGTCCCCGGAAGGTCCACAAAGGTTATCTCATAATCCTTATAAACAATCTTACCTTCTTTCTTTTCAACCGTAACACCGGGGTAATTGCCCACATGCTGATGTGCCCCGGTCAAGTTATTGAATATCGTTGATTTCCCCGAATTGGGATTCCCTGCCAATCCAACCGTTAATTTACCTTTTGCAGCCATCTTATTCCTCCCTGACTATTATTTTTTGTGCTAATCCGTGTCCGATGGATAACTTTGAGCCTTTTACGCAGATCGTAACCGGCCCTGCCCCTGGATTTTGCAACACGGTTACTCTTTCTCCCGGTAAAAGCCCAAGCTCGCAAAGCCGGTGTTGTGCCCCTCTGCCGCCATGAATAAATATGATTACCGCCGGGCGCCCGGATTTAATATCAGTTAAGCTCTTCATTCTTCCTTAACCTCAACGCTCACCTGCCTCGCTTCTTCCTTCCTTAAAGACAGGTTGTATCCTTTTATCCTTATCTCAACAGGATCCCCCAGTGGAGCAACTCGCAAAACCTCAAATTCGCTTCCTGGAATAACCCCCATATCAAGCAGTTTCTTTTTAAACTGACCTTGGCCTGTGATTTGTTTGACCTTGCCTTTATCATGCGCCTTTAAATCGCTCAATGCCTTAAGATTGCCCATAACCCCTCCCTTTCCTTTAAAAAGCAATAAGTTAGATTAGCCTAACTTTTGAGACAAAAAAAATTATTCCTTATTTTTTTTTAAGGCCACCTGACGCATCCTGCAGTTCAATTTTTTGCCTGTCTTTAAATAATGTTTAAGGCTTTTTAGCCATTGGGGATTGCCTCCATCCAGCCCCACTTCCACAAACTGGATAAATTTTGTCAGCCTGCCAAAAGTCATCGGGCTTATGGCGTGCTCGATTTTACAAGCGTCAGCTTGCGCAGTTTTTTCATCTATCTCCAGGATCCGGGATAAAAACTTAAAAACCGTATCATGGCGTCTTTGAACATCGCCTGCCAACCTTTGGCCTTCTTTAGTCAGGTCCGCAGAACCGTATCTTTCATGCAAGATAAGGTTATCCTTGGCAAGAGTAATTAAAGCAGCATTAACGCTGGGTTTTTTTACCTGTAAAAGCCTGCCGATGTCACTCACCCGAGCAATCCCCTTCTCTCTTTTTAGAAACGCTATTGCCTCAAGGTAATCTTCCATATTGGAACTTATTCTTTTCGCCTTAACACCCATTTTAATCCTCAGGTTAGTGAACTTTAAAAGGTATGTTAGATAAGTCTAACATATTTATCTACTTTGTCAAGGATTTTTTTTATGAAAATTATTCCATAAATACTGCTGCGCTCCCATAGGACACAAAAATGACCATGACTACATTTGATAATCATGGTCATTTACTCCCCTATCCGATGTTTATAAGAGAGATTCAGCCCTCGCCACTTCTCCCTGAGAAACCATTTTAACTATTCTTCCTGACCATATAATACCTATGGCCGCGGAGCATACATCGGTTATCAGCCTCCCCCAGAAAACTCCGTAAATGCCAAAAATCCTGGCGCCGAAATAGGCCAGCGGTATCATAAGGACGATCACCCGGACAGCATTAAGCAGAGCAGAAGACACTGGTCGATGCACTCCGATCATGCAAAAACCCGCGTAGCGGTGCACTTCTAAGAAGCCATACCCGAAACAAGTAATGTAAATATATCGCGCCAACAAGTTGATAACCTCTGAATCGGACGAAAACAACCTCCCCAAAGGCCGGGCGATGCACAAAAATACTCCCGCAATAATGAAACCGAACGCCAGCGCAAATAACATGGTCCCTTTTTGCGCTGACCTGATTCTGTCAAAACGACCCGCACCGTAATTCTGGGCGACAAAGGGAACCAGCGACATACCCACGGTCATAGGAACCATGAAAGCGAACATTTCGATACGACTGGCAACGCCGATGGCGGCAACCGCAGCCTGGCCGAAACCGGAAATTATCTTAATTACCACTGCGGCAGAAAGTGGAGTAAGAACCGAACTTAACGTCGCAGGTATTCCGATACGTAATACTCTGCGCCATGAGGATATGATGCGCAGGCGCGAGTGCGAAACAAAAATAATCAGGTTATATTTTTTATGGATGAAATAGAACGCCGCGGCCAAGACAAGCGCCTGGGAAAGCACAGTCGCCAAAGCCGCTCCTCTTATCCCCATCTTCGGACACCCCAGCAGCCCAAATATCATCACCGGGTCAAGGATAAAATTCAACAAGGTCCCGGCAACCATCAAAGAACTTACTGCCTTGGTGTTGCCTGTGCCGATGATGATATCATTGAGCATCATCTGGAGAACCCATATGACAAGCCCGAAATACCAAATTACCATGTATTGACGGGTAAGCGAAAGCACCTCTCCTGTAGCGCCTAAACGCATGAACAACGGATTTATCGTCAATAAGCCGGCTACGGTAAGCAATAAAGACAGGCTTGAGGATAAAAAGACCGCATGCGTAGTGATACGCGCGGCTGTTTGCTGCTTATTCCTGCCCAGGGCGTGCGCTACCACCGTCATTGCCCCGGTCCCTACACCGCGCATAATAAAACCTAAAAGCATGACTACAGGGAAGGTAAACGACATCGCTGCCAACGCATTAGTTCCCAAGCGTGAAACAAACCAGGTATCAGTAAGATTATAGGCGTTTAAGGCAAACGTGCCGGCCAGCATCGGGACAGCCATACGCAGCATCGTCTTGAAAACACTATCCTTTACCAAAAGCGGCTTAATCATTGTCCATCCTCGAGAATCTGCTCTTTAATTTTTAGATAGAATTATAGCATAGTAGAGCCTATTTACAAACAGATAGGCAATACGGAGGAAGAAGTCCGAGAGAGACAAAATCATAGGTATCTCAACGGACGGTGGGAAGGTGCGTACTGGCTATCTCTATTTAATGCGCGATTTCTTCGCGAAATATTCGCAAATATCGTCGGAAATAGCATTAAATAGCGCCTATTAAATACGAGAGGTTTTGGCCTATTATAGAGAGTTCCTCTCTATATTTTCGCTACCTTTCCCAGCGGAAATCTGGTTATAAAATATTTTAGAATTCTCCGAAGGGAAAAACGCCCCAAGCCCTAGGGACATCGCTACATAAAAAATCTCCGACAGATTTCTCCGTCGGAGACTTATCCTAACTCATTGTGCCACATAGAGATAAGACATATTGGGGTGGGTAACGGGGATCGAACCCGCAACCTTTAGAGCCACAGTCTAACGCTCTAACCAATTGAGCTATACCCACCATAAATCTATCACTAAAAGATTACCACAAAAAAATAAATTTGCTATTGCTTATTATTTGCCGAACCGCTCCCTGCATTAACAATCTCGCCTCCAATAGCGAATACTCCGTCAATCATCGCCCGGCTTAAATCCGTGAAACCCCTGACTCCGTTTTCCATAATCTTAAGGGGCAAAGCCAGGGCATTTTCTGGCTTCGGGCTTAAAGCGCCGATGCCTTTTGAAATTTTATCCTCAAAAGCGCCTTTGAAACTTCCGAATCCGAATTGCGGGCTATCCATCTTAGTCTTTATGGAAAACTTGAGCTCCACCTTGCCCTGGTCGATAGTCTTAAACATATCCAAAACTTTATTGGTAAGTTTGGAGGCCCTCTCTTCTTCCTGCCCGGGTTCAAGCGGCTTACGCACCATATCAGTCAGCTCCAGGTGGCAGTCGGCATTGATATTATTGTTTAAACCATTGGCATCGATTGTAAAATTAAGCTTTGCTTTTTCAATACGCGCTTTCTCCAAGTCTACCCAAGCAGAGTAATAGGGATACAGATAAATCGCATCGATATCCTTAATCTTTAACGTCATCTGCATATCTTTTTTAAAGAAATTAATCCAACCGTCGATATCCAGCTTTCCGGCATCTTGCCCCTCCCTCCAGGGGATTTTACCTTTAAGTTCGAAAGCTGTAGCTATTTTCCGCGGATAAAAAAAGAGGCTGTAAACCTTGCAGCTTATATCTTTTAATACGATTTTTATCCCGTTTGCGCTTATGGTCTGGTCTATATAATTCACTACACCATTTTCTATAATAATCTTTCTAAAACCGACAGGCAATAATTTTACTTCTTTGGACGCAGCGGGAACCGGCAATATAACATCTTTACTTTTGCTTTCTTCTCTGACCACTACGGCCGGAGTTCTAATAAAAGTAAACTCCGGAGAGACTATTTTAACGCTATTAAAGATTACCCTGCCGGTAAAGAAACTGAACAGGTTTGAAGAAATGGAGATAGACTTAATTTTAGCCAAGCCTTCGACTTTGAGGTTTCTTAATTCCAGATTAAAAGCCGGGCTAAGATTAAAATACCCGATAGTGGTCTTCTTATGGGTGAGATTCTCAATCTCTTGAATTATAATAGCCTTGCCGGTAATAAGCAAAAACAGATAGACCAAACCAAAAAGTATCGCCAAACTTATGAGAACTGACCCGATTGTTCTTTCTATTTTGTTCATAGATAAAATTCTATCTGCTTTTTTATATTATGTCCCTGGCGTGGCTCGAACACGCGACCCTTTGCTTAGAAGGCAAATGCTCTATCCAACTGAGCTACAGGGACAGATAATATTTTCCAAGAACCTTATCCGAGCAACTGTTCCCTACCTGCCAACAGGCAAGTATCTAATTGAACTACGGCACATTTTTAACACAGATTATCAAATTTAATTCGGGGCGACAGGATTTGAACCTGTGACTTCTTGCTCCCAAAGCAAGCGCTCTAGCCAAGCTGAGCCACGCCCCGCATTTTATTCAAGGATAAATTTTATTATATCAACCGCCCTTATGCTTAACAATATATTTCTTGATAATTTTCTGGGCCTTTTTCAGCGCGCGATAACGGTGGCTCATCCTGTGCTTTATGCGTTCGCCAAGCTCGGCAAATGTCTTTCGGAATTTAGGGAGAACAAATAACGGATCATAACCGAACCCATACCGTCCTTTTAATTCAAAACCAATCAAGCCGCTGCATTTTCCTTCCACAACGCCAATCAACCCATCTTTATCCGCCAAAGCAACAGCGCAAACATAATGCGCTTTTCTTTTTTTTAACGGCAGCCCTTTAAGAAGCTTGAGCAATTTCATGTTATTCTGGATATCATCCTTGTTTTTCCCCGAAAAACGCGCCGAATATATACCCGGAGCGCCGCCTAGCGCATCAACACAAAGCCCGGAATCCTCTCCGAGACTAAACCTGCCGCTGGCCCGTCCTGCCTTAACCGCTTTTTTTACGGCATTCTCCCTAAAAGTCTTGCCGTTTTCCACAATCCTGGGGTTGATACCGCAATCTGCCAAAGAACTTATTCTCAACTTAAAGCCTCTAAGAATGTCTTTTATCTCTTGCAGTTTCTTTTTATTTCTAGTCGCTACTATTAATTCCATTTATATCAAATCGCCGACTAGTTTGCGCTGTATATTAAACAAGTCCTCGATTCCTTTTTGAGCAAGCCCGAGCAATTTGTCCATTTTATCTTTTGAGAAAGGCTTGCGTTCGGCTGTCCCCTGAATTTCGATGAACTCGCCATTGCCGGTCATAACAATATTCATATCCACTTCGGCCCTGGAATCTTCTTCGTAGCACAAATCCAAAAGCATTTCTCCGTTCACGATTCCCAGGCTGACTGCGGCAACGTAGTCGCTGATCGGAATTTCTTTTATCAATCCGGACTTCTTGAGCTTATGCAACGCATCAACCAAAGCAATGAAACTCCCGGTAATGGCGGCGGTACGCGTCCCGCCATCCCCTTGTATTACGTCGCAATCCAGCCAAATGCAGCGCTCGCCCAAAGATTTCATATCAGTAACGGTGCGCAGAGACCTGCCGACAAGCCTCTGTATTTCATAGGTCCGCCCGGAATCTTTTCCTCTGGGGATACGCTTATCGCAGGAACGCGGGAGCATTCCGTATTCGGCAGTAACCCAACCGGTTCCACTCCCCCTTAAAAATAAAGGCACGCTTTCTTCTACCGAAGCGGCACAGATGACTTTCGTATTTCCGAATTCAATAAGACAAGAACCTTCCGGATATTTTATGTAATTACGGGTAATATTTACTTTCCGTATTTTATCCGCCCCTCTGCCGTCAAAACGCGCCATAACTCCCTCGCTTTCTAGAATTATTCAAATACACAGACCCTGTTTCTGCCTTGGGACTTTGCCTTATATAAAGCCTGATCAACGCAAGACACCAAATCATCTTTACTCATATCTGCCTTATAGCTGGCAACACCGCCGCTCACTGTTATGCCTATTGTCCGGGCAGCCTCTTTGATTTTCTCCGCCACGATCATCGCGCCCTGGGTATCGGTATCAGGAAGAATAATCATGAACTCTTCGCCTCCATAACGGCTGACGATATCCACTTTACGGCTATACTTCTTCATCACAGCGGCAAAACTTTTTAAAATCCTATCTCCTTCCAGATGCCCATGGTTATCATTGTAAGCCTTGAAGAAATCAACATCGAACATTATCAGGCTTAAAGGATGCTTATACCGCTGAACACGTAAAATCTCCAGCTGAAGCTGTTCTTGAAAGTGGCGATGATTAAAAATATTGGTTAATGAATCCTTGATTACCAGGGATGACAATTTTTCATACAAACGTATACTCTCAATCTGCATCACGGTCTGATGCGCCACGAGAGATAAATACCTTAAATCGTCTTGCGTAAAGATTTCTGTCTTGGCTATTTTATCGGTAACGTTCATTACCCCGATTATACGGGTATCTGCCTTAAGAGGCAATGAAACAAAAGACTTGGTCCTGTATCTGGCCTCTTTCGCATAAGTTTTAAACCTGGGGTCGCTATCGATATCAGTAACAAGCAAAGCTTCGCCTTCCTGAGCGACCCAGCCGGAAATTAACTTGCCGATTTTTACGCGCCAGTTTATTTTTTCCTTATCCAGGCCTTTTGAGCCCTTAAGGACCAACTCGCCCGCAGATTCATCTATTATCATCAAGGAAGCTTTTTCTGCTTCAGCAATCTTAACCGCCATTTCAGCAACAAAATCCGTCAGTTCTTCCAAATTAAGGATTCCGCCTATCTGCCTGTTCACCTGCAGGATAATACCCAACTTCTGTTTTTCCTTTTCCAGATACTCCAGCAAGGATCTGTTATTGAAAACTAATTTTTGTTTCTCGATACCGCGCTTAATCATCAACTTCAGGTAATCGATATCAAAAGGCTTGATAATATAATCGTGAGCCCCTGCTTTTAGCGCCTCTATCGCCGAAGGTATACTGGCATAACCGGTAAATATAATAAAACAGGTCTCGGGCGACCTCCGCCTGAAATCCTGCAAAAGTTCAATGCCATTGGCATCAGACAGCATTAAGTCCAAAAGCACAACGTTAAAGAAACGCTCTTTTACCTGCTCAATGGCCAAAGCGCCTTTATCGACGGCTACAACGTCGTAACCGTCGTTATCCAAAACTAATTTTAGATTCTTACAGATTGTCTTATCGTCATCAACGATAAGAATGCGATTTTCATTATTCATTAGGCCTAACCATTCTCATTGCTCAAGTTATCAAGAATGCTGATAACGTCAATATTAAATAGCAACCTTTAGACGATGCCCCTTAAGGGCAACTTCACAATAAAACTCGTTGTCTTATTGAATCCTGCCTTGACTTCGACGGCTCCGCCATGCTTCTCGACTATCTCCTTGATGATGCACAGCCCTAACCCCAAACCCTTGCTTTTAGTGGTAAAGAAAGGGACAAAGAGCTTCTCCAGATTTTCCTCAGGGATACCTGAACCGTTATCGATCACTTCTGCTTCCAGGAATTTATCTCTCTGTCTAGTTATAAGGGTTAATTTTCCTCCTTCCGGCATAGCCTGGACAGCATTAATCACTAAATTCAAAAAGACTTCCTTCATCTGAACCCTGTCTACGTTTACCACCGGGACACTTGGGTCTAATTCTTTGACCACCTCTATTTTTTTAAACAATCCTTGCTTTTCCAGCGAAGCTAATGCATCTTCAATTACCTGATTCAAATTCGCTTCGCCGAGAAGGATGTTTTTTGGCCGGGTAAAATTCAAAACACCTTCAATAATATTGTTGGCATGGCCTATTTCTTCTTCAATATCCCGAAACGACTGGGGCAGCTCGGGATGATTTTTAGAAATCTTCCCTTTTAAATAATATGCGCTGGTCTGGATTCCGGCAAAAACGTTTTTCAATTCATGGCTTAAGACTGCGGCCATTCTTCCGATTGCCGCCATCCTCTCGGATTGAATCAAACGCTTCTCTGTCTCCATAAGTTCTTTAGTCGCCGTCTGCAATCGGGAGATCATTTTATTAAAGAAATCGCTCAATTCTTCTATTTCGTCTTTAGAGTTAACTTTAATGCGGTGCCCATAATTCCCTTTTATCACCGCTTCCATACCCGATCTCAATTTCCTGATGGCCAATACAATACTGCCACCCCTATAGAAACCGAATATTAAAGCTAAAATAACGGAACACAAAACAGCAATGATAAACATCTTTGTGAGGCTGTCTCTTAACCAAAAAACGGATTTCTCGGGAAGCCCTATCCCAAGAATCCCTATTATCTTTTGGTCCCCGTTAAAAATTGGGGTGTAGGCGGCTAAATACCTTTCCTTCATTACCCATATGTGGCCTATATAATCCTTGCCATCCTCAAGCACATATTTTGCTCTGGCCGAATCAAATTTGCTGCCGATGGCATATTCGTTCCCCTGAGAAGGCACGCTGGAACAAATCCTCGTATTTCCCATAAAAATACTGGAGACCAAACCGGTATCCTTTTTTATCGGCTCAACAATGATACTGTTATTGTTGTTTAGCAGGTAACCGGCAACCATCGAACCCACAATGATTTCATTCTGGTTGATCACCGGAAAAGTTGCCTTGATGATAAGCGCCTCTATATTTTCTATTCCGGGAATCTTTGCCTTGTTTAAAAGCCCTAGTTTATCCAACTCTTCCGCACTTAAGATTTCGGTAGATACGTTGAATTGTCCTTTGAATAGGGCCTTATGCACATACGAATCCCTGGCTAAGCTGCGGCCTTCCAACTCCGGGTTATTCATAGAAACAATAACCTTGCCCCTCTTATCGGTAACGATAAAGAAATCCAGCTTGTTGCTTTTTACGACCTTGCGGTATTCATTCTTCAATAAATCAATCTGGTCTTCATTTATCAAAGTATAAACCCTTCTATTCTGATCCCTGACAATATATTTCAAACCGCCGCATACGTTGTCATAGATACTCATCGAAACACTTAAACCATTCTTTAACCTCTCGCGCATATCATTGATTGCCATTTTGTCCAAAAAGAAAATTGCGATAACTGCCAGGATAACCAGAGGCAGTGTCGAGGTTATCAATAATACCTGAACCAATTTATGTTGTATTTTTCCCATGTCTATGTTCTATTTGGATACTGTTTGTATCTTAACCTTTAATAATAAAACGGCGATTAGTCAGCGCTAAAAACGGTAAACGTTTTTTCCTTGAGCATCAATACCTACAATCAAAGGGAAATTTTTTACTTCTAATCTTAAAATAGCTTCCGGGCCTAGATCCGGATACGCAACTGGTGCCACCTTTTTAACGCATCTTGAAACTAGCGCTCCGCATCCGGCAGGAGCCAGAAAATATATTGCCTTGTACTTTTTAATCAGCCTCCTTATATCTTCGGAACGGTTTCCCTTGCCAATCATCCCCTTTAAACCTTTTTTAAGCAAAAAAGGGGTAAACGCATCCATACGCTTGCTTGTCGTCGGGCCGCAGGAACCGATAGCCTTTCCTTTTGGGGTTTTTGCCGGGCCGCAGTAATAAATTACTGCATTTTTAATATCAAAAGGCAATTCTCCGCCTCTGCTTAAATTTTCCAGCATTCTTTTATGCGCTTGATCCCGGGCAGTATAAATATAACCGCTCAATAAAACCTCATCCCCGGCCCGCAAGGCAAGGATATCCTTTTGACTTAAAGGAGAAACTATTTTTTTCATAGCGTGGCGCTTGCGCTCCTTAAAGCGTGGCAACTTAGATTCAAGGCAACCGGAAGTCCGGCGATATGCGTAGGATAGCTTTCGATCTTAATCGCTAGACACGTAATCTTCCCGCCAAAACCCATTGGGCCGATATCCAGCTTTCCGATTTCCCTCTCCAGATCCCGTTCAAATGCGGTTCTTTTAGCGTTGATATTTTTCAATAAGGCTACTTTGGCCAAAAATCCGGCATAATCCGCGCTCCCGCCGATACCAACTCCGAGGACATAAGGCGGACAGGCATCTGCGCCGCTAGATTTGACCGCATTAACTATAAAATCTTTAATTTCTTTTAAGGTAGCAGTAGGATTAAACATCTTTAGCTGTGATTTATTTTCACAACCAAAACCCTTCGGTAAAACTGTTAGCTTTAATTTGCTGCCCCGGGTTATATCTATATGGATAATCGCCCCTTTATACGCCGGCTTGCCCCTTTCAAGAGGATCCTGGATAATCGACTCCCTGAAATTCCCCCTCCTATATCCAAGCTCAATCCCTTTAAGGACGGCTTTCTTGAAATCGCCTGTAATTCTTACCTCCTGCCCCAATTCCACAAAAACAATCGGTAACCCCGTATCCTGACAAATAGCCAGCTTTTCTTTTCG
>Ga0265297_10003928_pt1 | contig 25472 bp, 21 predicted proteins | sample Munlanlwell13791_FD_192502 | JGI IMG/M metagenome (GOLD analysis project Ga0265297, IMG submission 192502) | Leachate microbial communities from a municipal landfill in Southern Ontario, Canada - Leachate well 137-91 | ecosystem: Engineered > Solid waste > Landfill > Unclassified | place... | reverse complement strand
GGGAGATCCTGGCGATGGCGAATCAGCCCGGGTTTGATCCCAATCATTACGCCAGCGCGGGGCCGGACGCGAAACGCAATCGTGCGATCACCGACATGTACGAGCCGGGTTCGGTGTTCAAGATCGTGGCGGCGAGCGGTGCCTTGAACGAGGGAGCGGTCACGCCGGAGACGGTCATCAATTGCGAGAACGGAAAATGGAATTATGGTTTCAAGGTGCTGCACGACGTCCACCCCTACGGTATGTTGCCGATGATGGAAGTGATCGTGAAGTCGAGCAATATCGGGACCGTAAAGATCGGGCTCAAAATGGGTTCGCCGAAATTTCAGAATTATGTGAAAAGTTTCGGGTTCGGAACCTGGACCGGCATTGATCTGGCCGGGGAAGCGCCGGGGTATACGAGGCCGCTCGCCCAATGGTCCAAGACCTCACCGTACAATATTCCCATGGGGCAGGAAGTTATGGTGACGTCGCTGCAGATGGCGACCGCAATGTCCGTCATTGCGAACGGGGGATATCTCGTGAGGCCCTACATTGTCGCCAAGGTCCAGGACCCGGCGGGTGTGACACTCAAGGAGAAGAAACCTTTTATCAAGCGAAGAGTGATCAAGCCTGAAACGGCCGCGACGATGCGTGATATCCTGACTCAAGTGATCGAAAGGGGAACGGGGACTAAGGCAAAGATCCCGGATGTGTTGGCGGGGGGTAAGACCGGTACTGCCCAGAAAATCCTGCCCGGCGGTAGAGGTTATTCACATTCTGCCTTCATGTCGTCCTTTGTGGGTTTTGCCCCTGCCGATAACCCCCGCTATGCCATGGTTGTCGTGCTGGACGAGGCCAAGCCTATGTACTACGGGGGTGTTGTGGCCGCTCCTGTATTCAAGGAAGTCATGGGGGCTGCACTTCTGACCCAAGGCGCACAACCGCACAAAGAGGACGTTCTCCCTCTTACACCCGAACAGACTGCCGCCGTCGCCGATCTTGCCGTAGCAGATTAATAATGCCTCTGATTGAATAGTCATCAGGGGGGTGTTATAATCCCGCCGTTTTGCGATTCCGTCTTGAGCTGCAAACTTCGGGACGGGTTGCACCCATCCGTAAAGAAATAATAAAGACCATCGGGGTGTAGCACAGAGGTAGTGCGCTCGGTTCGGGACCGAGAGGTCGTAGGTTCAAATCCTATCACCCCGACTCTTTTTCTGCGTTGAATATAAAGCCGAAGGCTTTCTTTACAGTAAGACAGAAAAAGAGGCAGCCCTGATTCTCATTAATTGAAAAATTAACGGGTAATCAAGACAGTCCAAGTCACCATTGATAAAATCAAGGCAAAGACTTGGGCAGCCCTAATGCGTTTTTTGCATCAGGGCGACTTGTAGGGTCGGTTCAACACTTGCACCGATGTGCAAGTGCGATGCCGGCACTCCTCAAAGAGAGTCGTGTCCGCATCGATCCTATTGCCCCGACCATTCATTTCTGTCTCGCATACCAGAGCTAGATAATCAAGCCTTGAATCTCCAAAGGGTCCAGGGCTTTTTTTATGTCCGCATGTTCACGTTACTTATGCCAACCTGCTAATCTTACGAGGACGCTTTACCTATTAAATAACAGCTTCTTCAGATAACTCATTGACATTGTCGCAAGCTTAGGGAATCTATCCATGAAAGATTATGTCTGTTATGACGATACTTTTTATGTCTACCCCCTAGGAAAAATAATCCGCAAACGGTTGATAGAAAACGGATTTCGACTCAGATGGATCCGCCTGCGCAAAAGACCCCGGCTGTGCGGGCGGGAATGAATGCGTCAAAGAACTTTTGCTTCGGCGAGATGTTCGCCGTGGGAAAGTGCGTAGAACGGAGCTGGCCTCCGCCAAAGGACGGATTCGTCCAACGTTGTGTGGCGAAGAAGCTCGAAGAGCGGAGGCGGGTATTCACAAGGGACCGCGGCTGTAAAGCCGCGGGGTCCCATAGCAACTGCCTATGACGAGGCAGAGAAGGTTCATTTAAAATGCCGGGTATTCCGCCGCGTAATTTTAAAAAGAAAACCAAACTTTCAAAAACCGGTTGTTTCCAAAAAACGGAAGACAAAATAAATGATTACTTAAACCCGCTTAAGGTTCTTCGCGAAGAAAGAGGGATTAGCCAAAAAAGTCTCGCGGTCAAATTAGGGTTTGCAAAAACGCACATCGCCCGGCTGGAATCCCGGCCTATGGCCCATCTCTCTCTTGCAGATCTGGACAAAATTTGCCAGGGATTGGAGTACCGCTTAGAAGAAGCCATCCAGCGGTTTTATACGAAAATAAAGGGTTCGATTATGGAACGCTCAAAACTGAACATGCCTGTCTATATCATTAACTATGATGAAGGTGTAAAGATTTGTGCCATGGTGAGACCGGGGAAACCTTATTTTGCCGGAGTGCTCAAGATCCAGCCGCGCAAAGAATGGACGAAGGAAAAAGTTATTAAGCGCAAAGAAATATTTATTCATGTCCTGGAAGGGAACTTGCTTTTGAAAATAAACGGCAAGGAACATCTTTTCAAGGAAGATGAAAATCTGACGCTCTCAATGCCTTCCAGTTATGAAATCTATAATCCCCACCAATTCAAAGAACTCGTTGCGATGATTTATGCGACACCCAATCCCCCAGACTCCTCAAATGGGTCACAAATCATAAGCTGATTTTTCGCTGCAATCTTTTCAAAACGGGCACACTTTTGTGTCTTTTTCCCGCGATTTGGACACACTTTTGTGTCCAGACAGTTAAATTTCCTGCAAAAACAGTACCGCAACTTTTCATCCTCTTTTATCGTACCCGCCGTTGGCATTTTAAAACACAAACTTTAGGAGGGTGCCATGAAGCTTTTCGAAAATGTAAAAAAACAAACGAATATTTTGCTCGTTGTCTGTTTGTGTCTGCTGGGAACACCCGCGATGGTTTTTGCCTCGGTGCCTCAGTTGATGTCTTATCAGGGGATTTTGAAGGATGCCCAAGGAAATTATTTAACGGGCACTTATGACATGACATTTCGCATCTATGTTGCGGCGACCGGCGAGACGGCGTTATGGACTGAAACACAATCGGGTGTTTCTGCGGCATCCGGGAAATTCAATGTCGAGCTTGGAAGTGTTACTGCACTCGATCTGCCATTCAATGCCCAGTATTGGCTTTCGGTACAAGTGGGGAGTGATCCTGAAATGACCCCGCGTGTGAAGCTCACCAGTGTCGGCTACGCCTACAATTCCGAAGAAGTCGTCAATAGTTTTACCGAAAGCCAGCATGACGGCAAATCTCACATGGACATCGAAGGAGTGAAATCGGCTCATACCAGCGTTGCAAAAACCAATTTCAAACTGGACGCCTATTCGTCAGCTGCCGCCAATAACATGGGCAGCATGATTGTTGACGCGTTCAACGATGAGTCCGGCATTGATACGAATAACTCAGCTGATTATTTATGGCAAGGCAGCCCTGATTACAGCGTCACAACCCTGCCGGCGCCGAATGGTATCGATGATTACACGAAATTGGCGCTTCACATGAATGGCAGTGATGGCGCAACGGCCTTTACGGATTCAAGCAGTTCGAATAACAGCGTAACGGCCAATGGAAACGCGCAGATGGATACCGCGGCATCTAAATTCAGCGGAGCATCGGGGTTATTCGACGGCAGCGGTGATTATTTAAGTGTTCCCAGCAGTACGGATTTTAATTTCGGGACGGGCGATTTTACCATTGATTTTTGGGTACGTTTCAATACTCTCGCCTCAACTTATTTCGTCTCACGAAACAGCGGCTCGGATACCAACTCTTTTGGAATTCTCTACAACGGTACCAATCTGGTTTTTTACACCCAGGGAAGTGTTATAGCCGGTGGCGGGGCGTGGTCGGCTACGGTGAATACTTGGTATCATATTGCCGCTGTCCGATCAGGAACGTCGGCAAGATTGTACGTCAATGGAGTCCAGCTTGGAGATACCAGGACGAATTCTACAAATATTTCTTCAAGCCAGCCAGTGGTTGTCGGAGCAACTAGACTTGTTGGCGGCTCAATTCTTTATCAATTGAATGGCTGGCTTGACGAAGTAAGAATTTCTAAAGGCATTGCCCGTTGGACCTCGAATTTCACGCCTCCGGTTTCAGAGTATGCGCCTCCCGGTGATGCTGAGCCCGCAACCGTTATTTCCACGGCGTTTTCTGAAACCACTGCACCCACGGAAGCCATGGTCATTGGCGATGAAACCTTGAATAGCGGAAGCATTACCTATTCGGTTTCCCGGGATGACGGAACGACCTGGACCCAGGTGAATAACGGGGAAGTGGTGAGCTTGGCCTCCCAGCCTTCCGGCACACAGGTCCGCTGGAAATCCGTGATTACCGATGACGCAGAGTTGAAGGGAATTGCAACGGCCTTAACGTAATGGGAGTTTTTTTACGCGGATGCATAAAAATCAATTCAGCCTCATGGAGGAAAAAATGAATAACAAAATGACAAAAGCAAACAGCTATCGAAAAGTCTTCCCGGCTTTTTTGATCTCAGTCCTTTGCACGGGTTTTTGGGGAATAGGCTTGGCGCACGCAAAGGCGGAGCAGATGCCCATACGTTCCTCTCAGGAAAGAGCCGAGCAGTCACTGGCAAAACAAAACCTGAAAGCTGTGGACGTTCGAAAAATCCAGGATCCCGAAGCGCGGAAAGCCATCCAGGAGATCATGCGGTATCTCCGCGTGCAAAAAAACGGGAAGTCCGGTGGAACGCGATAAGACCATCGGCCCCATCGAAAAGGAAAGGGTCTCCCCATGAACCGGAAATGCCTCTTTCAATCAAAATCAGGAGTTTTAAGTTTGATCGGACTATTGCCCCTTCTTTGCTTTTTGTTTCAAACACATGCCTTCGCTGATATGGCAAGCACGAATTATTCAATCGCGGGCCAGTTTGTCGGGGGGAGCGGCAGTGAAAGTTCCACGAATTACCAGGTCGCAGAAAGCGCCCTGAACGTTTTTTCGCAACCTGCGCTGTCGAGTTCCAATTATCAGCTTGGCAGCGGCGCCGAAACATTTTCGGCCACAGATCTGGCCAGAATCAGTGCCGTATCTCCGGAAAATCATCCTGTTTTTTATTCCGACAGCACGGCGGATTATACGGTGACTGCGGTCGACCCGGACAATGACACGCTCCAATACCGGGCCAGGCAGGATGGAACCCTGAAAGCAGGTCCCCAGAGCAGCAACCAGTTGAGTTGGAACTTGAGCAATGACGATCCCGGACGCCGGAATATCGAGTTGGCAGTGATTGATCCGGACGGGACTGTTGTGACGAATCAAAGCGCCTACGTTGTGAGGCGGCCTGTTAAATAAATCAATATCGGAATTGTTCCAGGTAAAAGAGACTTTTATATGCATTGTTCTGGTTTCCTGAGAGATATTCGCTCTATCCTCTCTTCCGTAGGGCACATTTAAATGTGCCCTACAGGAGGGAATAACTGGAGCAACGCATTTTTATCTTTGATTCTTAGGATTTCGTTAACCGTAATCAGCGGTTTGTGATTGCGGCCCCACAAGAAAAGGAGATTATTTTTATGAAACGCATAACGTCACTCATAGTCGTTATCACTTTTCTGGCCGCGACGGTTTTTGAAAATGGCCAATTGGCTTTTGCCGTGTCCGTGGGGTCCAGCGCGACGACCAGCGGTAATGCGGCGGCCCAGCTCGGCACCATCGCGGGATCGGCAGGACCGGTGCAGTCCTTTCAAACGGATCTTTTTACGGGACGCGCCCAGACAAGTGTCCCGATCTTTGTCCCGCCCGGCCGGAAAAATATCCAGCCGAATTTAAGCCTCAACTATTCCAGTTCCTCAGGCAACGGCTGGGTAGGCGTCGGTTGGTCTCTTGCGATGGGCTCGATCCAGCGCGATGTCAAAAAAGGCGTTCCTCACTATGATTCGACGGACACTTATGTTTTTTCTTTCCAGGGCGTTTCCTCTGAACTGGTGGCCATAGACACCAATCAATACCGCGCCAAGGATGAGACACTTTTCCTGAAATTCGACTACGATCCGGCGAACAACAAATGGACCGTCACCGACAAGTCGGGGACCCAGCATATCTTCGGCGACAGCTCTACCTCACGGCAAACCAACACCCATGGGACGTTCCAATGGCATCTTTCGAAAGTCAAAGACACAAAAGGCAACACCATGACGGTCTATTACACAACCGACAATGGGAATCTTTATTTATCCAGGGTGGAATATAACGGAAATGAAACACAGTCGTTTGCGCCTACGCACAAAGTGGGATTTACGCTCGAGGACCGGAGCGACAACAGTTTTTCATATATTTCCGGGGCAAAGGTTTCGATCAATAAACGCCTCAGTATAATTCAAGTCAAGGTGAAAGACAGCCAGGGGACTTATCAGCTTGCGAGAAAGTATACACTGGCTTATACCACATCACCCTCTAACGGCCGTTCCATTTTGGCTTCCGTGACCGAATGCGGTACGGACGCATCAACATGCCTGCCTGCCGTCACCTTCGGCTATCAGGAACAGCAGCTTGGTTTTGATACAAGCGAGAATTATACCGGTGTCGTAAACGACGACAATGTGGGCGATACGGGTTCTTATGTCCGGGACACTCGCCTGGAATCTGGCTGGAGCAGAACTTATGCGGATGCGGTGGACATCAACGGTGACGGCCTTATTGACCGCGTCCAGAAGAAATCGGACAACGATAAATGGATTTATTATAAAAATAAGGGCGGATCTTTTGCCGCCGGACAGAATATCACAAATATTTCCGTACCGGATGGTGTGAATGAAAAAAGATGGATCAACGCTTCTTATCAAGCAAGTGGCTATAGTACCACACGGGCAGCCCTCATCGATTTGAATGGCGATGGGCTTATTGACCGCCTTGTTTCGAAGGATACGGGTCCGTGGTATTGGCAAAAGAATACAGGCGCCGCCTTTGCTGATCCGGTCGGGATCAATACTATTACCCCGGCTGACGGTTCCGTTGCCCAGACCCATATCGAGTACACCTATGTCTACAATGCCGCTAACACTTATACAAGCCTTGTGGACATGAATGGCGACGGGCTCCCTGACCGTGTGATGAAAGGGACCGAGACTGACCGGTGGAAAGTGCAATGGAACAGCCTGGATGCAAACGGGGTACCCGGTTTTAACGCCACGCTCACGGATTTTACAGGGATTGAGGTCCCTTCCGGTCAGTCCGCTTACTGGCGAACCATCCGTTTTTACTCGGTCAGTTCGGAGATTCGTTATGCCGAAGCCGAGCTCATGGATATGAACGGTGACGGTCTCCCGGACCGCGTCATGAACAACGTTTCAGATCATACGAAATGGAAAGTGCAGTTTAATAACGGCACTTCCTTTGAATCCATGACCGATTGGGGGCCCATCGAGAATATAACTACCGCCAATTATTACAAAATCCGTTACCTGGATACGGACGGAACGACCCTGGTGGATCTTGCCGATATGAACGGGGACGGCCTTCCGGACCGGCTTGTTTATAAAGATGATGACGAATGGTATGTGCAATTCAATAACGGCACGGGCTTTGATGCTACAGAGACGATTACGATTCAGAATCCCACCTCGGTTGTGGCCAATACGCATATGCGCTGGAGTGATACCGATAATGGAACGATCGGAACGGACCTTTTGGACATTTCCGGAGATGGTATTCCCGACCGCGTGACTTCCACGAGTGGCGCAATGTTCTGGTCCGTGGAAAAAGCCAAAGGGCCGTATCCCGATCTCCTCAAAGAGATCAAAAATGGCCGCGGAGGCAAAACAACGATCACCTATACGTCGTCTCTCAGGTTTGACAATACCGATAACAATAACAAACAACGACTGCCGTTTCCCGTTCAGGCGGTCACGCAAGTGGATCAGCAGGACGGAATGGGCAATACGTACACAACGACTTATTCCTACCGGGGCGGCATGTACGATGCGGATGAGCGTGAGTTCCGGGGGTTCCGTGATGTCATCGTCACGGACGCCGCAGGGACTTATACGCGCCATACCTTTGCTCAGGGGGAACATGATAAGGGGCGGCTGCTCCAAAAAGAAGTATGGGGTTATCCGACGAACAGCAACGGCCAGATGGATAATACGCAGGAGAAGGTGCGGTTTTCCAGGGAAGAAACCACCTGGAGTACGACCCAGCCTTATGGCAGCAATATAGACTCGTATTTTGTTTATGTCTCGCAACAGGACAACTATGTCTACGACGGGGATTCGACTTACAAACAGGTTCGCCAGCGTTTTACTTATGATTCCTACGGGAATCTTGCGTCCACAATCGAAGATGGGGATGTCAGTGTTTCGGGGGATGAACGGCGGACGGAAAATACCTACGTTTACAATACGGATGCTCATATCCTGAATACGATTGCCAAAACAGAATTGCACGACGCTGCCACGGCCGGGAATAAAAAAGCCGAGCGCCAGTTTTTCTATGACGGCGCTTCTTCGATTACGACAGCTCCTACTACAGGCCTTCTAACCAAAGAAATCGAATGGCTTGATACCTGCGCCCAGGCCATTCCTGATTCGTGTCATCCGACGACCCTCATGACCTATGATGACTATGGGAACGTGACGACCGTTACAGATGCTCGGGAGTATCAGACCACCAACACCTATGACAGCACGTATCATTTGTTTCTCACCACGATTTCTAATGCATTGTCCCAGACCCGGCAGTTTACCTACAACCCCTGGATTGCCCAGATCCTGACATCAACAGACCAAAACAGCCAGGTCACGGAAACCGTTTACGACGCGTTAGGGCGGGTTACCAAGGTGATTGCACCGCTGGATTCCTCGAACGAACCCACGCAGGAATTCGTGTATGCCTATCCGGCTTCGGATTGCACGAGCAATTGCTACAGCACAACCACCACAAAAGTGAAGTCCTCGGTACCGGGAAATACATTCACACAGCTGATCTCTTACAGTTTCACGGACGGTCTTGGCCGCGAGATCCAGCGCCGCGCTCCTGCAGAAGACAGCGGACAGCAGGTTGTTTCCGGGAATGGGACCTTCGACACCCGAGGGCTTATCGCGACCCAGTACGTGCCTTATATCGAAAATTCCTCGACGTCTTATGTGGCGCCGCAAAGCAATACGCCCAAGGCCTCGTTTTCCTACGACGCCGTTGGGAGACGCACGCGCGTGGACTATCCGGATTCCACTTATTCCAAGGTCGCGTTCTCCGACTTCGTCAAGACCACGACCGATCAGCGGGGGAAACAGCTTCGTTATACCAATGATGCCTACGGCCGTCTTGTGAAAGTCGAGGAATTTCCAGCCGGAAGCACATACACCACGACTTACGAATATGATGTTCTGAACAATCTTAAGAAAACCATCGATAACGCCAACAACCAGACCACAATCACTTATGATTCGCTTTCCCGCAAGACCGGCATGACTGACCCGGACATGGGAGAGTGGTCGTATGAATATGACGGAAACGGCAATCTCACCAGCCAAACCGACGCCAAGAACCAGACTATTTCTTTTACCTACGACGCCTTAAATCGCGTCACTTTGAAAAACCTTCCCGGCTCCGAGACGGATGTAACCTATACCTATGATGATGTCTCAGTGGATTATTCCAAGGGCCGGCTCACCAAAGTAATCGACGGTTCAGGAACGCATGAATTCACATATGACGCCCAGGGCCGAGTCCTCACGGACACAAAGACGGTGGATTCGGTGCCTTATACTTTTACCAGGACCTATGATTCGATGGGCAGGGTACGAACGATCGCTTATCCGGACACCGAAATTGTGACCTATACCTATAACCTGATGGGAGACGTAGAATCGATCCAGGGTGTCAAGAATAGCGTCACCACCGATTACATCAAGGAAGTGAATTACAACGCATCCGGCCAGATCACGTTTACGAAATACGGTAATAACGTCACGAGCGATTACACCTACGACGCCAATACGCTCCGGTTGAACAATATCCTCACCAAGAAGCCGGACGGCACGACTAAACTGCAAGACCTCTCCTATACTTTCGACAATAACGGCAACGTTACCCATATCGCGGACGTCGTGAATTCGATGTCGCAGGATTTTACTTATGACGATTTGAACCGCCTTACTCAAGCGGTGGGTTCTGCCTACGGCACCCAGAATTTTGCCTATAACTCCATCGGCAACATGACCACCAAGGGCGGCATGACCATGACTTACGGCGAAAACGGCGCAGGGCCGCATGCCGTAACGTCCGTTTCAGGGACCACGCTTCCGACGTATTGTCCCCTGGGCCATAATGCCAACACGTTTGCTTATGACGCGAACGGGAATATGACCACTCGCGGCGTGGATAGTCTGTCATATGACAGCGAAAACCGTCTGAAACAGATTGAGACGTACGAAGGGACTGAAAGCACGCAGAATTACACGCTGGCCGAAGGCTGGAACGTGGTTTCCTTTCCGTATCTGCCGAAAAATAGTTCTGTCACGAACGTCCTCGGGACACTCGGCGGTCTTACATTTGGGACGGATTACACCCAAGTCTCGACATGGGATTCTGCAAGCGGGACATGGAAGCATTTCGTCAATGATGCGGATTTTAATGATTTCACCCAATTCGAGTTCGGCAAAACCTACGAGATTTATGTCACAAAGAGCGGAGGAGCGACCTTGTCCGTGACGGGTGTGTCTCCGGCAGTGGACATTACTCATAATCTTGTAAATGGCGACAATTTCATTTCACCAGCAGTGACGGCCGCAACAAACGTTACGACTGTACTCTCAGGCCTTAGCCAAGGCACGGATTATAGCGATGTAAAGCGTTACAACACGACCACTCAAACTTGGGAGTCGTACACGGGCGGCGCGTTCACTCAATTCGAACCGGGCAAAGGCTACAACATCGTGGGTTTGCGGTCTGCAACATTCGATTGCGGCGGCCCGGCTGCCGTCACGACCACGTTTGTCTACGACAGCACCGGTTCCCGGGTCAAGAAAACTGCCGGTTCCACCACCACGCTCTATTTCGGTAAAGACTACGAAATCGAGGGCGCTACAAGCACTAAACATATCTTTTTAGGTGACAGACGAATTACCACGAAGAAATCCGACGGTACCCTGCAATATATTCATAGCGATCATATTAACTCTTCCAATGTGATTACGGATGCAAACGGCAATCAATCCGGTCTACTCGAGTATGATCCCTATGGTTCGACTGTAACGCATACAGGAACTGCAGATCCGAAGCATAAATTTACGGGACAAGAGGAGGATTCTTCGACGAGTCTCTACTACTATGGGGCACGCTATTATGATCCACAGTTAGGGCGATTTATCACCGCAGATCAATATGTGCAGGATCCTTCTGATCCTCAAAGTCTAAACCGTTACACTTACTGCCGGAACAATCCCATCAAGTATATAGACCCCACTGGGAATTTCTTGGTGGAGATTATAGCCATACTACTTGCTGTTGTCGCTGTTGCAACAGCAGGAGCAGCTGCAATAGCGGTGCTTGCCGATTGTCCTAATGCTGCAAGAACGTTAGGAATTATTTCAATGTCTGCGGCAATGCTTTCGCTTATTTGTGCGGCTGCTGCAATGATTGCGGCACCCACCGTAGCTTCTGCAACCAGTGCGGCAGCACCGTTGTCGCCAGCGGCATCTTCGGCTGGTGGAAGTTCTGCAGGGGCTGCGGCTAGCGGTGGCACAGGTGGAGTGGCATCTGCCGGCGCTGCATCGGCTGCAACTAATCCAACTATTACAGGACTAAGCACGCAAGGGATGGCTCAACTGGTTGGCTATGTTAAAGCGGGCGAAATAACAGTGTATGCTCAGACCTCAGCTCTCGCTGCTCCCCAAATCTTAGCAGGTGGAGCAGCTGCTCAGAACATCAGCACTCAAGTGACGGTTTTAATGATTTCTACTGGTGCGGCGGCTTCGATCGGGTTAACAAGTAGTCCAGAATCTCGAGGAGCAATTAGGCAATCTGCGATAAATCATTATCTAAATCCCGCGCTAAAAAATACTTTAGGCACCCCGACGGGTCAAAAAACGTTGGGAGTTCTTGCAGAACGTTCCAGTCAACTTTCAACTCTTTCAACTGGTTTCGGCCAGGCGGGACCTGCTACTGGATTTAGATTGGCAGAGATCTATTTTAGAGGAGTAAAAATCCTCGCTGATCCTAGTAATACCTGGCAATCCTTCTTTGGCAAAGCTTTGGATTTAATGAAAGAAATCGGCGTTGAAGAATTTATCGAAAAAATAGGTGCTTCCAGTAGACAGCTTGGTAATTCTGTAGTAGAAATAGGCAAGAAGCTTGCGGAAGCTAACGAGAATCAATTAATGGCATGAACATAAAAAAAATAGAACAGACTATTACGTTTTTTCAAATAGGAGCAGCGCTCTGTCTAATTTTTTCAGTTCTTTTTTATGTATATCCAATCACGCTCTATTGGATGGAATATATCGGTTATATTGATCGAGGGACAAAGGAGATTACAAAACCTGAATTTCCTAATTTACCTCCCCCTATTGTTGCGTTCCCCTTTTTCTTTGCGGGAATCGGCTTCTTTTTTGGTGCCAAATTTTTAGAGTATTTAAAACGAAAAGATCGAAATTCCAATGTAATCAAGACATTAGCTTGGCTTGCCGTGCTTATCCCGTTATTTTCCTTCAGTTTGTGTGGCTATTTAATAGAGCATTTGCCATTGAGCTGCAGAAAAATTATAGGTGCTGAAACCTTCGAAGAAACTTTTATACCCATTCAGAGTTCAACAATCGAAGATTATAAAATAAGGGTTCGGATTTCAAAGCCTGAAGGATGGTATGCGTATCAGCTTGATCTGAATTCTAAAAAAGCATTACTTATTCATAAGGGTGAAATTCAAAAAGATGAGCCAATCGACTCCGCCCCGTATTCCATGCTTGTTAAATATGGTTCGGTTTATGAAAATCCTCCGTGGAAAGTTGTCGCAGTGATGAAAAATAAATTTGGTGCACAATTCGATTCTTATGTTGAACAATCAAATGAAATTTCAAACCTTGCGGGTTACCCTGCTATCAGGGTAACGTCTCGCTATGCGAAGAATGGTGCTCCATATCATCTGGAATACTGGGCAATGGAGAGAAATGGTTCTACTTATCTTATTTATTACGCAATGCCCGAAGGCCAAAAGGAAAATATTTCCATATTTGAAACGTTGATAAAAAATATCGTTTTCATTTAAACGGCGCAACACCGAACGCTGTTCGGGGGGATAGCTTATTAAAGATTAAGATGGGATGAGAGTGACGCCGAAAGTCGAAAAATTAGGTCAGTAACTCCGACCCCGTTTGTTTTCGAAAGCGCGTCCTTCATCCTCTCAAAGTGAGTTAGAGTGAGAAAGATCGCAAGGTGGATATAGGGCGGATTGCAAAATCTGACCCCGACTACGTTAGTTTGATCTTCTCACCCACCTTACGATAGCGTGAAGACACAGACGCTGTCCGCGAGGAAATATTAATTTACGATCTCCATCTGGTCTATGGGAGTGGACTGGATGAGAGATCAAAGAAGGGGGAGGATGAGAGCCTGATATCACTTTCAATCCTCTCCCTTGCAACTCTTGCACTCCCGAAAAACAGTTTTGAAAGAGTCACTCCCAGATAAGTTTTTACTCCCAAAGCAGGTCTCACTCCCGCAATAAGTTTTACTCCCTTTTTTGCGCCCAATGTGTTTCTTCTGTCGTTTACTGATGTCGTGTTGATGAAAGAGAAAGCTTATGGAGTTATCTGCACAAAAGAACCGGTTTGTATTGACCGTAAAAGAGACCGCGGAATATTTAAGACTTTCCGAGATGACCATTCTGCGTCTTGCCGCTCAGGGGGTCATCCCCGGTGCCAAGATCGGCCGGCAATGGCGTTTCGAAAAAGAGAGCGTCCAGATGTTAATTCGAAATCCTGAAATATTAAGGCATGTGGAACTTCGAAAATGTTGACAGCGGACCAGATCTATAACACATTCGATTTCAAACTACTCAAGAAAATCCTGTTTGGAGCAAGCGCGGCCGTATTTCTTTTTATCCTTTTTGATCAGGCAACGCTCTTCCTTTCGGGTGCAAGTTTCGCGAAGAAAACAGCGCCTACTAATGTCGTCAAACTCGAATTCCTGGATGAGAAAACGATTCTTGTGAAATACCTCTCCCAGTTCAATGACCCTGGTCTTTTCCGAAAAAAGACAGTCAGTGAAACAGGTGTCGTGAAAAAGCAGTCCGCTGTCGAGGCATTAAAGGACTATCGTTTAAAAGGGGTTGTGCTTTTGGACAAGCCAGAGGCTATTTTTATCGATGCCCGGGACAACAAATCAATGTTCGTCAAAGAAGGCGACAAGATCGGGGATGCGGATGTGGTGAAAATCGGGGAGGGAAAAGTGACCTTAAAATACTTTGAAGAAAACACGGAAATGGTCCTGAAATGACAAATAGACATTCGATCAATTCAATAGAGTATTTGTCATTCCCGCGTCCGCCACAAGGCATTGGGCGGATCCGTCCTCTGGCGGAAAAGCGGGAATCCATGGATCCCCGATTAAAACATTCGGGGATGACAGCGTCTATTCTTAGATCGCAATTGCTTTCACTTTTCATAGTTTTGATTTTTAGTTGTTCCGTGCTCCGTAGTGTCCAAGCAGAGGATATGGCCAATGCAGCTCCGGCTCCGGCGACCAGTTTCGACGCCAAGCTGACACTGGAGCTTCAAGGGGTCGACATTTTGGATGTTCTGAAGATTTTGTCCAAGAAATCAGGTCTGAACATCGTGGCCGGCAAAAACGTGCAGGGGACCGTCTCTATATTCCTTCGGGATGTGCCCGTGATGGAGGCGCTGAAGACCATTCTGCAGTCGCAGGGCCTTGCCAGCGTCAAAGAGGAAAACATCATCAAGATCATCCCTGAAGAGGAGTATTTTAAGAAGTACGGGGAACCTTTTGGAGATACCCGGTCAAGCATGACATTTCAACTGAAATATGCTCAAAGCGATCTTTTGGCGGCGAAACTCGCAGAACTAAAAAGCGTCAACGGCAAGATTTTCAACGACAAACGGACCAACTCGTTAATGGTCCGGGAGATCCCAAAGATCCTGGCGGACATGGAAGCGATGATCACGGAGTGGGACCAGCCCCAGGAAACCGTAGTGTTTGCTATCCGCTACGCCCCAACAAAAGATCTAAAAGAAACGCTAAAGCCATTTGTGGAAGAAGGTACCGGCAAAATCGAGATCGACACACGGTCGAACAGTTTAATCGTGGTGGATATCCCAAGCCGGATCGAAAAACTCCGGGACATTATCAATTCACTTGATGTGCCTGTGTTACAGGTATTGATTGAGGCTAAGATTGTCGAAGTCCGGCTTAATGATAATTACCGGCGGGGAATTGACTGGCAGAAAGTTTTTGCCAGCATCAATGATATCGATTTAAAAGCAGCAGCTCCTTTGCTGGTTACTCCGCCTGCAGGCGCTTCCGCTCTCTCTACGCTTGCGATCAGTTCCACCAAAAATAATCTTAATATTGTAATCAGCGCTCTTGAACAGATCGGAAAAACCAATTTGCTTTCAAGTCCCCGTATTACGGTCCTCAATGAGCAAGAGGCCCGTCTTGCGGTTGCAACCCGGGAACCCTTCGTTTCGCAGACCGTTATCCAGACCCAGACTTCCACCAATACAGCGGACAACGTTCAATTCATCGATGTGGGCGTGACCATGAAAGTAAAGCCCCGCATCCTGCAGGACGGCTTTCTTGAATTAAAGATCCGTCCGGAAGTGTCTAGTTCCAATAAGACCGTTGAGCTGCAAGGCGTTGCCTCTGCTTCGAATACTACTTATACACGTACTGTGATCCCGGTTGTAACAACCCAGGAACTCGAAACCACGGTGCTTGTGCATTCGGGCACGACTATTGTGATTGGGGGATTGATCCAGGACAAGCAGAGCAAAGCGACTGTAAAAGTACCGATTATTGGTTCGATCCCCTGGATCGGTAATTTGTTCCAGTCCCGGAGCCATGATTTCGAGAAAACGGAACTGGTAACTTTTTTAACACCTATTATTTTAGATCCAAAATTGCCAACAAATGAACTTCAGAAATATGAAGATTCCAAAGGCCGGATCAAGCCCTTTGACGAAGTCGGAGGCTACCCGTTTCGCCGTAATTATACCGAACCTTTACGTTACGCCAAGGAGGGGGATATCCCTTACTGGAAGGATGTTCATGACAAAGACTCTCGTTCATGATTATGAGGGTGTTTTAACCCGTGAGTTTTCAATAAAGACAAAAGCTTCTATTTCGTCTTCAGTCCGCGGCTCTTTGAATCTCCGGCATTTTACGATGCAACTCTGCCAGCTTCTTCAGGGAGGCGTTCACCTTCTTAGGGCGATCCGTATTCTGGAAGGCGAAACGAAATCTAAAAAGGCGAAAACACTTTTGACGGATCTAGTCCATAGGATCGAATCGGGATTCAGCTTGTCTAAGGCCTTGAAGACGCAGCCTCGCATATTCCCGCATTATTATCTCTCGGTTGTCGAGGCGGGAGAGAATGCCGGGGATTTGACCGGGGTGCTCCGGTCACTTGGTGAATATCTCGCGAATCTCCATTGCCAAAAACGACAAATGATGAACGCTCTCATCTATCCGCTCTTTATCTTCATTCTCGGGATCATCACTTTTTGCGCTCTCCTTATTTTTGTATTACCGAACATCCAGAATCTTTATACCGGTTTTGAGGGGAAGCTTCCCGAGATGACGCAATTTGTTTTGTGGGCGAGCGGGCGGATGCCGTGGTTTTTCCTGGGACTAGGGCTCGCTGCTTTTCTGGGGCATTTCTTTTTAAAAGAGAAAATGGTCTTTTTATGGAACCGTTTTTGCCAAAGACTTTCGCCCGGTCATTGGTTGATCCGTTTGTTTTTATTTCGCTATTTTTCCGTCCTGAATTTGCAGCTTAAAAGCGGAATTTCGATCTTGCAGGTCACCATGACTGCCGGAAAGACATTACAGGGTAAGGTGGAAAGGCGACGTCTTGAAGCGATCGAAGCAGGGCTCGCCCAGGGGAAGAGTTTTACAGGATTGCTTTACGAACAGAAATTTCTTTCGAGCCTTCAAAAGGAAATCCTTTTGGTTGGGGAGGAGACAGGGAAAATCCCGGAATCTTTGGATTACATGCTTCAGGAAATGCGTCAGGAACTAGACACTCGTCTTGAAGTAGTCATGCGGCTTTTAGAACCGCTCATGACGCTTATTATCGGGATTGTAATCGGTGTGATTCTTATCAGCTGCATGCTTCCTATTCTTCAGATCAGTCAACTAGTGAGGTGAGTATGGCAAAAAATTATTCTCATGTTGGGGGACTGGCTCCATTTTGGTTTCTAAAATGGTGCCTGTCCCCTTTAACCGTTGAAAGGGTCAGGCACCTTTTCTTTCAGAAAAGGAGCCAGACCCTATGCAGGGATGTCAAAGCAAACGGTTTTTCCCTCATGGAACTCCTGATTGTCATGGTCATTTTGGGCATTCTGGTAGGTCTGGCCGCTCCCCAGTTAGCCGGTCGCACGGACGTCGCAAAACGCGACGCGGCCAAAGCGGATATTTTAGGCGGGATTGCCATTGCCATCGATCTTTATAACGTGGACATGGGTAGATATCCTTCCGCGTTACTTGATCTCGTCAAGAACACTGCGGACGACGAGAGATGGCGTGGACCATACCTCAAGCGCGGACTTCCAAAGGACCCGTGGGGAAATGGCTATGTATACCGCTATCCAGGCGTCACGAATCCCGATAGTTACGATCTCTACTCCTGGGGGCCGGATAAAAAGGAAGGTACAGCCGATGACATTACCAATCAGGTTAAAGATAGCAGCAGCTAGGTGGGGTCTGGCACATTTTCTGAAAGAAAAGGTGCCAGACCCCCTTAGCGTCAAAGGGGACAGGCACCATTTTAAAAAACCAAAATGGAGCCAGTCCTCTACTGGGTCCGCCAGCGAACAGCAAGGCTTTCTGCTTCTCGAAGTCATTACTGCCATTGCGATTGTATCCATTCTTTTGATCACGCTTACCTCGGGTTTATCGCAATGTTTAAAGGCTGTTCGCGATCTGAATGAAATGAGTCTGGCGGAGCAGTTGATCGAGAACACGGCGTTTTTTCTAAGGCAGGGAGAGATGCCGGACCTAGTTTTTGTGGGTGGCGAGCAGATTTTTGACGGAGGCTACCGGTTGCGTTCCGAAGTGGACTCTTATAGCGACGCGATCAATCGAGTGACGTTTCGGATGGAAAACAGCGAAAAAAAGAAGATCCTTTTAACAACGCATCTTTTCCTGATGGGCGGAAGCGCGTCATGAAAAGGGAGCAGGGTTATTTGCTGGTCGAGTTGCTGATTGCCGGTGTTTTATTCAGTTTTCTCGCGGGCAGTATCGGTGCTGTGTTCGTGAATACTGTCCAGGGAATTGCGCGAGTGCGTGAAACGATCCAGGAAAAGAACAACACGCTGTTTTTCTTTTCGAGGATCCGAAAGGACTTGCGCCGTAGTGCCCAACTTTCGGAATTCCCGTTCGAGGGGAAACCCCGAATGTGCCGTATTCCCGTTAAAACAATCGATTCGAAAAAGAATGTTCGGTTGTGTTATATCAAGTACACCTATGAAAACGGCCGTGTTTATCGCGAGGAATTGCCGTTGGCCGAAGACAGCTTTGCGGCAGCGGAAAGCCCCAAACAGGTAGTGCTGAAAGATATCGAGTCCTTTCGTTTTCTTTATCCCTATTTGTCGGGGGAGGAAAAGATCGAGTTTCGGGAGGATTGGCGGAAGGACACGTATTATGGCTTGCCCGCAGCCGTTGAAATGAAGATTGTCCTCAAAAACAGCGTGGAGAAACAACCGGTTTTGGGGATTATCGAGATACCACAAGGAAGTATTGCTCCGGTCCCGGAAGGAGCAACACCGCTATGAAGATGGATCAGCGAGGCTCTCTTTTGATCGCATCTTTGGCAATGATGGTTTTGCTGACGGTATTGATGGCCGGGCTTGTTTACAATATTTCAGAGCAGGTCCACGTCTATAACCGGTTTAAACAGGAGTTTGAGGGACGGATGGCCTTTATGGACGGATTTTGGGCGGTGACGGCCATGATCTATAACGACCCAATGTCTTATATCGATCATTTAAATAAAGAGTGGTACGGCCAGATAAAACTGCCCGATTTTCTAAAAGATAATTTGCAGGTCATTGTGGGTGACGAGGAATCCAAACTCAATTTAAATAAGATCCCAACGAACTGGCTTGAGGCATTTTTGAAAGAGAGAGAAGAAGAGGGACTTTCATCCGAACAGACACGGAAGTTTGAGAAAGAACTTCTGGACCAGCGCGCAAAGAAACCACTCGTCTCCGTAGATGAGCTTTATCTGCTCAAAGAGATTGATCCGGAGACCATTCAAAAGATTACTCCTTTCGTTACGATTTATACGGATGGAGCTCAGATCAATATCAACACAGCGTCCGAAGAGGTTTTAAGGTCCCTGATTTTTAGTGTCCAAGGCGATGAAACGGCACAGAAGACAATCCTCGATGCGATCATGAACAAACGCCCTTTCTTTTCCGATGAATTCGTTCCAGCCAAAATGACGGAGCTCATGAAGCTTCCTAAAACGATGCAGGTCGCGCAAGTGCTGAACGCTATGGTTCCTTACGTGACGGTCAATTCATGCACATACAACATGAAAATGAAATTCAGGAACAGTCAAAGTGCTGAAATCGTCGCTAAGGAATCGGGCACCTGGAGCAACTTAAAAATTCTGAGCTGGTTTGAGTTATGAGTAAGGAAATCCTGGTCTTCAAATACGACAATGATTATCTGAGCGTGCTTTCGGGAACACGTCGCGGGAACAGGAAATGGTTTCAAACGTTTGTTCGGGAAGCCACGGTCGACGGTTGTCAGGAGAAACTCGCTAAATTTTTGAATAAATCTTCCTCCCCCCAATCTTGCCTCGTGTTGCCGCGGGCAAGTATCATTCAAAAACATTTAAAACTGGAATTGAAAAACGGAGGCATGACGCCGGATGAGTTCAGAAACAAAGTCCAGGGGCTTTTACCCATGCCGTTCGATCAAATGGCACACGGAGCTTTATTCGAGACGTCGGCAAAAGACGTAAGCGGTGTCATTGAAGCCTTGCCGGAAGAAGGCATTGAAAAAAGATTAAAGTATTTTGATTCACTCGGGGTCGTTATCGATGATGTTTTTTGCGAGGATCAGAGCTTGTTCTGGTATTGTTCGGACCACGGCAGTCAAACGCCGGCGCTTGGGATCGAGATCGACGCGAAGCGCTATTTGTTCATCGTTTTCAATGAAGAACGGTTGCTTTGGTCGCGAACCTTTCCTCAAGAGGAGGCAATCAATCTTGGGGCGGGGCCGCTTCTTAAAGAAGTAGGGCTTGATTTATTGAGCCAGAACATTCAAGTCCGGGAAGTGCTTGTCTGTGGGCCAACGGACGAGTCCTTTTTAACGGATGTAAAAGCGTTCATTGATGTCCCGTGCCGTGCCCTTCCTTCAGAAGAAAATAATATCCCTCATTCGTTGGCCGGTTGTTTTTGCAGAGACGGTAAAAAAGGAATCAGCTTATTACCAGGGCCCCGAAAACAGCTTAAAAAGCAGCGGGAGATCAAAACGGATCTTAGGCAGGTCCTGGTCTCAGTGGCGATACTTATGGCTGTGCTATCGGGTGGATTTGCCGCGCATTTTCTTTTTCTTCAAAAACAAGTCCGGGAGTTAGATAAAAGGATAGAACGTATTCATTCGGATGTGAAGCGCGTGAAGGAACATCAACGCCTTTTTGAACGGTTAAACGATGAGCAGCTCAAAAAACAAAGACTTATCGAGTGTTTAAGTGATTTGCACACACAAATCCCGGCCGAAATCGAGTTTGCGTCTTTTGAACTCGGCTCCCAATTTCATTTCACGGGGGAAAGTCCTTCCCATGGTGACCTTTCGAAAACGATCCAGATTCTCGAAAAATGCGGGTATTTAAAAAATGTAACTTTGAAACAAACGCGGCTCAGGAAAAAACTCGGGAAAGATTATTTCGAGTTTGAGGTGGAGGCGTCGTGGAATTTATAAAGCGTCATCACAAAACGGTTCTTTTGGGTCTGATGATTTTTTTGATTCTGTTCGGAGTTTTTAAAGGCATATTCGGCCCTTGGCTCATGGCGCTTACGGATGAGCGCGATCAGAAGCGTGATCAACTTGAGGCCTACGAAGGATTGATGCGGCAGGAAGGGCAATATAAGAAGCTTTTAGTGCCGTTGAACTTGCAAGAGTCGGTGCGGCAGACGGGGGATGTGGCTTTGCAGGATTGGGTGAACGCGTTACTGCGTTTTGCGAGTGAAAACGGAATGACTTTTGAAAAGATCGAACCGGACAAGCTCAGAACAAAAAACAAGGAGCAGGAAATGCGGATTAATCTCGCGTTTAGGGGGGATATCCAGAAATTGCTGTATTTTCTTCAGTATTTGATGCAGACAAATCCCTTGGCAAATGTTGAGCGGATGAAAATCAGCCAAACGGAGGAAAAGAAGGATTATTTTTATGAACTTGTGCTGGAGAAGGCATTGTTATGACGGTTGATCTTTCGAATTATAAACCCTCTTCCGAGCTTCTTAAGAAAATACCCCCGCAAATGGCATGGTTTTACCGGATCCTTCCCCTAAAATGCGACGGCAACAGTTTTGAAATTGCATGTCCTGCTGGAATGCCGCGCAGCAAAAGAGAAGAAGTGCGAGTTGCCCTGGCATGTCCTGTTTCATTCGTGGAGATTTCACCGAATGAGATCGATTCGCTGCTTCCCGAAACCTATGGTTTGGGCGCTGATGTGCTTGCACAGATGGAACAAACGCAAGGACGTTCCAAGGAGAAAGAGCCGGTTGAGGTTTTTGATATCGAGGTGAGTGAAGAAGCATCGATCTCGAAATGGGTTAATCATCTTTTCCGCGATGCGATCGAAAAAAATGCCTCGGATATTCATATTGAGCCTCTTGGGAAAAATCTCAGGGTGCGCTATCGAATCGACGGCGTTTTGGCGGAAGCGAGAGTCGCAGAGACGCTCCACAATATCAGTCTGAATTTAATTTCACGGATTAAGATTATGGCCGGGCTTGATATCAGCGAGCGCAGGCACCCCCAGGATGGCCGGATTAAGATCAAAAAAGGGAACGAATCGCTTTCAGTCCGGGTTTCGGTATTGCCGTCTGTGAGCGGGGAGGCGATCGTGCTTCGGATCCTGCGGCCTTTGTCTGTATTTGAACTAGAAGAGCTTGGGTTTGACGAAACGTCACTTGGCATTATTCGTCATGCTTTGAATCGAGAAAACGGGATGATCTTAGCTACCGGGCCTACCGGCGCGGGGAAATCCACGACCCTTTATGCCTGCCTTAAAAAGCTAAACCAGATCGAAGAAAAAATCATTACAGTCGAAGACCCGGTGGAATATCGCCTGAAAGGGGCGATCCAGATGCAGGTGCATGAAAAGATCGGATTTACCTTTTCCACGGCATTGCGGGCCATTCTCCGGCACGATCCGGATATCCTGATGCTTGGGGAAATTAGGGATAAAGAGACCGCGGAAATTGCGGTGCGGGCTGCATTAACCGGGCATTTGGTTCTTTCGACACTGCATACGAACGATGCACCATCGGTAATAACTCGTTTGGTGGAAATGGGAATCGAGCCTTACTTAATTGCGGCTTCTTTGAACCTGGTGATTTCGCAACGACTTGTACGTATGTTAAATCCCGTATCGACAGGTGCAGAGCCCGGTTATAAAGGAAGAACGGCTGTTTACGAAGTCATGCAGGTGACGCCCAAGCTCCGGGATTGTATTCTGGAGCGAATCTATGGCACAGAGCTTCGCCGGATTGCGCTTGAGGAAGGAATGGTTTCTCTTGAACAATCCGCACGCCGTTTAGTCGAAACGGGTATCACCACGGACACCGAAGTCTCCGCATTTTTTTAATTTCGAAGATAATGATGTTGGAAAAGTTGAAATTGAAAATGTCCACCTTGATGAAAGCGGACAAACGCATCTCATTAGAAGCGATTTCATAATAGTATTAGTATATGCCTTGTTCCGGTTTCCTGAGAGATATTCGCTCTATCCTCTCTTCCGTAGGGCACATTTAAATGTGCCCTACAGGAGGGAATAACTGGAGCAACGCATTAGTATATACGTTATGTTATAATGCGTCCCGCTGTGAGCGATAGATGCACCATAAACACATGTCCCCGACTCTTTTTCTGCGTGGTTCTTCCCCGACAAAAGGGACAAAAGGTTTTGAGGTTGAGTTAAGAACATAAAACCGAGGCAATGACACAAATGGAATGCAAGATCGAAGCCAATAAGAAGCATTGCAATTGCACCTATGATCCCTGCTCCCGCAAGGGGATCTGCTGTGAGTGCGTGGCCTACCACCGGAGTCAGAACCAGTTGCCCGCCTGTTATTTTTCCAACGACATCGAAAAAACTTATAACCGATCCATCGAGAAATTCCTCTCCCTTCACCGGAAAAGTTGAACGGAAAAAGCAAAAAAAATCTTGATCGTTAATTCAGGAACATTAAAAGGGCGTTACCCTGATGGGTAGCGCCCTCTTTATGACCAAAACATTTTCAAGCGCACTACAACTGGTATAGAATACCTCCCATGGAACCGTTTCCCAAACGAGCTATCATCATTGGAACCAGCACCGGCATCGGTCGTGCTTTAGCAAAAAAACTTTCCGCGGAAGGTTATGTGGTCGGACTGACCGGCCGGTCTTTTGAAAAATTACAGGAACTGCAAAAGGAACTGCCCGGAGAAAGTCTTGCCCGGGAAATCGACGTCCGCTATCCGCGCGAGGCGATCCATAGCCTTCAGAACATGATCATGGCTTTGCACGATCTGGATCTGATGATCATCAATGCCGGGGTGCTTTTTCATAATGAGAAATTGCAGTGGGACCTCGAGGAAGAAATGATCAAGGTGAATGCGATCGGCTTCGCGGCCGTGGCGAACGTGGCCGCGAATTATTTTTTTCAAAAGGGCGCCGGGTGCATTGTGGGGATCTCCTCCGTGGCCTCTCACCGCGGAAGCGGCCGTTCTCCCGCCTACAATGCTTCCAAAGCGTTCGTGTCCAATTACATGGAAGGCCTGCGGCAGAAATTTTCCGCAACGCCGATCAAAGTCATTGATATCCGTCCCGGTTTTGTTGACACGGAAATGGTTCGCGGCCGCAAGGGGCTCTTTGGGGTCATTTCTTCGGAAAGAGCTGCGGAGGATATTTATAAGGCGATTCAAAAAGGGAAAAGAATCGCGTATGTGCCGTCCTGGTGGGGGATCGTGATGTGGTTTTTCAGGCGCCTTCCGGAATCCGTGTATCACTGGGGCTACCGCCATTATCTCGCCTGGGATAAAAAAACGCCGGTGACCTGACTATGAGAAAATTGAGCCATCCGGAACTCGTGGCCCGCCAGCAGGCCCGGAAAAAAGAACCGAGACTTCCGTTTTGCGTAGTCCTGAACGATATCCGCAGTCTCTACAATGTCGGTTCTATTTTCAGGACGGCCGACGGCACCGGTGTGGAGAAATTATGGATCTGTGGCATTACGGGCCACCCCCCGGATACCCAGATCTCCAAGACCGCGCTTGGCGCCGAGAAGGAAGTCCCCTGGGAGTACCGCCGGGACGCCCGCGAAGTGTTACGCGAACTGAAAATCCTGGGTTATCAAATCGTTTTCCTCGAGCAACTCGCCGAAAGCATCTCTTATCAGGACTACTGTCCTTCCGGCCCCGTCTGCCTTGTGATCGGTAATGAGATTTCCGGAGTTTCAGACGGGCTTGTCTCCCTCTGTGATGAAACGATCGAGATCGAGATGGCGGGCGCGAAAAATTCTCTCAATGTGAGCGTCGCATTCGGGGTGGTCGCCTATCATTTCCGCAACCAATTGCTCGGGAAACGTTACGCGGGTAACGGGAAACATAAAAACGACATCGTTGCCCGTTCACCGTTACCCGTTTGCCGGCGTTGAATCATGAGCGAAAAAAGAATGCAGGTTTTTTTCAGCGGAACAGTCCAGGGCGTGGGATTCCGTTTTACTGCGGAAAGGCTTGCCCGTCGTTTTCCCGTGACCGGATTTGTCCGGAACCTCGAGGACGGCCGCGTGGAAGTGACCGCGGAAGGCGAGGAGCCGCAGCTCGTGGAATTTTTGACAGCACTCCGGGAATCCGGCATGAAAGATTATATCCGCGATGTTGAGGCCCGTTGGTCTGCGGCCCAGGGATGCTTCAGCCGGTTTTCAATTACATTTTGAACTTGGGAAGCGGTTTTATAAGTATCTTTAACTCATTTAGTCATAATGTCATTGCGAGTTTGCGTCCGCCAGAGGCGGATCCGCCT
>Ga0265297_10003927_pt1 | contig 25475 bp, 22 predicted proteins | sample Munlanlwell13791_FD_192502 | JGI IMG/M metagenome (GOLD analysis project Ga0265297, IMG submission 192502) | Leachate microbial communities from a municipal landfill in Southern Ontario, Canada - Leachate well 137-91 | ecosystem: Engineered > Solid waste > Landfill > Unclassified | place... | reverse complement strand
TCCATTCCATTTACAAATTCCGTTGAATAGTATCCTTTACGAAGCATATCATCGTAACAAAAAACGGTTATACTATGTCTTTGACAACCGCTTTCTTTTTTACCCGAAACTCGTTGCTTAACCTTGCGATTTATCATCATTCTCACTATGTACGTCTTTGTAAATCGAATAATTAATGACGAATCTGAATTTAGCTTTTGATTTATTAGTTATTGAAAACTTATTTATTTTATCATCGGTTAATCCAAATTTAAATACTTCTTTGGATCGTATTCCGTCAGGTGCATTATTCAAGTTATCACTAAATTTAAGTGTTCCACCATTGAATATCGTGAATGAAGTTGCATAATCGTTGATCGTTAAGGTAGGTGCTTCATCAAGATTTTTGGAACTTATTTCTACGTATGGAATTAATGATGCACTTGATTTATAAGTATATGGTAATGTCTCGTAATATACAGATTCAATGGCATACCTTGGAATTGATACTACAATATCACTTGAATATCCGTAGATTTCATCATCGTAATTTACTATGTCGAAATCACCAGATATCACATTATAATACTGTATTAAATCAATATTATCGTGTAATGATTGGATTGGTATATGATGTTCGGTATCTTTTTCAGGGAAATTTGCTACATGAATTTTGAATTCAGTATCTGGATCGTTTGGATTTGTCGTTGGTTCTACCCAGACATTGACAAATGCATTGTCTTGTGCAACTAATGTCGGAATAATGATCTTTGCAAAGAACCGGCTATCATTTTGATTTCTATCATAATAAAATTTAGAATATTCGTCTAAATTAGAAGTGCTTTTATATACCTGTATATCTCCGAAATGAGTTGCGGGCAAGTCCGCGAATTGAATAACATCTTGATAATGCGTGTTTGTTAATGGATCGTGTTTTACTACATATGCCATTCGTTTTAGGATTGTTTCATCGTAATTATCCGTATACATATAAACCGGATATGTTGCTTCTTCAGCAAAATCACTTACAAATAGTTCAGCGTAGTTAGTATTATTTGCAATAAACGGAGCATCAGTATAATAATGGAAGATAATATTGATTCGCAGATTATCCAGATACATAAATGCACAGTCTGAATTATTCCTGATTTTCAGGTTTAATAAAGATCTTGGTAAGTATCCCTTATTATAAATCGGTAATACTCCAGACCATGCTTTAATGCCAAACTCCTGATTTAATGTTGAATATCGTTCAGCATTATTGATATAGACGTGGCTGGTATCACTGGTCATTAATTCCATTTGTGATTCGTCTACAGTTAACCAAGTCGGGAATGAAGCATGTGTTCTGTCTAAAACGAATTCAGGATCGAAGGTTACATCGAAATCATTTGCTTTATCGATACAATAATTACGTCCATCAACGACAATAGAATCAACAAATTTAGTTTTTATCGCGTTATATTTCGTTGTCATCCGGTTTTTCAGAGTTACGACATTTGTATAGGTTCCCGCACAAACTTCGGTTTCTACAGTATCGAAATAATCACAAACATAAACTTTGAACGAATTCGGAACGTCCGATGATGTATATCCGTCACATAATGTTGCTGTATTATCTCCACAAACTCCGGTTTTATCATCATATTTGTTTTGAACAATCGTTGTATTCTCGTCTGTTGGTAATAATGCAATTCCAGATGAAACCGCTGCATCATAAGATGCACAATCGTCATTATAATCCTGAACACAGGTTCCGGTTCCATTATAGAAGAATGTCATCCATTCATATAATTCGTAATAAATCAGTTTGCGACGTGCGATATCATCTACGAATTCTAAAAAGTCTGCAATTACTGTGCGGAAATCTTGGCATAGAACAATAAGATCATCATAGTAATCATCAAGGCTATCACAAGTATCATATGGACTGTTACAAATAGTGTCACATGACGATGGTTTATATTTCGAGGCATATTTCTCACAATCCCGATAATGATGAGTACAATTATCAATACATTCGTAATGAGTTGCTTTTGCTAATCTAATACACTCCTCGCGTTCAGATGTTACTAACAAATCATTGCACGATGATAAATCATTATTTAATGTAGTATCACATCCTATTTTACATGTTTCGCATGTTGATACCCACAATTCTCTGTTATTTAAACAGTTGTTGCATTCACTACATTCAAATGCAATAGATCCACATCGAGATTCTATATAGCCTTGTAATATTTCATATTCTGATTTGAACTGATCGAAATCGTCTTTAAATGCGTCTAATGTAGTAATAATGTCACAAGCATCTCTACCAGTTGTGCTATACGGATCGTTATTGTTAATTTCAGATCCTGTGCATTTGTCACATTTATCATCGAAATAATTGTATGCTGAAGTAAATATTAGATCATACGCATTATTAAATATCGTTATTAATGATTCAGTTAAATTAACTAAATCATTACATGGTAATGTTTCTGCATCGCACATATCGTCAATACACATTATAGTTTTGATAGGTTCCGTTGCAAAATGACCTGATAATTGTAACCAATCGAGAACTACACCAGCGGATGTTAAATAATAATGTAATTGTGAATAGTAATCAACACCATCTTTAACACCCCCGAACATTGAATTTGGTTCATTATAATCAAATTGATCTTTGACATGTGTTTCAAAGGTATCATGAATTGCGGTAAATTGAGCACATGTTGTAGCAGTAGTAACGGCGGTTAATGCAGTAATTGTATTATTAACTGAAGCATACATATCATAAGTTGTCTTAAAATTATACTCCATTAATTCATTACAGTAAGAATATGCATTTACTTCATCTCCGCAGCCAACCTGCCAAGTAATTTTTACATCAGCATAATTATATTTGGCTGGTATCTCATCCATTGGACCAAATTCTATGGTTGCTTCTTCATTTGGTTTTAATGCTATAGGATCTGTCTGGAATAGATACTGTTTCATTACCTCTTCACGTAAAGGAGATGAATTTGTCTCATTTAATGGAGTAATAAAAGTCTGAACAGTTATGTCACCATTAGAATTACCTGGAATTTTAAGTGGTTTGCTTAAAATGTTGAAATGAATACCGGGATCTAATGTAATTTCACCTGAATCATAAGAAAATTCTTCAATAACCGGATCGATACCAGTTGTAACCTGTGTTAGTTTATTACCGAGAATTTCCATTATCGTTAAGTAACTTGAACCAACAGTTACATAAGTGCCCTGATCATTAATGTTTACTTCTTCAATCTGCCATACTGAATCAGCCTGCAATACCCGCTGATCGATATCATCTCCACCTTTAAACGGCATTACTGGAGTAATTGTCTGATCACCAAGACCATATACCAACAAATCAGTAATTTTACCTCCGAAATATTCACCATCTTTAAATCGGATTGTTCCTGGTGGAAATGTAATTACATACGACTTATCATAATTGTTTGTATCATTATAGATTCTTGACGCAATCCAATCAAGTTCATCTCTTGAATAGTTTCCTTCTACTCTATATGTAACTGATTTTGATGGATATGCTACAAGATCATTAATATAACTACCTTGTAACTGGTTACTATTAGAATATACAATTACTTCGTCAACGGTTTCGTTCTGTTCGCTTTCTAAACATTTTGTACTTAAAATGTATTCACGATTGATGTCAATTAATATACCCTTTGTATATGTTAATGTTTCATTGGCATATTGTGGTTCATCCATCTTTTGTCTTACAAATCCATAATCTAATCGACATTTTGTAGAACCTTCCTGAACAGCATTATACCATACATTAAATCCACAAATCGAGTTTAAAAACTTGTAATATGCATCATACAACGATAGATCTGAAATTAATAGATCGGGTAGTGTCTTGCTGGTGTCTAATGGATGAACAGTTGTCTGACCTAAACCACCACTGGGATTTTCATATGTGTGATCGGTAGTTAAGTATGTTGATGTATGATCAACAATTTTCGGTGGTAAATTGGGCTGCATTGTTGCCCATGAAGTCAGAAACTTGTTGCTTAATTCAGTATCGACATAATTTGATATCGTGCGTAAGTTTCCACTTGGATCGGGATTTCGAATTAGTACTTTAGGAATGAAAATTCCATTCATAATCCGCTTGTATTTCACATTTTTAAGTAGTATACTCGGATCATAGGCTACAATATGTTTGGTTTTGTCCGTATTTTCAGTAATGTTTTGGACTACACCCGTTTTGAATCCAGATGGAACAATATCATTACAACGAACTGAAATGACATCACCACGATAAATTTCAGTGGATGGAGTTATATCAAATTCTACAGAATTAGATTTATCATCTGTTTTTAATATGAAATTGACGTTTGTGCATGAATAATTTCCAATATCTTCAGGATCATCCCAATCATAACCAACAATCACCTGTTTAGTTATATATTCTCCAGCCTCATCATCCCAGACTTTCTTCCATTCAAAAACCGGAGTCTTTTCCTGTGTCCATTTATGAACAGTCCATTTAATATCAGATGCTACCATTAGAACCTCCAGAGAGACTCGCCTTCGAATAACCAGTTATATGATAATACTAAATCGAATTCATATCTACCAAACCGCTGTGCAATTTTCTGATCGGCTGTAATTGAAGATATTGTCCAATACGCAGGACACGTTACATCATTTTTATACGGATAATCAGATAAATTAATTGAAGTCGTATATGGAAAATTGACTAATTCTGATGCAGCATAACCCGGATCTTTATGAACCCGTAATATAAATCCTTCCTTCATATAATCTTCAATAGTTCGTTCATTGACCCATGATGGAGGCATTTGTGCTGACAATCCTTCTGCAAACTTACCTCGAATTGTGACTTCTCGTATAGAAATTCCTAATGGTGTAATAATAGGGGTTTCACCAACAACCGCTATCTGTGAATTTAATGCTTGATTAGAGGTAATAGACAAAATCTCAATTGGTGTTAATTCATATTGTAAAGTGTATATGTAAGGCCATGGATTTAATTCAGTTATTTCATCATTATCAGTTCTTAAATAATATCCAAATGTAACTGCCATTATGAATCACCAAATAGCCAGTCATATAATTTTATAATAATTACAATAATATTGTCCAATAAACGTATTATTAAAGTGGTCATTATGCCCACCTCGTTAATGTCAAAGTAAAAATTATATAAGTATGATTCGTCCCGTATGCACGTGTAGTTCCTGAATTAGATACTAACCATTCACTATTTAATGGCAATTGATGTAGATACTGCGTAGGATCAGTTACTTTTAATATCATTCCCGGAATAATAATATTGTTAACTGATGCAATTGGAACAATATTTGTGTTATTAATTGCATCATCGATATTAGTTTTTCTAATTACTATTAATTGTTCTATAATTTTAATTAATGAACCAATATTATGTTCTAATGATATAGATCCTGTCATCCTGATATTTTTCGGTTCTTTACCCAATTCAGTATTGATCGGAGATTCACCAACTGCTACTGAAATTGTCTTAATCTTTGATTCTTTGGTTATATCAGTAACTAAAAATTCTATAATACCAGAATTAATTGGTATTACGTTTTTATTTCCAATCTGTTGGGTTGATCCTTCTTGTAATATCATGAGGTTTGCAAAAGCAGTTATCTCAAATTTAATACCAGCCAATTTATCGCCTCATAACGGTTGTAATTCCGTAACTCTTCATGATATCACGAACTTTATTTTCAAGATCATCTACTCCGGTAGCAGTTATCGTTATATAGTTTGTTACAATTGTTGGAACCTGCATTTCTTGTTGTTGATATAGTTCAGCAGCATTTATGAGATCTTCAGTCTTTCCAACATATTGCATACCATTAACTACAGGAACATTCGGATTATAGTTTGTTACAATTCCATTAGTAGTATTTATATTTGACTGGTTACTATTAAATAGTTGTGTAACCATCCCAGCAATACTATTTAATACTTGTGGAGCACCTTCGGCTGCAAACGCTGAACCTGCAAATAATTCATTGCTGGTTATTCCTTTTGTTAGGAAATCGATTGCACCACTTGCAATTCCAAATTTGGCATTTCCCTGTTCATCATATCCACCAGTTACACCCAATGCATTTGTGATTTGTTTATATGTGTCAAGTGCTTTACCAATTGTTCCGGTAACTCCTAACGGATTGATGAAATCATAGATCTTACCCATATTTTCATACATTTGACCCCTTGCTAATACGGCATTACGATCTCCTTCCATTGCATAAGCAGCACTTGTAGATCCCATGGAACCGGTGAACATTCCTGCAACGCCTTGCTGTTGTTTGAGTTCTTCAGCAGTTTTTAATCCACGTTTATAATCAGACCATGCAGAACCTGCTTCCATCATTCCTAAAAGCGGAATTGCTTCAGTTCCTAATGTTCCAGCACCAATAGCAAGTCTCGAACCTCCGCCTAACAAGACTGCTGTTCCCGTCATACCTTTACTTGCGGCCCATGCACCACCATAATGAGCAACACCTATTCCACCCATAGTCAATGCTCCAGTAACGGTTTGGTTTATACCTTCTGTTATTGTTGCACCAATATCTTTGGTTCTTGCAGCAGTTCCAAGCACGTTAAGTATCATTCCTGGATCTGGCATTGCTCCACCAAGAGCATGGGTTCCATAATCGGGAATGACTTTACCTAAATTTCCACCGCCATATAATGCTGCCTTTACAACGTCTAATTTGCTCCAACCACCACCCTTTCCGATTTCAGGTAAATTATAACCATAGTCATAAAGTCCAAGAGCATTATATTTGTTTACGTTTAGTGGAGACCAACCGGTTTTTGTTGGTCCCTTAACTATATCCCCGGCATAATATTTTGGTTGTCCGCCTTCATACCGAAGTCCTAAATTTTTATAGTTTTCAGTTCCGAAACGAATAAAATCATTAGTTAATTTGGTAAATCCTTCACTAATGGCGGTTTTTAATTTGGTGAAATCGATGCCTTTAAACCAGTCGGACACGGCTTTTAACCACTCACCTAACGGTAATCTTACTTTTATCCAGTCAAAAGCACCACGGAGCATATCACCTAAACCGGATAATTTTATGCTTATCCATCTACCAGCGTCCTTTAATATATCCGGAATTTTAATATCGGGAATTCTCATTGAATATTTCGCAGGGACAATGTTCATATCTTGTAATTCGGGAGCACCACCAAATTCAAATGGTAGCCCATTATCAGGTTGATTTGCATTAGTAAGACCAGTTCCACCCATTAATTCAGAACCGTTAGTCACGTAAACACGGAGATCACGACCCTGACGAACCGTGGTCATAACATCGGCCATGTTAGCCGTGTCTTTCATCATCGTAGAATTTAGATCAATGTTTTTGTTACCGAAATATCGAGTTTCAGTAATATCTAACGATCCTTCAGGAGTCAGGGTAAATGGAGACCCACCAAGTGCATACCCATTTAACTGGTCTAATGTATCCTTTCCTAATCGCTTGGCAGCACGTGCATTGATAACATATTCACCACGTGATAATTTGACAACATTTGCATCATCATCACCATCTCCAGAACCACCTACTAATCCACCCTTTGCAAATCCTCCGATTTTTTCCCCGACACCTCCCATAATATCTCCGGCAAGTTTCGGAAGTACTTGCGATGGTGCTAATTCATTCTTTAGTCCAACAGTGTTTGCTATACGTGCTACTGCTTCCCAGGCAGCCAACAGTGCTAATACATAAAGTGATGCTGCTAATATTCTGCTATTTAATCCAGTCATTGCTTTTGTCATTGCCTGAATTCCATAAACTGCATTATTTGATGAATTTGCAAATCCTGCGGCCATACCAGTTAAGGTTAAGAATGCTGATCCAAGTGAAACTACAGGCTGAACAACCATGGACATTGCAACTGCCCACATGAGTGCCTTCATTGCGAGTGGCTGATCAGCAAGCACCTGAATAGCAGACTGCATTGTTTTTAGTGCATCTACGGCTGTTGGAATTGACTGAATAATAGTTATTAAGAAATCCTTGAAAATATTTATACTGCCTTTTTCACCGAGACTCTTGAAAACATCTTGCAATGTTTTATTAAAAGCAGTTAATACTCTTCCATCACCGAAAACCTTGTTTCCGAGATCGGCAAACATGACCTGTGTTGCAGCACCTGTAGCAGTAACCTTTTTCCAAGTTTCAACAAGATCTTTTGAATTTACTCCAAAATATTTCAGTTGTTCAGAACCAAAACCAATCGATGAACCAAATGCTTTTACAACACCAATATTCTGGGTTAAAGTTTCAATGTCCTTTAAAGGATCGGTTATAGCCGTAACACCTTGTGAAATGGCTGTAAATAACCCCATTGTGGAGAAATAAACACCCATTGCACTCATTGAAACAGATGCTAATCTAAAGGATAGATCCTTAAGCATACCCGAAAATTTACCCATTCGAGTATACTGCCCATTGACACCCATTAATGCCTTTTCAGTGGTTTTAAGAGTACCAATATTAATACCCGATAATGGTCTTACTCTTTCAAATCCCTCATTTGATTTTCCGTAGAGATTACTGGTCATGGTCTGTTCAATCTGCTCACGCATCTGTTTTTCAGTAAGACCTAATTTAGTAGCATCTTCTTCAGACCATTTAAATTTGGGCTGTAAAGTTACTTCTTCTCCTACATTTCCAGCAGCGGTAGTATACTGCTTCTTACCTATTGTAACGGTAAGTCTCTGAAGGATATCATCTTGGTCAATAGTTCCTTTAAAGAATGTTTCAAGCCTTCTCTGTAATTGTTCCTCGAAAGTATCTACTAATTTTCTATTACTTTCTTGGGAAAGTATATCTTCCTCACCACCAAAATCCCCGCGAGTAACAACCCTAATGTTTGCACCAGTTGTTTGCTCGGTTTTTTGATATGGATTAAAATAATGAGAAACAAAGGTTTTTAATGCGTCTCCAACCCCTCCACCTGCTGCAAATCGGTTAATTCCAAGTTTATTTGCTTCTTTTGGAGATAAACTTGAATCACGGGTCATTGATAATAGTGAATCAAACCATCCACTTCCACCCATGGCTCTAACCGTTGGTTCACCAAGGAAATACTCGCCATTAGAAACCATCGCAGGCATTCCGCTATTATTACCTATGAATGATTTGTTACCGGTTAAGTTATCGAAATAACCTCTTCCCATTGCACGAATCGTAGATCCAGGTATAACATAACCATTAGGTAATGTCGCTGCTATTGAATCGCTAGTAATCGATCCTTTACCTACAAACTTCCCACCTGATTTCGGTACATTTCCACCAGATGCAAACTTGCCGAGTTTTTGGCCGCTGAAACGACTGGTTAAATTGTTAAGAACACGGGCATTGATTACACCAGCTGCTGTATTAGGACTTCTAAACAAGGCAGTGTTACCGAGTTGCATGTTTATTTGAGCAGTCTGACGTAGATCCTTTAGTCGTTGTCCGGATTGTGTCATATTACGCAGTAACATTAGCCGTTTCATTGCGTTGTCACGTAACTGATAATTAGGTCCAACAATGCCACCAATAGCACGTTTTAATGGTATTAACTTATTAATTTCATTTAATTTTAAGGATGATAAATTAGGAATATCTGCTGGATTTATACCAAACCCTTGATTAGATGGAAATCGTAATGCTGAATCATTGAATTTAATATCCTTTAAATTGGCTTCAATAGCCTGTTGTTTTAAGTAATCTTTCCATGATTGACCTGTATAACCACCTTCGGCAAAATAACGACGGCCACTTTGATCATGCATATAAAATCTACCGGTTGCGGGTCCACGCATAGAAGCGAAAGTAGACAATAAGTCGTCTGATATACCGAGTTGTTTCATTTTCCAAATTAAATTGGATTCGTTTTTTAATCTAGGAGCATAGAATAAATATTTTTCATAAAGTTCTTTGTTTTTTACATGTTCTTGTATAGTTGCTTCTAATGCATTGGTTGCTAATAATTTACTTGCAGATCCAGATGATTTTATTAAATTTATTCCAGATAAACCGCCAGTAGCAAGTTTACGTGCCTTTGCGAATCGTAATAAATGATGAGATGTCGCTTCACGGGAGTCAGGTAATGGGAACCCAAGTAAATTTGATCTATTGTAAAATTCTTTTAGTCCGCTGTTATTTAAATTTTTGGAGTTTATGATCGAGTCAATTAGTCTGGGATCAATTTTTGTCGCAGCATTAAATACATATTCACTTTGTGCAGCACTTTTTACATTATAATATTTACTGAAATCTTCAGGTTTAATTCCAGATCGTGTCAATATGTCTTTAGTATGTCCGGTGAGTGAATTCTTACGTACCTGTTCAACAAGTCGTGGATCAAGTTTAGGCACTGTCTTTAAGTCGTCCCTCGCCTCGTTAATAAATTGATGTATCCTATCATCAGATAAACCGGAATTTGACTTTTTTAACAGGGCAATGACTTCATCATTAGATTTACCACCTTCTATCAAATCCCTGACATATTTGACAATGAGCGACGACATATTTATAAAAACGTCTTTCCAACATATAAACAAACTATGTCCATAAGTATTTATACTGTAAAGGAACATTCTTATGTACCCACAAAAGAACAGAACAGAGAACTTCTCTTTTCTTTGTTTTGTTATGAGGCAAGTGTCGCTGTGGTGGTCGTTTTTCAAAAAGTTTATATTGTTCCGACGCCTATAATATGTCATGGATTACGAAGGGGTTATTCGATCTGGCGTTCCTAATTGTTCGTGCGAAAAATGCGTAAATATGTGCAAAACGCGGCCTTGTTGGGGTTCACCCCGTCAATTCAAGCAAATTCTGGTCAAACATCCAGAATATGTTGATATGATTGGAATTGATTATTATCTTGGAGAAGATTCATCTATATATATGCTCGCTGGATCAATTCCTGATTGTGATTCTGATGGTCATTATCCATATATACCGGTCGGAACATGTGGGCTTCTCAAAGATGATAAGTGTCTCATTCATGAGATGAAACCGGTCGAAGGCAGAATGGCACACCATGATGACGTACATGATCAGGCATTTTACAAATGGTTACATCATACAGCAATACCAAGTTCATGGAAAACAAAAAAGGGTTTAGAGGTCATAGATTTATATAGACGATTACGGCATTCTAAATAGGTAGCAGAAAAATATAAAGGCTTATAAATTTAAGTAATATTATGACCACATTTGCGGATGCTAAAAAAGATATTAGCATTCAGAGGGGAATATGTATGCTTGGTGTTCAGTCTATCCCGAAGTCCGATCTATTATCGAATAACGAGAAAATTGCACTCCTTAATGAAGTAGAAAAAGGTTTTACGGATATACTGGAAGAAGTTCGGGCAGTCAGATCAAAACTACAGAAAAATGGCTCACTATGAACAAAGAAAGGAAAAAAGATCCCCTCTTTGGTTCGGTGTTGCACATAACTATGTGCGGACAAACTTTATAAATTTTGTTGTTTACAATGAATAAATAATTACATTAAATTTGATTAATGATTTGTAATGTAATGTGAAGTTCAATGTTGAGTGTTAGTGTTGTCGTTGACCACCTCGGATAGTAGGAATGTAAACATTGAACCAGAACTGTTCTGCCATGTATAATGTGTCATATATGCTATGAATCCATTCTGGATCTTTGAATAATTCTTGTGGAGTTTTTCCGTAAACGAAGCAGGCGATCTGAATACGTCTTGATAGGTGTTGTTTTCGATCCCATTCAGATCCGGGGTTTAACGAATCTTCCCTAACATGGACGAAATAATTCTCCGGTATTGATCCTGACTGATTCTAGTGCAACTCTAAAGCATAAATTCTGATCTTCACCTCGCATTTGATCAAATGGTGGACTAATTGCGACCTTTGGTAAAATGGTTCGAATCCATTCTTTACGTGCTTCTTCCATATTATCAACGTCTTGAAGTGACGGAACATATGTACATTTGTATTCTCCGGTCTCTTCATCCATTATGGGTTCACCATTTTCGTCCTTTAATGGGACTTCCTGGAGATCTTTAGGAGATGCTTTATAAATAAGATCAAAATGTAGTAAACCAAGTTCGCCTAATGGAATTTTGTATTCGATTACCCCATTGGCGGTTTCGAATTTCATTGTTCCTTCTGGAGTTTCGTATGGAGATGACAAAACCGCTGGTAATTCAGGTTCTGCTTTCTTTCTAGCAGTCATGTTTATATATATTGAAAAAGAAGTATTTAATAGTTTCGCAACTACTTAAATAATATGAAATTAAATTATACCAGAGTAAATTTTTTTCCATTAAAAACATAGGCGTTTGATGATTCTGATGAAATTTCACAGGTAATAGTTGGTGAGTCACCTTGGGTCCAAGTAATTTGGGGGCTGGTAATAGGGATAATAATATGGATAATAATGATGCTAATTTCGGTTGTGTTCTGCGATTTTGTCGTCAATTAACTGACGAATTTTGAGTTCTGATAGTTCGGTGTCATCAAGTGACTTCAAATGATCTTCTAGTTTGGTTAGATCGGTGTCTAATGGATACTTACGTTTAAGGTTATCCAAAAGGTTAAATAGATCATTTGTCATGTTAATAGTATTACAACTTATAGTATATAATTATTTGCATACACTACTTAATTTGGTGACTGCTCCCACCCCTAAAGGGGTGAGCATCTAGGGATTGAACCCACAGACTGCAGCCCCAGTCTGAGTATATTGATTGCCGCGTTGTGATCTCTCCCTAATTTGAGACCACAAGCAGGACATGAATGTACCGTTTCATTCCTTTCTTTAGGTACTAATGTCCCACATTGAGAGCACATTTTAGTGGTATTGTATGGATTAACAAACACAACAGTTGCACCAGCTTCTTCCGCTTTGTGCATCGTTCTGGTTGTTAATTGATTCCATGCAGCATCAAGAATGCGTTTCTCAACATAACAATCCGATTTCTGTACCATCTCATCTATCTCCAGATCTTCAAATGCAATAAAAGAGTAGGTCTGAACCAAAGATAGACTTAACTTGTCACAGAAATCTTTGCGTTTATTGGATATGCGTTCATGAATATGAGCAACTATTCTCTTACACTTCTTTCTCAGTTTGGATCCCTTTTCAGCAGCACTTAACTTACGTTGTGCTTTTGCAAGAGTCTGTTCATCCTGCATCAAGAATCTAGGTGGTTGAACTTCCTCACCATTCGATAGGGTGCAAAGTGTTCTAACACCTAGATCAATCCCCGCTGCTTTGAACTCACGCTCTGGTTTAGGTTTCTTCTCAATCTCACAAGCAAGAGAGACAAACCATTTTCCTGTAGCAGTTTTTGACACTGTACAGGTTTTAGGTGTTCCTTCGATATCCCTGTGTTGCTGGATCTTAACTTTACCTATTTTAGAGAGTTCAACAAATCCTGATCTTAACCTGAATGCAGTTCCGGGCTGAGGATAGGTTATGGAGTCATACCTCCCTCTTGCCTTGAATCTGGGGTAACCTGCATTGGATGGATCAATCTTCACTCTTCGGAAGAACCCTTGGAATGCCAGATCAACTCTGACTTGAACATTCTGCAATACCTGAGAATGAACTTTCTTCAAGTAGATAGGTTCTTCCTTCTTCCATTGAGTCAGTTGTCTGTTAGTCTCAAACAGAGAAATAGATGTTTTCGTTGCTTCATACTCATCTTTTCTTAAAGCTAAAGTCCGGTTATATACTCTACGACAAGTCTCAAGAGTCTGTTCTAAAACAGTCTCTTGTGCCTTGGTAGGATATATTCTGAACTTGTATGCTTTAAGTGACATTGCACATTATTGTTGATCTACTTAATATTTAAATCTTTCTCTACCTGCTCAATTCATCCCACAGATAAATCAGTGGGCTTTCTTGAGCGAAGTCCCGTAAAAAATAGAGTGGTAATTGCGTTATTATGCAATGTTGACGTATAATGTGAAATTTTTGTCAACGTTGTTAATAACACCAGACCAGTTGATCGACTTTTCGTATGGGTTCTGACCCTGAACACTAACAGTAGATTCAGTGAGTTTTGCTTCATCGATAACGATCATACCAGAGGTTGCGGTTCCATCAGGGGTTCTGAACTTAAGAATAAGTTTACCGTATGGAATTGCGTTCGCGAGGGTTCCTGCGAATTCAGTTTTACCCTGATCAAGTGTCTGGATAGCAGCGTCAGTTGAACCGGATAACATGAACTTAATGGCGTTGTATTCGTTTTCACCGAAACCAATTGATCCACTGAGTTCAGTGATACCGTTATAGGTTAAGTCCTGAAGGAACTGTGAACCGATGTAGAACAGATCGGTATTGATTGGTCGGGTAATGTTGATACTGATGGATTTCGCACGTAGAATCTGTCCTGCGAAGTTTAGAACTGCATTGTAGAATATACTTGGTTCGCCCGGAATTGCAGTTACAGCAGCAGTAAGTGCTGATCCTGGATAAGTTTCTGCACGTCTTGCAATCCAATTAGTTCGGAACTGTGCATAATTCTTGACTTCTAATGTTAGTTCAGCACCAGAAATACCAACACCACGATAAACTTTTACCATACCGATAGATCCGTCAGCAGGATTACGTGCCTGATTATCTACAGTTCTGACAGCGATGGTTGCTGGTGTCATGGTCATCTGATACTTTGCACCGAATGAAGTTGTGCTGTCTCCAGATGCTTCGGATGGAGTAAACGCACCTGTTTCTACTGATCCTGCACCGAACATTGCTTCAAGTAATCCACATTCGTGAAGTGCCTTGAACATTAATGATCCTTCGAAATTACCCTGTAGAGAGAAAGTACCACCGTAGATCGAAGATGGTGCAACTGTATCAATTGCTTCTTCTCGAATAGTATCACGGTTTGGATTTTCGGACATCATCGTAACACGAATGTTTTTCCATGCTGTGCCGTTTAAACCTGATCCAGTTGATCCTGCGCCGTTTTTACCTAACCATGCACTTGCTCCAGCACCAGTTCCGATGATATCAATAACATCTTCTGTCTGGTATGTAGCGTAAGCATATGGATCAGGCATAACTGCGATTTGTCTAATTAGTGCCATGTTTTTTACGTCTCCTTATATATTTGTATTATAGTTCGAATGTCAGCGGGTATTTCGACCCGTATTGTATTTCCAAAGTGGTTATTATCCGTATATGGTTGCCCGTATTTGAACGAAGTGCAGTCTGGAGCACCTGATTTTTCGATGTAATCTTGTGTATTTCCAATAATTCTTACTATTTCGTATGGTAACTCACTTGGATCTTCCATCACCAAAATGATTTTATAGTAGATCATTGCTTCATAATCCATTGTGGTGATTTGTTCGAAATCCATATGATCTATTACAATTACACATTCTCCGGGTTGCATTGCTTCTTGATATTTGTCATTTACTTTATATCCGAGGTTTTCGAATGCTTTAAGCAAATAATAATATACATCTTTGCGTTTTACCATAGTTACACCCGGATATCTTTGCCCATATATGGATTATGACCTTTTTCTACCATCATTTCGTGACCTTTTGATTTTTCGGTAACTCTTGGCAAATTATATTGTTTGAGTTCCCATTCAGTCATTTTACGTTCTTCTTGGCGTCTAATGTAAGCAATTTGACTTGGACGACGGTAGTTTACGTTAGTTGATAAGTAAATTCCCTGCGTAATCATGTGTTTCATGATTCTTTTGTTCATCAGGTCTTCTTGCTTGTATAATTCACGTACGAAGACTCTCCACCACCTATACCAGTATTTATTGGTTATACCGCACCACATACCACGTTTTACTCGTCTATCTATTGACGGAATATATGCACCGGGTTTTTTGCCAGCACCATGGATTAAAATACCAACGTAATCTGCTCCGTTGTGCATACATTTTGCAACATACAATTTACAACCAACTGGCGTTGGAGTAGTATATTTTAAAGCACTTCGGAGTTTACCGCTGTTATTTCGTCCAATTGTAGGTTTGCGGTTTTTTTGTGTATGGAGTGACTTTCTAAAGTTCATTGCATTGCATTTGGGTTTGTTAAATTGTATTCCAAATGCACGCCGATTAAAGTACCCGTTTACTCGATCTCTCCAGAATTTGAGAAGTATTTGGACAGTTTTGTTTATTTCAACTAAAATGAAAGCACGTGTATTCTTGATAAATTCCTGTGTTGGAATCTTATTTCCTACGTAATTGAAGTAGGTTCCATTCTGCATCTTGACATTATCAAGTCCTTTTTTCGGTAAGTCAGTAAAAGGATTAATATCAGGACTTACAGTTAAAATAAAAGTTCGATAATCGACTAACGTTGCTCTAACTTTCTGTTTAGAAGGTGGTTGTGCCATTTTACCACCTAATCAAGTGCCGTTGGTCCTCTAATTGCAGAAACAACACTGAAACTTATTTCTTTAGGTTGCAGGTTTTCATCTAATGGGACTGCTGAAATCCAGGATAGACAATTACGAGCATCTTCCATTAAGTAATTTAGTTGAACTGCTGAAGTTTCTGGCATTGTAGCATCTCTTATAGATGCAGTCATGGTCCATGTTCGATACGAATAATATAATGCCAGATTTACAAGACATCCTTCAATTTCGTCAACATTATCAAGATCCATCTGATCTTTGTAATGCTGTTTCGCAATTAAGTAGATGAACTTGTATGCTTTATTCAAATCTTTTAATATGAGGCGATCATCAAGAAATTCTTGTGCAATATCACCTAATCCATCGATTACGTCATCAATAAAAATAGAAAGATCGATGGTCATGTTATCGACCTTTATAGGGTTACTGTTACTGGGTCACAGACCTTGTTGATCAACATAATACGATCATTCGTATTCTGCTGTTCGAATGACTGTGGGTATACGAGAGTTCCCATATACTTGGTCATCCACATGGTGTTAAGACCGAGTTTCTTATCACGTTCATCTTCGATGGAAGGAACAGTGTCTCCTACGTAGGTGTAGTGATCTGCTGTTCGGTTGGATTTGATGACACCGACGGCTTTTCCAACGAAGTTAAGTTTGGAACTTCCGATCCAACGAATACCATAGGTCTTACCAGTGTATTCGAAATCACTCATATTAATCTGGAGTTTACCAGTTGCATCAGTGAGATGAGCGTAGTCTTTGAGGTATGGAAGCAGCATTAATGGGTAGTAAATAGTAATGCTTGAAATTTCGCTTTCACGAACGTTGGTTTCTGGTTTCTTGAAGATTTCATGAAGTAAGTTTCCGAAATCACCAGAAATATCTAAGTTACCGGTATCCCACTTTGCAGATGCATCGACCTGAACACCAGCACCCTTGATAAACGCACGTAAAATGTTGTTATCACGTGAGTTAGCGAAGGATTCAGCAACATTCTTGATGGAGTTAATTAACTGGTTTTCCTGATCCATACGGATCTTGGTTTCATCACTGATCTGGATACCATCACGGAACTTTTCAAGACTCATCATCTTTTCGAAGAATCCCTGAACCTGATATGGAGCATGGGCTGCTTCATTAATCTGGAAAGGAACAACACGTTCGTTTTTATTGAAAGTTCGGTGTAGATCGAGAACAGTTGTAGTTCTCATGTTAACGGCCTGTTCAAATTCCATCTGACGAAGGGATTCTAACTCAACGAGTTCAGACACTGATAGGGTTGATGCCTTGAGTAGATCGCCATTATCGGAAGTATATGTACCTAAATTAAATCTGTCTATCATTTATATCACCTTATGCAGTATATTGATGCCCCGCAGTCATAAACACGAATTTTGCACCGGCTGCTCCTGTAGTATTATCAGCCGCAGTTTCTGCGATACCTACGACTACATTACCAGAAGTTGCTTTAGCGTAGAATCCACCGTTTGCAATGGCTAATGCGTCACCAATCACAATATTCTGACCAGCGGCTAATGGAACACCAATTCCTTCACCGGGCATATATGGAGCGACTGAAGTAACAGCGAATTCGCTCATATTATCGGTGTAGTAAAGACCTTCGTTATCGGCGGTTGCTACCATATATTCGGTTCCTGGAAGGAACGTCTGGGCTGCTCCTGGTAACGGGTTATGGGCAGCGGTTGTAATGTAGACCCATCCACGTGGTCTCTCACCGGCTTTACATGGAACTACAACTCCTACGGTAGGGGTTGCATCAGCATCATAGGTAGATGATTTTGCTAATGATACTGCTAATCCTGCAAATTTTAACTGATAGGGGGTTTTATATGCCTGATTGACGGCCTCGATAAGTCGGCCACCTCTGATATTCATCAGGTATTTATACCCGGTTCCATCATAATCTTGAATAATCATTTATTTCACTTCCCTACAAATTTTTCATTTTTGAAAATCGAGAGTTCTTTTAGCATATCCTTTAATTCCCCGTTATTCGGGCCAACTAAGTAATTTGCAACCATATCTACGGTAACATCCTTTTTTTGACTGGTTGACGAACTTCCCGAAGTTGACATCGCCTGTTTGGGTGGTTCGGACATTGGTGCTGATTTTGCGTAGTTTGCACGAATATTTTCGAGGAGAGTAATTTTCTGTTCGGTAGTAAGGTTCAGATTACCTTTTACGTAACTCTCTGGGTTTCGAATACCAGCGGTCTTACAACTTTCGAGAGTTTCATGATATTTGCGTTCCATAATGCCTTCGTTTTCCTGCTTCAGGTTATCTCTTTCAGCAAGCACTTTGGCATAATCTTCAAGAAGACCCTTATTAACCGGGTTTGTCTCTACCTTGATCTGCTTTTCAATATCTAACAGTCTTTGACGAGTTTCAGCATCTCTAGCGGCTTCAGCATCGCGTTCTCTCATTGCAGCAGCAACTGCATCAGAAACCATTTTAGTTACATCAGATGCAGAGAAAGTCGGTTCTGAAGGAGTGTTATTTGTTGCAGGTGCTGGCTGTTGTGTAACGGGAGGAGCATCATTAACTGGCGGTGCATGCTGTTCGGTATTGGTCTGTTCAGGAGGTACAGCGGTCTGTTCTGAAGTCGTACCCCCATCTGTTTGTGTTCCGGTTGGAGGAACCCATGATTCAGTCATATTGGTTTCACCTTTTGAAAATTCAAGTTTTCTTGCGGTAACGCTATTAAAGTTCATCCCAGGATTATTGGTTAATGAAGCGCCTATTAAAAAAGCATCAATCAAATTACCCTGATCATCGAAATCTAATCTAATATCCGGTGAAATCTTATCATAACCACGAACTACTGCATTATTGTATATTTCAGCGTCCGTAATCAATGATTTAAATTCCACCGAGGAATAATCTTCATTCGGAATTAGCGACATCAAACGACCAATTTCATTTTTCCCACCATGTTTGTCAAAAATGGGGGATGGTTTGGACGTGTTTTCAACTAATCTTCGAATAATGCCTGGAGGGATCTTTACCTTTTTGCCGTTGCTAACATGTTCTCCGGCTTGAAGAACCGTTCCTTCAACGACATAAGTACCGAAAGATTTATCTTTATCAGACATTACAACGTCATTTCTTATTACCACTATATAAACTGATAGCAAAATTATATATACATCGTTGGAATTTACACTTATGTTAGGTAAATGTGTAATGGTAATGCAAAATAAGTTGGAAAAAAGTGGAGGTTATATAAGTGATCACTTATCGTAAATTGCAGTATCAGACTGTGAGGTTTTTACGGTGGTGGGTTGCTGATTTCTGGATTCTGGAGTAGTCGGTGTTTTATTGCTGCTTTCTTTACCTAATGATTCAGCATCGGCTTTTGCTGATGTATTAATAATGATATCACCTTTAAGTTGTTCTGGTGATAACGGTGCTGATCCTGATCCCATTTCACGAATTTCTGATCTTGTATATGAATTTAATGAACCTGCAACAGCAGCCATTTTCATGTTTTCTAATCTGTTGTTTTCTAGCGTAAATTCGTGCTTAATACGTAACAATTCGACCGGATAACTTGGATTAATGAGTAATAAACGTGCTTTTATATTTTGTAAGATGATGTCTCCGATCTTTTCAGCAGTTTGTTTAACTCTCATACCCGTATACGAGGAAATAATGAGTTCTGATGCATAGGTAGAATTGGATGATCCTTCAACGATTGAGCGCGGGATATTTAATGATGACCAAATCTGTGATGAAATCTGATTTAATAAATCGTTTGGACTCATATATGATGTGCCCTGATGTTCAATAGATTTGATTTCAACTCCGTCGGTTGTGATATACATCATATCGCTTGGCTGATTAGTTACTGTATTTTTATAGTTTTCTAAATACGTTGAAACAGCACCGTCCATCTGGCTTTTCATTTCTTGTGGGGTTCCTTGGTAGAAACTTGGATTACTAAAGCCCTCTGCATTAATTTGGTGGTGTTCTCTCGGCACGTTCTTATTGCGCCACAACATATCATTAATTAGAATTAATCGCTGTTGCCAAACCGGAATAATAGCACGCTGTAATGGTGATGTAGCATAAATACCAAAGGTTTTACGACCTTTTTTATCCACGAAATGAATTGGGGTATCTCTGAATTTCTTAATTACAAAGTTATTTCTTGAAATTTCACGTTGTGTATCTTCTCCTTCATCGATAACAAGGTAATTAGATTCGGTTATTAGCCTGTCTTCATCATCTATACTACCACCAATACGGGCTAAATCGTCCAAAATTGTTACTTTAGAGTTTGGTAATATAATATACGATAATCCATTCTTTTCTAATACGATCATGCCATATAAGTAAAGTATTTCGGCATAAGACTCGTATAAGTCCTTAACATAGAGCATTCTTGCAATATTATTTGCCATATCTTTCATTTCTTCAGTCAATGAAAGATCCTGTTGTGTAATATTGAACTCAATATTTTCCGATTTAAAGTCAATTAAATTATCGTAATTCTGTGAAGTTTCTACATAAAAATATTTGAACGATTCCCTTACCATTGAAGCAAATCTGTCAATTGAACCACCAACTTCAGCAGTAAATTTATACATATTTTCATAAATTTCTTCTTCTGGTAAACTCGAAAAATCAGATATTGAAGTAACAAAATTTACGAATTTTTTAGTATTTCCGGTTGTTGCAGAAGCATCGGTTGCTAAAGGAGCACTAAAATGCTGACCTGCACTAAAACCGAGGACAATACTTTTTACTCGATTTATTATTCCCATTTAAAAATGTCCTCCTAATATTATATAAATTTGATGCATTATCTATATATAATATGAGTAGGAACTTATATAATTATCGTATAGCATTTATATAGCACTTTATTTAATACCTATTTATAAAACAATAACGTGTCCGATAGGTACATATTGGAATTCCATTTCTCCATTCGTGGCAAGGAACCAAATACAGTTACATACGGCATCTGCTGTATCTTTGCCGCCTCCATATGGGTGATCAGTTCTAACCTTTCCAGATGCTTGACGCTGAACCAATAATCCACGGGCTTCACGTTCTAAATGTTCATCATAAATGACATCTACGTAAATACCGTCCAATTCACGATCCTGATATTCACGCCACCTGTTATAATCCTCGTTTAGGGTATGGTGCTGAATTGGTTGAATGCCAAATTTGTATTTCATCGATTCGATGATTTCAGGATACATATAAACATCATGCACGAAGTTTATTACATGGAGTTTTCTAATATTATTTTCAATGAATATTCTGATGTCCGATGGTCTTATAATAGCATCAGCGTCGTCCATTTTTGTGAATCGTCTTACTCCGTCTATTATGATGTGGTTTCCTTTTCGGTATCCTACAGCAACAGCAAAAGCATCATTCTTATATGCAGGATCTATAGCCATTACCCGATATGGTTCATGGGGTTTAACTACATAGTCATTATTGAGAACATTTACTAGTGATCGGTTTAATTTAATGCCTTCAGGGAATTGTAACCCGCTCGAAATATCGGGTCTATTAGCAAAATCTCGGAAGAATGCAACCATATTATATTTGTATTCGTTACGAAGTTGCTCTTCTGTAATAGTTGGATTCATTTCCCATGTGCAATATGATAATGCTAATGTCTGGGGTTCTTCTAAACCGTCTTTATAAATACGGTTCATGATTCCATCGACATACTGAAGGGATGAGATTGCAACAATTTTGCCTTGATCTCCAAAAGTTTGGGTAGAATTTGTCAGCTTTGTGTAAACGAGATCAGCACCAATACGAGAATCCATTGAACGCTGAAAAAGATCTAATTCGTCGAAAATAACACATTTGTTAGTGTAACCGGCAGCAGTTGCAACGTTTGCTGCTAATACCTGACATAAAATCTGTCGATCCGGATCTTCGATCTTCTGATCGTGGTATAATAAATTTGGGAAATGTTTCTGGAAAAACGGGTTCTTCTTGACCATGTTGATCATGTTCGCAAAAACACCGTAGTTTGCCTGATCTTTACTAACTGCAACACAAGTCAATGCAATGATTGCTCCAGGTGCTAACCCATAATGTTTGGAAGGATTATCAAGCATTAATAAGCAAAATAATTCATATGCAAGGATAGTTGAAGCAACAGCAGTCTTTCCGCTATTATGAGTTAATATACCATTAGCAACATAACAATTTCCATTAGGAACATGGAGATCATAAGTATCTTCTAATTTCTTTAGTTTGGTTATAGATTTTATACTAGACAAACCATTATCAATTACAATAGGTTCTCCGATTGTAAATTGTCTTAATTCTTTCCATTCATCATCTTTTGACTTAAATTTATGCTCTTTTGAACATTTTATACTATATCCGTTGTCTAATTCAAGTAGATAAACGATTTTCTTTCCTGTATAGAAAATATCAGTGGCTTCTACCCAATCTTTACCATTAAATACGTTAATACCATGTAATGGAATCGGGGTTTGTTCAATTAATGGAAGGTTATGATCGTATAGATCAGATATTTTTTTAATGCCGTTTTGTGTTTTAATTAAAGAAGAATGTGATAGGCAACGCTGACCTGCTTGAAGCACCATCTTTTTATATTCGGGTTGATCTGTATCGTATTTATGGCGATAAAACTGTCTTATTGCTTCTTCTTGTGCCGGATACAAATTAAATTCTAATACGTTACGAATAAACCAGATCGGATCGTCTATTGATTTTGATTTTATTAATAATAATTCAAGTTGATCTTTGGGAGTTACTTCTATTATTTCACTAACTTTTGAGGCCATATTTATCTTCCTAATTGGAAGAAAAACACGGATTTTATTGTATTTCTTGATATTCTTCCAATTTTTTGATTATTCTTGGTCTACAATTAGGGCATGTTTCCTCTATAAGAAGATTCTGGAGAAAGTTAATATTTCCTTGCACTTCTACATAGTTATTTGTGATTTTAGTTGTAGCAGTGTCAGTAATTCCCTGAACTTTAGTAGCCTGTTCCAAGCCCTTGAAGATACGATCAGTGATCTTTAATAACATGTCCATATTGCCACGATCTTCTAAATACGGGTCATTTTCCATGATAATTTCAAGCCAATCACGAATATTATTGATGAAATCATAGTAAAAGGTTGTAACTTCTTCAGGGCTAGAATTTGCATCTAGTTTTGGCATCTTTTTCAGAGTTAATTTGGGTCTTGCTAAAGCACGCGATTCTTTTGATGTTTTTACTTCGGCTTTACCTTCATACATCTCACCATACGTCATATTTGGATGACCTTGAATATGGGCTACAACTTCGGGTTCGGTCATGTGAAAGGTAATCATCGCGTCCCGAACTGATTTTTCACCGGATATCAGCATTTCTGACCATTTCTTATTCCTGCAAATAGAACACGAAGATGGAATGAATTCATCATTCTTTACCATTATTTACCACTTCGTCATTTGTATTACCGGTATTTTTACAAAGTGAATCTTCTTCCCGATCTAAAAGGGCCATATATTGATCGGCTATATCGCCATATCCATACTTTTCCAGAATTCCGTATATAATTTCTTCCAGAACTTCTTTATCCATAACTTCTTTGATGTCACTTACAAGAAATTCATCAATATTATTGACTATATGGGCCTCATTATTAACATGCGTACGCATGATTTGTTCTATAATACGTGTTGCATCTTCTTCCTGATTTGTCTTGAAAATAAACTTTTCCATGCCGTTATATGTCGTAAAAACACAAATATCATCCGGATTTTCGTCAGAATGAAGTAATTTGAAACCGTCAATAACACCAATATTAATAACATCCTGTGTCCATTTACCAGGATATTCTTGGTATTTTTGACTAATAATAAAAACCATACATTTATATATGTGTGTTTTTACACATATAAATTAATCGGTAGTATATAAATAATTAAAAATTGTAGATGATAAGTAATTAAGGTTAAAAATTTAGATTGTCATAGGGACTGGATTGTGTTACTTTTGGAATATATACATCGTTCATATAGTCATTATCTTCACAATATGATGTAGAAACTCCGATCATTTCAAGATTTCTCATTCCTTTATAATGATTCATGATATAATCATGATAATTCGGATCTGGGAATGATGCTTTAAGCCACATGAAGAACTGCTCTGATGTTTTGAAATCGCGGGTATTCATTTCTACATATTTTTCGGTAAGTTTTCCGATATCACCAATTGGATCTCGCATACCATCATGGTTCTCACCAGTAACCGAATAATCAAGAATCCACCATCTTCCTTCAGGATCTTTAACTCTGATATCTTCTACGTAATGATCGTAATAGCGGGTTACTGTATATACATTTGAACCTGGAGGTGCCGGATATACTAATTTGTCTTCGATCTTTTTTCCGTCGGCCATGATATAGTAATATTTTGTGTCATGAATTGTTACACTATATATTTCAGAATAAGCCCAAATTCCGATGAATAATATCACTAAACCTATAGTTAGTTTGGGAAACTTGTAAAGCATTAAGAAAAATAATGCAACTCCCCCAAATACTTGAATTAATGATATCAAATATGCAATTATATCCATGATATTACCTATAGTGTGGCAACTGTTATAAATGTTACGATTTAGTGTTTACATATATAAAGTATGATAAATCTTTTTATATATAGACGACAATCTATATGCATGGGAAAATTTGTTAAAGGTGCTTATATAGAGGATCACATTATTACTGGTGAATCTAACATTGTCGAGTCTAAAATTGTTTATCTGACTGATGAAGTTGAAGAATTAAGGCAGCGATTAAATATTGTTAGTGAAACAGTAATGAATATTGCTTGTGATCAGAAACGAATTGAAGTTCAAAATGCTTCTTATTTAGATAGAATAATGAAACACTTCAGATCATGACCTTAAGTTTTATATATCATGACCTTAAGTTTTATATATCATGACCTTAAGTTTTATATATCATGACCTTAAGTTTTATATATCATGACCTTAAGTTTTATATATCATGACCTTAA
>Ga0265297_10003926_pt1 | contig 25495 bp, 23 predicted proteins | sample Munlanlwell13791_FD_192502 | JGI IMG/M metagenome (GOLD analysis project Ga0265297, IMG submission 192502) | Leachate microbial communities from a municipal landfill in Southern Ontario, Canada - Leachate well 137-91 | ecosystem: Engineered > Solid waste > Landfill > Unclassified | place... | reverse complement strand
AAAACACAGCTTTTTAATTAGAAAATTATATCGTTACGCTAAAAATATGGCATTAACAAAAGAACAAAAAACAAAACAGGTTAAGGATATCAAAGAAAAAATATCCAACCAAAAATCAATTGTTTTTGTGGACTTTGCAAAAGTTCCTTCACAGGATATGTTTGCTTTGAGAAGGGATTTAAAAAAAGAAGGATGCAACTTAAAGATTGCAAAAAAGACATTGGTCAGGATTGCCTTTGGGCAGTCGGGCATTGCTTTTTGGGACAGAATCAAGTCGGCAGTTCCAGGCCAATTAGCATTGGTGCTTGGTATTGAAGATGAAATTACCCCTGCAAGAATTGCAAATAAATTTGCAAAAGACCACGAGAGCTTTAAGATTTTGGGCGGCATTTTTGAAAATAAATTTGCCGACAGAGAAAAAGTTTTGGCATTGGCAAACCTTCCATCAAGGCCCGAATTGTTGGGTAGATTGGTGGGTTCTATCGCAAGCCCAATGGCAAGCTTTGTAAGAGTATTAGATAAGATTAGTAAAAAATAGAAATTAAATTTTAAATAACATGGCAGAGGAAACAAAAGAAGTTCAGGTTCCAGAAAAATTCCAAAAGCTGGTTTCTGAAATCGAAAAAATGTCAATCACAGAATTGGCAGAATTAGTAAAAGTTTTGGAAGAAAAATTCGGAGTTTCAGCAGCAGCCCCAGTTATGGTGGCAGCAGCAGCCGGTGAAGCAGCCGAAGAAAAAACATCCTTCAATGTTGAGCTCAAAGAAGTTGGAGCCAATAAGATTGAGGTTATCAAGGTTGTAAGAGATGCAACAGCCAAGGGATTAAAAGAATCAAAAGACTTGGTTGACGCAGCAGCAACCGGAACAGCTCAGTTAATTAAAGAAGGCGTTAAGAAAGAAGAAGCTGAGGAATTGGTTAAAAAATTCACAACAGCAGGCGCCAAAGCAGAAATCAAGTAATTTTAAAAAACAGGGGGAGTACCCCCTGTTTTTGTTTGTATTAATTTTAAAGAGAGGGCTTCTTTTTTTGCGAAAAAGTGATAGAATAACAAAATATATTTAGGGCGGTTAGCTCAGCGGTAGAGCATTGCATTCACATTGCAAGGGTCACAGGTTCGAATCCTGTACCGCCCACATGGTTTAAGCGCGTTGCTTAGCCAATTTGTTCTCAAAACAAGAAGGAAGGCGAAGTCATGAACCAGCAAGAAGTTTTGCAAGTCCTTGGCAATGTGGGGGCTGTCATCAAAGACAGCCATATTGTCTACACATCGGGCATGCACGGCTCGGCGTATGTCAACAAGGATGCGGTTTATCCGTATACCAAGGCAACGTCGGATTTGTGCCGGGAAATCGCCAGACGATTTGTGAACGACAACGTGGAAGTGGTCATTGCTCCGGCAATCGGCGGAGTGATTTTGTCTCAGTGGATGGCCCACAACCTTTCGGTGCTTTCAGGTAAGAAGGTCTTAGCCCTATATGCCGAGAAGGCCGATGGCGGAGATGTCTTTGTCATCAAGCGCGGCTACGACAAGCTCGTCGCGCAAAGGCGCGTCTTGGTGGTGGAGGATGTTCTTACCACAGGCGGTTCGGCCAAAAAGGTGGTGAACGCTGTCACGGGCCTTGGAGGCAATGTCGTTGGCTTGGGAGCCTTGTGCAATCGTGGTAGTATCACGGCTGAAGACCTTGGTGTTCCTAAGCTTGAAGCTTTGGTGGATATTAAGCTGGATTCCTGGCTTCCCGAGGATTGCCCGCTTTGCAGAGATTGCGTGCCCATCAACACGGACGTTGGCAAGGGCAAAGAGTACTTGGCCCGCAAAAATGCGGGCTGAAAAGTTAGCCGAGGCCAGGCCTCGGAAAACGAAGGGCAAGCGGCGCCCGTCCCATCGTGGGACAAAGCCGCTTTTTGTTTATAAGCTTTTAAAATTTGTTTTAAATTTTTTTAAAATGCGATAATATTATTTAATGTTTATTCAAGCAAGACAAACAAAGCCTTTGGCGTGGACAGAGCATTCAAAGATAAAAATGCGCCAGTACGGCCTGTCAAAGCAAAAAATTTTGGGTATTTTGAGAAAGCCCGAAAGGGTGGAGCAGGCGATAGTGCCGGGTTTGGTTGCGGCGATGAAAACCAATAAAATTTTCTTTAAAGAAAAAAAGATTGATATCAAAAAGGCTCTATGGCAGCCAAAACGCGCGCCCGGGGAAATTTGGGTAATGTATAAAGATAATGGTCAAGAAAGAAAAATAGTTTCAGTCTGGCGGTATCCTGGCATTTCAAAACCAGGCGAAGAGATTCCAATACCAGAGGATATTAAAAATGATTTGATTTATGGTACAATAAGCTAATATGCAACAAGCAGCCCAAAAGCAAGACATTTTCACCTCCTGGATCTCGTGGCATTTTTTTGAAACGCCAAAGTTTTTGTTTGAAGTTTGGAACAATTATTTTAATTACGCCGCAAATTTCTTTTCTTTTACCTTGTTGCTTAAAACTTTTTTTCGCCGTGGAGAAGGTTCGTGTGGAGTTATCCAAGAGGCTTTGACTTGCAGGAATATTTTGTTACATTTGTTTCCAATCTGATATCCAGAATACTCGGCGCCTTTATGAGGATTATACTCATAATTGCAGGCATTGTATTGCAGGTTCTCGTTGCAGTTGTCGGGTTTGCAATATTCTTAGGGTGGCTGCTGTTTCCGTTCATTATAGTTTTTGCATTTTTGTTTATATTATTTTTTTAGGCCTTAGCATAATGAATTTTAACTTTAATTTAAAGCAGACAGCGATTTTTCAGGCCTACAAGAGGTCAAAGATTTTTTTGTTTAAGTATGCTGATTTAATAAGCCAAGGGTTTTTGGCCGTCTTGATACTATCTTTATTTTTTATTTTTATCTCGTTCGTAAACAACTCATCCCAAATAGTTTCTATAAAGGCGTCGACTTTACTTTTGCTTTTTGCTGTTATCTTTTGGTATATAGGGTTGTTTTCCGAGTACAAAATAAAAAAAGTAAAAACTTCACCGAGCCTTCAGGATGCCTCAGCTGACATCGGAGGTTATAATATAGCGGACTTTTTGGACCTTGAAATGGCGGGCGCCGTTTCTGATACATCAAAATTTTGCAAAAGGAAAAAGATGCTGGTAAATTCTTCTTCGCTTCTTTATTCTATGGCAAGGTTATGCAGCGAGGCGAATGTTGTGCTTTTTAGGCTCGGCATAGACAGAAAAACTTTTTTGGAGGATTTAAAAAATTATCTTGAAAAAATCCCTAAGGCAGGAACACCAGGCGAGTTTTCGGAAGATTTTGTTGCGACAATCACAGACGCTGCGATGGTGGCAGCCAATCGTCAAAAAGAAAAAATAAGCAGCAAGGAAATTTTAATTTCTTTGGCAAAGACAGATGAATTTTTTAAGCAAGTTTTGGTTAACTACGACTTGAAGGCAACTGACTTGGAGGGGCTGACCAGCTGGCTTGATTTGGTAGATAGAAACATCAAATTAGAAAAAGAATTTTGGTCAAAAGAAAACTTGGCAAGGCAGGGAAGCCTGGGTAAAGACTGGGCTTCGGGATATACAATCACTTTGGACCAGTATTCTAAAGACTGGCGAAGAGTAGTGGCAAATTGGAAATTCAAAGAAATAACCAGCCACTTAAAGCAAATTCAGGATGCAGAGGTCATATTGTCTCGCGACAACAATGCTGCTGTTTTAGTGGTTGGCGATTCCGGTTCGGGGCGCCGAAGTATTTTGGAGGCCATAGCTCACAGAAGTTATCTGGGCCAAACATTGCCAAACTTAAATTATAGAAGGGTTGTAGAGCTTGATATGGTAAAACTGTCGGCAAGCATCCAGGATTTTGAAAAATTGGAAGGCACTTTGGACAGAATATTTTCCGAGGTGTTATATGCAGGCAATGTTATTTTAGCAATAGATAACTTAGAAAATTTTGCCGGACAAAATATACAAAAGGCTGGAGCAGTTGATATTACGGGGATTTTATCAAAATATTTATCAATGCCCGGGTTCAAATTTATTGGCATTTCAACATATGAGGGTTTGCACAAAAATATTGAGCAGGTGGCCGCCTTTTCACAGCTACTCAGAAAAATAGAAGTACCCGAAATTACAGAAGAGGAAACAATAGATATTTTACAGGTTAACGCCCTGGAGGCAGAATACAGAAGCCGCGTATTTGTTTTGTATCCTGCTATCAGGGAAATTGTTAACTTGACGGCAAGATATATGCCCAGTCAACCGTTTCCTGAAAAAGCCTTGGATGTTTTGAATCAGGCGATTGTTTTTGTTCAATCAAGAAGGGAAAAGATTGTTTTGCCTCATCATATTGCCCAAATCGTTGCCGATAAGACGCAAATTCCAGTGGGCAAAATGGAAGTAAAAGAAAAAGAAACATTGCTTAATTTAGAAAGTCTTATTCATGAAAAACTTATAAATCAAGAGGAAGCTGTAAGAGAAATCTCTATTGCAATGCGAAGAGCCAGGGCAGGCCTTGGTTCAAAAACAAGACCAATGGGTAGTTTTTTATTTTTGGGCCCAACTGGCGTTGGTAAAACCGAAACATCGAAAGCCTTAGCCCAAATTTATTTTGGCGGTATTGAAAAAATGATAAGAATTGATATGTCTGAATTTCAGGCAATTTCGGACATACCAAGACTTCTCGGTGCTACGAGCCCCGTTGAAATGCAGGGGCTCTTAACAACGCCTGTGAGAGAGTCTCCATTTTCTTTGGTGTTGTTGGATGAAATAGAAAAGGCTCATCCTAATATTTTGAATTTATTTTTGCAGGTTTTGGATGAGGGGCACATTACAGACGGCCAGGGCAGGAAAGTTGTTTTCACAAATACAATTATTATTTGTACATCAAACGCAGGGGCCGATATGATTTTTAAATCTGTGGAATCGGGCCAGCCCTTAGTAAAAGATGACCTACTTGCCACATTATTCAATAAAGGAATGTTTAGACCTGAGTTTGTAAACAGGTTTGATGCAACGGTTATTTTTCATCCGTTAACAAAGGAAAACCTTTTGGATATTGCTCAATTATCTTTAAAGAGTCTGCAAAAAAATTTGAAAGAAAAAGAAATAAATTTTGAAATCACAGAGCCATTAAAATCAAAAATAGTGGAGCTCTCTTATAAACCAGCTTACGGCGCCAGGGAAATGCGCAGGGTGATACAAGACAATGTTGAAAATGTGGTGGCTCAAGCTTTGCTTTCAGACAAAATTAAAAAGGGGGACAAGATAGAGATAAACTCTGATAATTTTGAACTTATCATTAATCAATAAATACTTAAGAGTATAGTTATTATTAAAAACCGTCATATGACGGTTTTTTGGTTGTATGGTAGCTGTGGATAAGTAGTGTAAAAGTTTGGAGATTTACGACTATTTCAGGGTTTTAGGGAAAAAGTGTTGACGAGGTGCTCTAAAATGAACTAAAATTAAGACGAAGTGGGAAGATGTGGATAAAGGTGGGAAAAATGACAAAAAAGTGAATAACTATTAGGACATGTTAATAGGACAATACGAACATACAATAGATGCAAAAAATAGGATGTCTTTACCCGCAAAATTTCGCGGAGAATTGGGGGATGCAGTTATAATTACGGCCGGGCTCGATGGCTGTCTGTCGGTGTTCACTCAAGAGGGTTGGAAAGAGGAATCGGCTAAATGGAATAACTCAACAATAGCAAGAACAGAGGAAAGATCAGTGGCAAGGGTAATGCTTGGAAATGCGACAGAAGTTGTTTTTGATAAACTGGGCAGAGTATTGTTGCCGAATTATTTAAAAAAAATGGCGGGATTAGATAAAAATGTAATTATTTGCGGATTATTAAACAGACTTGAAATATGGGATGCCGTAAAGTGGTCAGAGTATAGTAAAAATGCAGAAAAAGAAGTCGAAGATAATGTTTCAAAGCTTGAAAATTTGGGAATTTAAAAATGACAATTCATACACCGGTTTTAACAAAAGAAGTTTTACAATATTTAAACCCGACCGAAAATGAAGATTTTATTGATTGCACGATAGGCGAAGGGGGGCATACGAAGCTGATATTGGAAAAGACAAAGCCTTTGGGCAGAGTTTTAGGAATCGACTTGGATCCAGGACAAATTGAAACAGATAAGTGGTCAATGGCGGATTATGGAAACAGGCTTATATTGGAAAATAATTCTTATGCAAATTTAAAAGATATAATAAGAAAAAATGGCTTTGGTCCGATTTCTGGGATATTGTTGGATATTGGAATGTCTTCGGTTCAACTTGAGGGATCGCAAAAGGGGTTTTCATTTCAAGCAGAGCAAGTGCTTGATATGAGATATGATGACAGATTTAATAATTTGACGGCAGAGAAAATTATAAACGAGTGGCCCAAACAAGAGATTGAAAAGATAATTAAAGAATATGGAGAGGAAAAATTCAGTCGCAAGATTGTCGAAAAAATTATTGAAGAAAGAAGTAGAGGTAGGATACGCACAACATTACAATTAGTAGAAGTTATTAAAAAGGCAATACCAGCTGGCGCACAAAAAGGTAAAATTCATTGTGCGACAAGAACATTTCAAGCTTTAAGAATTGCAGTAAATGACGAACTTGGAAATTTGCAGAGAGTTTTGCCCCAGGCAATTGAGGTGTTGGCCCCAGGAGGAAGATTGGCAGTCATATCATTTCATTCGCTTGAAGACAGAATAGTTAAAGAATTTTTTAAAAAAAATAAAGATATAAAAATATTAACTAAAAAACCGGTAACGGCGGGTTCAAGCGAAATTGGAGAAAATCCACGAGCGAGGTCTGCAAAGTTAAGGGTAGCAGTAAAAAATCAATAAAAATAAATTTCTAATTTACGGTCGGAATGAAAAAAATTTTTCAGTCCTTCATTATTCAAAATTATGACAACAGCAGTATTATCATCCTTAAAAACAGCAAAAGCAGTAAAGTCCAGATCAAAAACAAAGCCATTTGAGGCACCTCAGATAAATTGGGTTAAATTTTGTGTGTTAGGGTCAGTTTTATGTGTTACCTCTTTGTCGTTTTATGTTTTACAGATAAACGCCCTAACCAATAGAAGTTATTTAATAGGAAAATATGAAAGCGAAATGAGAGAGATTTCTCAAGAAAATAAGCGATTAGAAATTAGTTTTGCTGAGAAGGCTCTTTTAGGTAACATGGCCGAAAGGGCCCAGTTACTGAGCTTGCAAAAAACAGCTGCAGTAAAATATATCCAAGTATCTGAACTAACGATGGCAGGGTCAAAATAGAAATTCTATTGAAAGATGGAAAAGAAAATAAACAGGAATTGGAGAATAAAAATAATATTAGGAATTATTATAATATGCGGGGCAGCCATAATCTGTCGCCTTTTTTATCTTCAAGTTATCACTCATAAATATTGGCAATCTTTATATTTAGGTCAGCAGGCCGGTTCTGGCGGAAATGAAATTGGATTACGCGGAGAAATTTATTGTGACAATAGTCAAGAATTAAAAGGAGTTAAATCTTCTGGAGAATTAAAAAGTCTTGCTATAAATAAAGAAGAATGGACTATTTCGGCGCAAATTTCAGAGATAGATGATAAAGAATTATTTGCCAAAACTCTTAGTAGTATTACCGGTATAACAGAAGAAAATATATTTCAAAAACTTAATTCTTCGAGCTCATATGTTGTAATCACAAAAGGGATTAGTAGGGAAAAATTAGACGAATTTAAAAAGATAAATTTATCTGGTCTTAAATGGGAAGCTATTTCAAAGAGATATTATCCTCAAAGTGAATTTGCATCGTCTATCCTGGGGTTTCTTGGAGGGGAAGGAACTGGTCAATATGGAGTAGAGGGTTACCATGAAGATAAATTAAAGGGTAGTTTTGGTATAAAGGCATCAGATGGATTGGGAATACTTTTTTCGGTAGGTCAGAAAGAATCTTTGGATGGTTCAGACATTTATTTAACAATTGATTATAACATACAATATGAAGCAGAATCTCTGTTGAAGCAGGCAAAAGAAAAGTTTGATATAGACTCAGGACAAATAATTGTTATAAAGCCTGATACGGGTAGGGTGTTGGCCATGGCAGGGTACCCATTATTTGATCCAAATAATTATTCTGTTGTGCAGGATATGGATATATTCCAGAATGCGTCAATTCAGAAGCTTTTCGAGCCAGGGTCTATTATGAAGCCATTTACAATGGCTGTTGCCCTCAACGAGGGCAAGATAACTCCAGAAACCACATATATTGACACAGGCGAAGTGACTCTTAGTAAGAAAACGGTTCATAATTTTGATAATAAAATTTATGGCTCTCAGACAATGACTCAGGTTTTGGAAAACTCCATAAATACTGGAGCCGTGTTTGCGTCTCAACAGGTTTCAAGAAAAGTATTTTTAAATTACTTGAAAAAATTTGGATTTACAGAAAAAACAGGTATTGGATTGCAAGGCGAAGTATATTCAAGAAACGATAATATTATGGCTGAATCAGCCCCGGACATAAATATTGCAACGGCTTCCTTCGGACAGGGTATAGAAATAACTCCGATACAAATGGTTAGGGCATTCTGCGCCCTAGCTAACGGGGGTAAATTGGTAAAACCATATATAACAGAAAAAATAGTTACAGGGTCAAATGAAGTTTATACTCAACCAGAATTTTCTACCCAAATTATTTCAAAAGATTCTTTGTCAAAGCTTACTTCTATGATGGTGAGTGTTGTTGATAATGGGTTTAATCAAGTTGCAAAAATTCCAGGTTATTATATTGCAGGGAAAACGGGAACAGCTCAAGTGGCAAAGCAAAACGGTAAAGGATACGACGCAGACAAGACAATACAAAGCTTTATTGGCTTCGGTCCTGCATATAATCCTCAATTTTTAGTTCTGGTAAAATTGGATAATCCAAAGGTTTCAAAATCATCTTTATCGGCAGTCCCAATTTTTAAGCAACTGGCTCAGTATATAATCAACTACTGGCAGATACCGCCGGATTACCAGTCGCAGGATTAGCAAATAAAAAACGAAAATAAAAATAAATAAAAAACAGACCTCTTGTTCGACGCTCATTCCGCCAGCGCGGAATTTCGCTCGGTCCTCGCCCGACGCGCCGCTTCGCGGCGGCCGTGCCGTCGGGCCGTGGAGCGAACAAGAAATCTGTTTTTTATTTATAGAAATATAAATTTTTTGTGCTCCTAACCGGAGTCGAACCGGTGTTTCGTCCGTGAGAGGGACGCGTCCTGGGCCACTAGACGATAGGAGCCAGATAAACATATTTTATCATAAAATCCTAATTTGTCTATTGTTTTATTTAATGCCGTAAAATGGTAAAATAAGAAACAATAAAATGGATTTTAAAAATATTTTAGAAAAATATATCTTTCCATCAGCTGTTTTTTGTGGAGGAATGATTGGTGTTGGATTTTTATCATTGCCATACATAGCAACAAGGGCGGGCGTTTTAGCGATGGTAATTTATTTTTTTGTTGTGACAGTCTTGATGCTTAGTTTGAATATTATCTTTGTAAAGATAAGTCTTAAAACGCCAGATTTTAAAAGGTTTCCTGGTTTTGCAAAATATTATTTGGGTCGCTGGGGGCAAGCCTTGGCCTCAATATGCATTGTTTTTGGAACAATTGGGGTTTTGCTTGCATATATAATAGTAGGTGGAGAATTTTTAACAAATATATTTAGTCCGATTTTTGGTGGAAACAATTTTATTTATACGTTTTTGTATTTTTTGACAGGGTCTGTAATTGTTTTTTTGGGAATTAGGACAATAGCCAGAGTGGAAACCTTGGTTTTAATTGGGCTTATTGTATGCCTTGTTTTTATATTTTTAAAAAATTTTTGGCATATAGATTTAAGCAATATTTTATCAACAGGACAGGTAATGTCTTTTAAAAACTTATTTTTACCATTTGGTCCACTCGTATTTTCTTTATGGGGGGTTGCTCTTATACCAGAGGTTGAAGAAATGCTTATCGGTAAGAAAAAATTTTTAAAAAAAATTATTTTTGGGTCCGTGATAGCTGTAGCGATTTTTTATTTTTTGTTTGTTGTTTTAATCGTCGGGATTACGGGGAGTAACACAACAGAATCAGCGCTAACGGGATTAAAAAACTTTTTAGGAAATGGTAGTTCTGTAGCAGCTTTATTTGCAGGAACCTTGGCTACGTTTACAGCTTTTATTGCTCAGGGAATTGTACTTAAGAAAACTTTGATGTTTGACCTTGGTGTAAAGCATTGGCAGGCTTTTGTGATGGCAACCTTTACCCCGATGATACTTTTTTTAATGGGGTTTAAGTCTTTTATATCAATTGTGTCGTTTATTGGCGGAGTGCTGCTGGGTATTGAGGGGATTTTGATTTTGCTAATGTATAAAAAAATCGGCGGTAAAAAAGTTGTTATATATCCTTTATTATTAATTTTTGTGTTAGGCATAGCCTACGAAATATTCTATTTTTCGAAATGACTTTAATTTTTCAAATTTTAATTTTTACAGTTTCTATTCTTGCCCTTTCTTGGCTAAGCTCTAAGTTAGTTGGTACTTTAATTGTAGTCGCTAAATATTTAAAGTGGAGGGAATTTATCATAGCCTTTTTTATAATGGCTTTTGCCGCCAGTCTACCCAATTTATTTGTTGATATAAATGCGGCAATGAACGGAATGCCAGAGGTGGCATTTGGGGATATTGTCGGAGGAAATCTTTTAGATCTTACTCTGGTAATTGCAATAGCCGTGCTTTTTAGTGCAAAGGCCCTACCCGCCGAAAGCGAAATGATACAAAAATCAGCCATATTTACTTCAGTTATCGCCGTTTTGCCAATACTTCTTATTTGGGATGGTCAGTTGGGCAGAGCCGATGGTGTAGTGTTGCTTTTGGCATTTGCGCTGTACACATGGTGGCTGTTTGCAAAAGAAGATAGATTTAAAAAAGTTTACAGAGGTAGGCCAAGCAAAACTCCAAAAAGCTGGATTTCGCTTGCTTTTGATTTTGCAAAGATGACTGTTTTTATAGCGTTGTTATTGGTGGCTTCGCATTTTATTGTGGGGTCTGCCCAAACATTCTCGGAAAAATTAAATATACCGCTTTCTTTGGTAGGTATACTTATAATCGGGGCTGGCAATGTTTTTCCAGAAACATATTTTGCCATCATATCGGCAAAAAGAGGCGAGGGCTGGCTAGTTCTCGGAGATATTATGGGCTCTGTTATAGTTTCCGCCACACTGGTGTTGGGAATTGTTGCTTTACTATTCCCATTTCAAATTGACGACTTATCGCCATTTTTGATAACCAGAATTTTTACCATAATAGCCGCCTTGATATTTATTTTATTTGTTAAAACTGGCAAAAAAATCACTAAAAATGAAGGACTGCTTTTTATGCTTTTGTATGTGGTTTTTATTGTCGTCCAGGCATTAAGCAATTAAAACTAAAATATGCCTTTTTATAAATATACAGACAAAACATCAAAGGAAACCTTAGGGTTACTAAAATCGTCCGAAAATGGGCTTACAAAAAAAGAGGCTATTTCGGCCTTGGAAAAATATGGCCAGAATGAAATAAAGGGGAATAGCTTGAGCTGGATTAAAATATTAATGAGACAGTTTAAATCCCCGTTTTTTTATCTTTTGTTTCTTGCCGTAGTAGTTTCTACATTTATCGGAGACCATATAGATAGTCTGGTTATTTTTTCATTTATATTTTTAAATGTTGCAATTGGATTTTTTCAGGAATACAAGGCCGAAAAATCGGTATCGCTTTTAAAAAAGATAATTCCGCATAGGGCCAGGGTTATGCGCGACGGCAAAGAGCAAATAGTTGATAAGAAATTTTTAGTGCCAGGTGACATAGTTTTCTTGGAGCCAGGGGACACCGTTCCTGCCGACTTAAGAGTTTTGGAAGCATTGGATTTTTTAGTTGACGAATCTACTATTACGGGTGAGTCGAATCCCGTTTCCAAGGTTGAAGAAAAGTTTTCCGTTCAGGAAAAAGAAATCTACCTTGCTAAAAATATCATTTTTGCAGGCACAAATGTGGTGGCGGGCAGGGCGGCTGGCATTGTTGTGGCTACCGGTAAGGAAACTATTTTAGGTGGCATTGCCAACTCTGTTTCAAAAGATATAAAAATTTCTGTTTATGAAAAGAATATAGCTTATTTTTCTCGCCTAGTTTTAAAAATAGTTTCTGTAACTATTACACTGATATTTGTGGTTAATGTGCTGATTAAAGGGTTCAACGGAATTTTTGACTTTTTGCTGTTTTGCGTGGCCTTGATAGTTAGTATATTACCAGAGGCACTGCCCGCTGTGGTGGCATTTTCTTTGTCAAAAGGAAGTATTAAGCTAGCCAAAAAAAATGTTGTTGTAAAAAGACTGTCTGCAATTGAAGATTTGGGTAATGTCGAGATTTTATGCACTGATAAAACGGGCACTCTTACGCAAAACAAACTGTCGCTTGAGAAGATGATATCTTCTGATAAAGAAAAATGTTTTTTGTATGCAGTTTTATCTTTTAACCCAGGTAAAGACGGCATTCTCACACAATCTGATAAAAAAATATTAAATCCTTTTGACTATGCAATATTCCAGAGATCTCCTGAAAAATTAATAAAGCAGTCCAGAAAGTTTAGCTTTATTTCAGAATCTATCTTTAATTCTGTAAAGATGACTTCTTCGTCTTTTATTGAAAGTCCCAGCAAGGAAAAATTGCTCGTAGTAAAGGGGGCTCCCGATGTTGTTTTAAAAAATTGTTCAAAGTTTGTGGGTGGATTTACAAGAAGGGAATTAAGGGAAGATATTGCAAAAGAGGGGGACTTTGGAAAAAGAGTTTTAGCGATAGCCTACAAAAAACTTCCAAAAGCTAAAACCAGTATAGAAAAAGAAGACGAAAATGGACTGACTTTTTTAGGCTATTTTGTTTTTGATGATTCAATAAAAAATACTGCAAAAGATGCCATTGAACTGTCAAAGAAACTGGGCGTGCAGATAAAAATGATAACAGGGGACTCAAAAGAGGTGGCGGGCTATGTAGGTAGCCGTATTGGTTTGGCCATTGGTAGTGGCGAGGTTATTTTACAGGAAGAACTTGAGGCTATGTCAAAAGACGAGTTTGACTACGCTTGCCAAGAAAAAAATGTATTTGCAAGGATTTCACCCGACATGAAGCGCAAGATAATAAGGTCGTTGCAAAAAAGATATACGGTCGGATTTTTGGGGGACGGCATAAACGACGCGCCAGCTCTGAAAATATCCGATGTTGGTATTGCGGTGGCGGGTGCTTCCGACATTGCAAAAGAAACTGCTGACGTGGTTTTGCTCGAAAGGGATTTAAGAGTTATTGTTAATGGTATAAAAGACGGAAGGTCTATTTTTTCAAATATAAACAAATACATAAAGTGCTCTTTGGCCAGCAACTTTGGAAACTTTTATTCAATAGCTGTTATATCCTTGTTTATTGATTTTTTACCAATGTTACCTGCCCAGATATTACTGGTAAATATTTTATCGGATTTTCCTTTAATATCAATTGCCACAGACTCAGTGGACATAGAAGAACTAAGAAGGCCCAAGGCCTACCAGCTAAGCCAGTCTTTGCCATTGATTATTGGCTTGGCCCTTGTGAGCACAATTTTTGATTTTATATTTTTTGCCATTGTCAAAAATCAAGCTCCACAGACAATACAAACATTATGGTTTGTGGAAAGCATATTAAGCGAAATAGCTCTCATATTTGTAATAAGAACAAAACATAAATTTTGGAAGGCCAAAAAACCCGCCTTTTGGCTTTCTTTATTTGCCATAGTAGATTCAATTTTAGTGGTAGCTTTGCCATTTATGCCATTCAGTCAAAAGTGGTTTCATTTTGCACAGCCTCCGCTTTTATATTTATTGGTAGTCGCGATTTTGATAATAGTATATTTCTGCATAAGTGAATGGTTAAAGCTTATGTTTTTCCGTTATTGGAAACCAGCGAGTTGTGTAGTAAAGTAATTATATGGATTTTACAATAATACTTTTAATGATAGTGGCAGTTGGGATAGTGGCGGTTATTTTTTTACTGTTGAGAAAAAAATCAGAGCCAGAAAAAAAGGAGGACTCTGGCCAGTTTTTAATGTTGCAACAGCAGATAAACCAAATTGCTCAGGCCGTTGACGCAAAGCTTTCTGAGTCAAACAAAAATGTGCAAGAGCAATTCAAGCATTCCGCTGAAATTGTTAAAAATGTTACCGAAAAGCTTACAAAACTGGACGAAACAAACAGGCAGGTGGTAAGCTTTGCCGACCAGTTAAAAAGCCTGCAAGATATTTTAAAAAATCCAAAACAAAGGGGCATTTTGGGAGAGTATTATTTGGAAACTGTTTTGAAAAATGTTTTGCCGCCAGGGTCGTATCAAATGCAATATGGGTTTTCTAATGGCGAGATCGTTGACGCAGTTGTCCTTGTGGATAAAAGAATAATTCCTATTGATTCAAAGTTTTCTTTGGAAAATTATAACAGAATGCTGCAAACGTCAGATGTTGGGGAGAAAAAAAGATTGGCGGCGGCTTTTGTAAATGACTTAAAGTTAAGAATAGATGAAACCTCAAAATATGTAAGGCCCCAGGAAAATACAATGGACTTTGCTTTTATGTTTATACCCTCTGAGGCTGTTTATTATGATTTGCTGATAAACAAAGTCGGCGCCATAACCGAAGAAACAGACAGCCTTATTTATTATGCAGGCAAAAAGAAAGTTATCGTGGTTTCGCCAACTTCTTTTTTGGCATATTTGCAAACCGTATTGCAGGGCCTTCGCAACCAAAAAATTTCAGAGCAGGCGACGCAAATTATCAAAGAGGTTGAAAAATTAGGCAAGCATTTGTTTACTTATTCGGAGCACTTTAACCGCATGGGCAAGAATTTAGACACAACAGTTAGTAGTTTTAATAAGGCTAAAGCCGAGTTTGGTAAAATAGACAAAGATGTTATAAAATTGGCCGGGGGAGAAGCCAGGATAGAGCTCAACGAAGTTAACCGCCCCCAGCTTGACGATTAGCTAAAATTCTGATAAACTATAAATATTAAATAAAAACTATGTTTGCAGTAATAAAAACCGGAGGCAAGCAATATATTGTAAAGCCCGGAGACAAAATTAAAATAGAAAAATTAGAAAATAAAGAAGGCGACTCAGTCGTGTTTTCTGAGGTTTTGCTTGTTTCAGACGACAAAAAAACTGAAATTGGAACACCAACTGTAAAAGCCGAGGTTGAGGCCAAGGTTTTAAAACAGGGCAAGCACGACAAAGTTATTATTTTCAAATACAAATCGAAGAAGAGATATTCCAGAAAAATCGGACACAGGCAACCCTATACAGAAGTAGAAATTACATCAATCAAGTAATTGGAATCCCCCCGCAAAACGGGGGGTTTTGTTAAACAAGGTTTCGTTTCTTTAACAATTAGAGAGGGTAAGACAATGTTACTTTCCGCGCGGGAGTTATCGCCATATGACAAGGTTTTACTGCAAGATGTCTTGCAGTACGGGGGATTTTACAATGCCCATGCTCATCTGGATAGGGCTGACACTTTGGGTGATGAGTACCTTAGACACATCAACACCACACCTCTGGAGGCGAGTAGCTTGCCATTGTCGGTCAAGCAGAACTTAACCGGCGACTTACACAGGGGTTCAGCCTACACAGACGAGAATCTCCAAAGCCGAATGTCGGCTGTGTTGGAGCGGTTGGTGAGTTACGGCACCACAAAAGTGGATACTTGCATTGATGCTACGACTGGTGTCGGAGAAGACGGCCTCTTGGCAATTTCGGTTGCCGAGAAATTAAAGGCCAAGTTTGCTGATAAGATTAAACTGCGTTTTGCTCCCAATCCGATATTTGGTTTTAAGGAGGGATCAGGTAGATGGGAGATCTTTTGCGAGGCTGCCAAGCGCGCCGACTTCTTATCGGGATTGCCCGAAAAGGACGGCGCCCCTAAGGTTTCGCCAAGCGATGGCAGGATCGGGTTTGAGCGGCATTTACGCCGAGTGATTGAGTTGGGGTGGGAGCTGAAAAAGGAAGTTCATTTACACCTTGACCAGGCCAATAATCCGCAAGAGCAGGGCACAGAAACCTTAATTGAAGCCTTGCGCTATTTTGGATGCCCCGAGATTCCTAATCATTTGGGGCCCTCTGTGTGGGTAATTCACGCAATCTCGCCCTCGGCTTACCCCGAGGAAAGGTTTGCCAGGCTGGTTGACGGTCTGCTGGAGTTTAACGTGGGCGTGATTGTGTGTCCGACGGCTGCCATCTCAATGCGCCAGCTCAGGCCCATCGATAGTCCCACGCACAACTGCATTGCACGCATGCTTGAATTTATCAAGCGCAAGGTCCCTGTGCGGCTGGGTTCGGATAATATCTGCGATATGTATGTGCCTCAGTCGGACGGCGACATGCTCACAGAAATCAAGCTTGCTAGTCATGCCGTGCGGTTTGCTATTCCATATGTGTGGGCAAAGCTGGGCGCTGGCGTTGCTCTCAACAATGTCGACCGCGCCACAGTCGGCAGATTCCTGTATCAGGATAGGATTTCGTTCCAGGAGTTGAACAATGGGTGGAGATCCGCAGTGGAGTAACGTTTCTCTTCACACAACGTAACGGTTGTAAAAGACCCAAATGGATTTGGGTCTTTTTTATTTTGTGATAAAATAAGGGATGCAAAAAAAAGTTTTTGATAAAATTTTACATGAAAAAGAAATTCAATGGCTGCTTAAAGAAAAATATAGCGGCAAACAAACTAAAAAATTTTTCAAGGATGTAGGGCGCCTTAAAAAGGGCGAGCCTTTGGATTATGTTATTGGGTTTTCCAATTTTCTGGGGTGTAAAATTGACTTGTCTAAAAAACCATTAATCCCCAGAAAAGAAACAGAATATTGGACAGCATATGCTGCGGGCGACATTAAAAAAAGAATAGACAACTCTTCTGAGTCTTTGAAAATTTTGGACGTGTTTGCAGGATCTGGGTGCATAGGCATTGCCATACAGGCTAATGTGCCAAATGTATTGTGCGACTTTGCAGAAAAAGACGCAAACTTAATAAAGCAGATAAAAATAAATTTAAAGAATAACTTTACGAGAACCCCTAAATGCAAAGTAATTCAATCAGATATTTTCTCTAAGGTAAAAGGTAAGTATGATTATATTTTAGCCAACCCGCCGTATATTCCAATTAAAAATAAAAGTAAAATTCAAAAATCGGTTTTAAAATACGAGCCGAAGGGGGCTTTATTTGGTGGCCCAGATGGCTTAAAATACATAGACAAATTTTTAAAAGAAGCAAAAAAGCGCCTTAACGAATATGGAAGGATATATATGGAATTTGACCCGCCACAAGAAAAAAAGATAGAAAAATTGCTCTTAAAATATAAATATAAAAAGTGGTGGTTTATGGAAGACCAATATGGAAAGATAAGGTGGGTTGTGGTAGAATAGAAAAATACATCGCTATGGCAATGATTTTATCGCCCAATTCCTTAAATCTTTTTTTGGAGTGCCCGCATTGTTTTTGGCTTGAAAAGAGAATGGGTATAAAAAGACCGCCCAATTATCCATTTAGCCTTAATTTGGCGGTTGACGAGCTACTTAAAGAAGAGTTTGACGATTGCAGGCAAAAGGGTATTCAGCCGGCACTTCTTGATGAAAATGGAATTGGAGCAAAATTATTTAGCAATAAAAGGCTACTGTCGCAATGGAGAAATAATTTGCAGGGCATCAGATATTATGACAAGGCTCTCCAGGCGACCCTGCTTGGTGCTCCGGATGATGTGCTTGAGTTTGAGAATGGTAAAATTGCCCCGTTGGATTATAAGTCAACTGGTAGTCAGGCTGAAAACATTTATGACAAGTTTCAGCTACAAATGGATATATACACATTTTTGATGGAAAAAAATGGATACAAAACCTCACATAAAGGATATTTGGCATTTTATATAATAGACAAAAGTAGGGGGGTTGTGGACAGACTGCCCTTTCGAAAAAAAATTATAGAAATAGAAACAAACCCGTCTGATATTTATGAAATTTTTGTGGACGCGGTTTCAATGCTAAATCAAACAACGCCACCACCTCACAGTCAGGACTGCAAGTTTGGAAAATGGATATCTAAAGTATCATTACATCAATTTAAAAATATTTAATTTAAAAAATAAACCATGAAGATTGGAAAATACAAAATAGGTAAAGTATGGACAATTATAATCGCAGTAACCCTGCTTTTTTTAGCATATATTTTAGTGGGACAAATTTTAAAAAATCCTCTTGAAGGATATATAACCGAAAAAGTGAGCGTAGGAGATGTGATTCAAGAAGTTACCGAGACTGGTAGTGTTAGGGCCACAAAAGATATAAGTCTAAGCTTTAAGTCAATCGGTAAAGTGACATCTATCAACATTGCTGTAGGTGATATGGTAAAAAGAGGAGATATATTGGCTGTGCTTGACTCTAGCGAAACATCGGCCCAAATGCAATCAGCGATGGCTCAGCTTAATACTGCCAAAACCCAATACGAAAAACTATTAAAGGGTAGCACCCCAGAAGAAATTCAGACATATAAAAACACCGTATCGTCAGCAGAAAATAATCTGCAATCAACTTACAAAAATGCGTTGAATGTTTTGGATGATTCTTACACCAAGATATACAATGCTTATAACGTGGTTGTTTCTCTTAAGGATGATTATTTTTACACAATGGATCCGCAGGGTATAAAGGTTTCTCAGGCTGCAACTGACATGGAATCAAACATGAAGAGCGTTAAAAACTATCTGGATGCGGCTAGGGCCGATGGTTCAGGTGATGTAGACACAGCTATTTCTCAGGCGATTTTATCGTTAAATAATGTCTATAATGATTTAAGGGTTATTCGCGACCAGTGCGATCAGGGGATTTATTATACAACAGTGTCCGCTACAGATAAGGCTTCTTTAGATGGACAAAAAACATATATTAATAGTTCTGCTACGAGCATTGCAAACCTGCAACAAAATATTTCTTCGTACAAAATTGCTTTGCAATCTGCCAAAGATACCCTTGCGGTAGCCACTGCTGAGCCAAGACAGGAAGATATAGAAATTTATAAATCCCAAATTGACCAGGCTCAGGCAAACGTCAACCTTTATCAGAGCCAAATCGGAAATAACTCAATTGTCAGTCCAATGGATGGTAGGATTACAGCAGTTAACGCAAAGAGAGGGGAGATAGTTTCTTATTCTGAGCCGATAGTGCAAATGCTTTCTTCCGAGCCATTTCAGGTAAAGGTTAATATATATGAGCAAGACATTGTGAATGTTGACCCAGGAGATTCTGTAAAAATAGACCTAGTGGCCTTTCCAGGACAAACCTTTGAAGGCAAGGTTTTGTCGGTAGACCCAGCAGAAAAAATAGTTGATAATGTTGTTTATTATGAAACAACAATAGAATTTCCAAATCAGCCAGTTGGTATAAGATCTGGAATGACATCTGATGTAACAGTTGAGGCTGACAAAAAACAGAATGTGATGCGCGTTCTAAAAACTATAGTTGAGGAGGTCGACGGCAAAAAGATGGTTGAATTAGTTGTCGGTAAAAAAATCGAAAAGAGGGAAATTAAAACTGGGTTTGAAGGCAATGACTATTATGAAATTATTTCTGGTCTATCTGAAGGTGACGAAGTTGTGATTTCTGCTCCACAATTTTAAAAATATGAAAGAGTCTGTAATATGCCTAAAAAATGTTTGGAAAAAGTACCATTTACCCAATGAGGATTTGGCGATTTTAAAAGGCATAAATTTAGAAATTTCAAAGGGGTCTTTTACCACGATAATGGGTCCCTCTGGGTCTGGCAAATCAACTCTTATGCATTTGCTTGGGTTGTTGGATACTCCAACAGAAGGGCAAATTTTATTTGATGGACAGGATATTTCTCATTTTACAGAAGATGATCTTGCAGCCGTGCGTGGAAAAAAAATAGGATTTATTTTTCAACAATTTAATTTATTACAGAATTTGACAGCTTTAGAAAATGTAATGCTTCCTATGGTTTTTCAAGGAAAAAGTGAAGAAGTAAGATTTAAAAGAGCTAAAGAACTTTTAGAATCTGTGGATTTGGGTCATAGGATAAATCATAAACCTAAAGAAATGTCTGGTGGAGAACAGCAAAGAATAGCCATATCCAGGTCTTTAGTGAATGACCCAGATATACTTATTGGCGACGAGCCAACGGGAAACTTAGATTCTCATACCGGAAAAACAGTTATGGAAATTTTAAAAAGACTACACGAAGAGCAAAACAAAACCATTATTGTTGTTACCCATGATCCTGGTATAGCTCATTATAGCCAGAATGTAATCCATATACAGGATGGGCAAATAGTAAAAAATCATTTTAAAGAGTCCGATGTTCTTTGGGCTGAAAATGAAAAAAATGCTTAAAATAAATCTACGCAATTTAAGAGAATATTTTAATATAGCCGTAAGAAATCTTGCCACGAGGCGGGTCAGGTCTTTTCTTACAGCTTTGGGAATTATTATCGGCGTATTTCTAATTGTTTCTTTATTGTCTTTAAGCCAAGGGTTAAAAAATGCAGTAATGTCTCAGCTTAATATGATAGGCAAAGACTTAATATTCATAATGCCGGGCGGTGATATGATGACCTCTATGATGGGGGGCAACAAACTAACCGATGAGGACATTGAAATAATAAAAAAAACAGAAGGGGTTAGTGGGATTGCGGCAATTGACTATACTTCGGTCACTACTAGATATGGAAACACTCAAAAAACTATATTATTGTATGGGGCAAACTGGAAAGAAAGCTTAGATATTTTAAAAAATGATACTGGGTGGTCTATAGCCCAGGGTAGATGGCCAACCTCCAGTAAAAACGAAGTTGTAATTGGTAGTATAGTGGCGTCGGAGGCATTTCCCAATATAAAGCTTGGCGCGGAATTAAATATAGAAGGGAAAAAGTTTTTAGTAGTGGGAATCTTAAATTCAGTCGGGTCAAAGCAGGATGATTCTATGATAGGCCTTGATATGAATATTTTTAAATCAGTTACGGGGGAAAGAAAAGGTGCAAAACAGGCGATGGCAAAAGTAGAGGCAGGATATTCACCGGACGTTGTTGCCGAAAAGATGAAGAGCAATCTTAATGAAAACAGAAAACGCCAGATAGGCCAAAAAGAAACAGATTCGTCTTATACTGTTATGACTTCTGAAAAAACGGCTAGCATAGTGGGAAATGTTATGGGTTTAATACAGGCCGTTATAATAGGCTTTGCCTCAATTGCTATTGTTGTCGGGGGAATTGGAATAATGAATACAATGTATACTTCCGTGAGGGAAAGAACAAAAGAAATAGGAATAATGAAGGCCGTAGGCGCTAAAAATAAAACGATAACCACTATTTTTCTGATAGAGTCTGGTATTTTTGGGATGCTTGGGGGAGTTGGCGGAACATTGCTTGGAATAATTCTTGCCAAGGGAATAGAAATTTATTTTCAAATTCACCCATTGTTTTACCTAAAGGCCGATGTCGGACCAGGTCTTATCGCTTTCAGCTTAGCCTTCTCGTTTTTGGTAGGATGTGTTTCTGGATATTTACCTGCAAGAACGGCTTCAAAATTAAAGCCAGTTGACGCTTTGAGATATGAATAAGCTCGTGGTAAAATAATATAAGTGTTGTTATAAAAAATAGCATATTATAAATAAGTAAACATATTATAGATGATAAATTTTGCCAAACATAAGAAAGAGGCCGGTCAAGCTTCGAGATTGCTTTTAATTTTGGCAGTTGTGGTTTTGGTGGTGGCGATTATAGTTTTTTTGGTTATTAAAATGGCCGAAAAGGCTCCATCGCCAGTTCCAACAAATACAGTTGTTAATCAACCAATTTATGAGCAAACCTTAGGGAATATTAAATTTATTTTTGAAAGCGCTAGAGATCACGGAGATACTTTATATGCTAGGGATGCTATAAAAACTAATTATCGCGATGGTAGCAACCTAACCACAACAGAAAGATTTATTGAGGTTAAAGTTGGTGCCAGAAATATGGGCAAGATAAACATGGAAAAGGGGTCTTGGGATATACAAGAAATAGTTGATTCTGAAGGAAGAGAGTATGTGCCATTAGATGGAAATTATATAAGGCCATGGATGCCAGAGGACGATCTTTGTGGAGATTTATTAAAACCAGCATTTAATCCGACGCCATGTATCAAAATTTACGAAGTTTCAAGAGAGGCGACGGGGTTAAAAATTAGGGTTGTTACTGGTCCAAATAATAACGATGACTTAAAAGATGAAAAGGCAATAAAAGCATTGGTAGATTTAATAGTAACGAAATAATATGCCGGAAAATTTTCAAGAAAAAGAAAAAAATTCGCCACAAGAGAATCAGCCTCAACCAATCGTTGAAAAAAAAGAATCTTATGAGCGGGTGGCAAGTCTTATAGAGAAGGAAAACGTAGAGATAGACAAAGAACTTAGAAGAGAAATTGAAATGATGGAGCTTGATGAGAAAACAAGACAGGAAGCCGTAAAAGGGGTTCAAAGATTGGAATTTTTAGGTCAAAAAGAAAAAATAGAGCATTTATTAAAAATTGCCCACGAAAAAGGAGTTTTAGTTGCAGTGCAAATGGCTAAAGAAATGAACGATCCATATCTTTTAGATGTTTTTCATGACTTGATGGCAAAGGAGGGATTTTATAAATCATTTTTTAAAAAGTCTGACGATGATGACGATTAAAAATACATAAAGGATGTATATTATTGTTTTAGCTTTAATATCGGTTTTTGTATTAATAGGGCTAGCCTTTTTTATTGCCCTAAAATCTGAGACTAATGAAAAAAATTCTGTTTTTGGCGGGCTTGATATGGTTTTGTTTTTAGTAACAATGCCAAACATGGCCAATGACAAAAAAGGAGAGTCTCAAAAAGAAGAAAAGTTGCTGATATCTCAGATGGAGCAAGTATTCGCAAACTTTTTGTATTTAAAAAAGCCAAAAGCCTTTCAAGGGCAACCATCTGTAGCCTTTGAGATTGCTTCTCAGCTTGGTGGTTCAGATATTTCTTTTTTTGTTGCGGTGCCCCAATATTTAGAAAGCGTTTTTGAAAAGTATATTCAGGGGGTTTATCCTAATGCAATGGTTGAAAAGATTCCTCAGGATTACACTATTTTTGAACCACAAGGAGCAGTAGCTGGGGCGTATTTAAAATTATCAGAAAATTTTTTGTTTCCGATTAGTACATATCAATTTTTAGAAAAAGATCCTCTATCAATTATAACCAATGATTTAAGCAAGATAACCCCAAATGAAGGAGCTGCTATTCAGGTTATGATAAGGCCTTTGTCTAAAACAAATTTAAGAAAGTTGGGTGAGTCGGCAATGAAAAAAATTAGGGAGGGTAAATCCGTAAGGGAAGCAGTGGCACAAAGTTCTCAGTCCCCGATTTCTGAACTATTGGGAGAAATAAATAAAGCCAACAAAACTTCGTCAGGTGACCGAGATAAAAATTTATTTAGGGAAAAAGAGCATGGATTTGATCAAAAAGGTTATGATGCCATTCAGAGCAAAATTCAAAAACAACCTTTTGAAGTAAACATTAGGGTTTTGTCGTCAGCTCAAACCCAGGCAAGAGCCGAAGAAATTTTACAACATTTACTTTCGGCATTTAGTCAATTTTCTTTGGCCGCTATAAATAGCTTAGAGCCAAAAGAGGTTTATAGAAAAGACCTTAAAAAGCTAGTTTATGATTTTAGTTTTAGAAATTTTAATGAAAGGCAGTCTAGTATTTTAAACCTTGAGGAGTTGGCCAGTGTGTATCACTTTCCAACGCATTTTATTGAAACCCCTTATATAAAATCGGTAAAATCCATTTCGGCTCCGCCACCAGCAGATCTACCGACAGAAGGAGTAAACTTAATCGGTAAGGTTCTATTTAGGCAGGAAGAGAAAAAAGTATTTTTTGCCAGTCGTGAAGACAGAAGAAGGCATTTTTATATTATCGGACAAACGGGCACAGGTAAAACTTCTTTAATTCGTGACATGATAAGGCAAGATATAGAAAACGGAGAAGGGGTCGCAGTGATTGACCCTCATGGCGATTTGGTTGAAGATACCTTAGCAAATATTCCAAAAGAAAGAGTGGATGATGTTGTATTATTTGAACCGTTTGACATGGAAAGGCCTTGCGGATTAAATATGTTGGAATACGACACACCCGAGCAAAAAGATTTTGCAGTGCAGGAAATGATAGCTATATTTATGAAGCTTTTTCCGCCAGAAATTATAGGGCCGATGTTTGAGCACTATATGAGGAATGCTATGTTGGCACTAATGGCAGACAAAGATAATCCAGGCACTCTAGTTGAGGTGCCCAAAATGTTTACAGACCAAAATTTCTTGATTGAAAGAATGAAAAATGTAACAGATCCAATTGTAAGAAATTTTTGGTTAAAAGAGTGGGCGTCAACAACTGGTTCTACTAGGTCAGATATGCTGGGATATGTTGTTTCAAAGCTGGGTAGATTTATTGAAAATGAAATGATGCGAAACATTATGGGTCAATCTCATTCTGGGTTTGATTTGTCAAAGATAATGGATGAAAGAAAAATATTTTTGGCTAACTTGTCAAAGGGATTGACTGGCGAAGTAAACAGCTCTTTGTTAGGATTGATTTTAGTGTCAAAGATGCAAATGGCGGCAATGAAAAGGGCCAGAATCCCCGAGGCCGAAAGAAAAGATTTTTATTTGTATATTGACGAGTTTCAAAATTTTACAACAGACAGTATTGCAACAATTTTATCTGAGGCTAGAAAATATAAGCTTAATTTAACAATTGCCCATCAATATATGCCCCAATTAAAGCAAGAAATTCGTGATGCTGTTTTAGGTAATGTGGGCACAATGGGAAGCTTTAGAATTGGTGCAGAAGATGCCGAAAATTTAGAGAAACAATTCTCGCCAGCATTTTCAAAATATGACTTAGTAAACTTGGATAATTTTAATTTAATAGCCAAAATGATGATTAATGGTAAGGTTTCAACGCCATTTAAAATGCAGTTGATGCCATTTCATCAGGGTAGAAAAGAAATTGTAGATCCTATTAAAAAAATTGCTAAGTTAAAGTATGGTAAACCCCGGGCAATAGTGGAGCAAGAGATAGCTGAAAGGTCTTTTTTAAATCCTTCGCAATCTGTGTTGCCACCACCACCCAAAAAACAGTAACAAAAAACAGCCCCGTACGGGGCTGTTTTTCTATTTAAATATTCTCCGCCTTTTGTATCTGTTCAATCCTTGTCTGTAGTTCCTTGGCAGCCTTTCTACCGTTTCTCTGTTTTCTCTTGTTATCCAACCATTTCTCAAGGTTAATGAACATTCCAGCCTTGAACATCCAGATTCCAGCTAATGCGATCAATAATGGAAGCAAGAAAGAGTCTGTAAGAAGGTTGTTAGTTAAACCTGTTGAAATT